>TARA_R110000751_G_scaffold186208_1_pt1 | contig 11586 bp, 8 predicted proteins | sample TARA_R110000751 | Tara Oceans TARA_R110000751 (sample SAMEA4398001) | marine metagenome | biome: Polar Biome; feature: [MES] marine water layer (ENVO:01000295) within the mesopelagic zone...; material: water (ENVO:00002006), including particulate matter (ENVO:01000060) such as...... | reverse complement strand
AATGGCGAATTCAAAAGCCTTCGCATCGGGGAGCACACGGTGTCCGCCACGGCCTTTATTGCGGCTGCAGGCGGATTTGAAGCCAATATTGAATGGCTGAAAGAAGCCTGGGGCGACATCGCCGAAAATTTCCTGATCCGCGGCACGCCTTATAATCGGGGCGATCTTTTAAGGATGTTGCTCGACAATGGTGCCAGCCAGATCGGTGAACCCAATCAGTGTCATGCCGTTGCAATTGACGGGCGTGCGCCAAAATTTGATGGCGGCATTTGCACCCGTGTTGATTGTGTATCGCTTGGTATTGTCGTCAATGAAAATGCCAAGCGTTTTTACGACGAGGGAGAGGATTTCTGGCCGAAACGCTATGCCATTTGGGGGCGACTGGTCGCGGATCAGCCCGGCCAGGTCGCCCATGTGATTATAGACCAAAAAGCCAAAGGCGGCTTCATGCCCCCGGTATTCCCCGCCGTTATTGCCAATACCATTCAAGAACTGGCCGAAAAAATCGGCCTGGATCCCGAAGTGTTGGCGCAAACTGTTTCGAACTTCAACAACGCGGTTCAACCCGGTGATTTTGACCACACAACATTGGATGGTCTTCATACCAGCGGGCTAACCGTTAACAAAACCAACTGGTCCCGCCGCATTGATCAGCCCCCCTATAGTGCCTATTCCCTGCGCCCGGGCATAACATTCACCTATCTCGGCGTCGAAGTCAGCGAAAAAGCATGCATGAAAATGGCTGATGGCACCCTAAGCCGCAACATCTATGCCGCAGGCGAAATCATGGCCGGAAACGTGCTGGGCCAAGGATATCTGGCTGGCATCGGCATGACGATTGGCAATGTGTTTGGACGAATTGCAGGAAGCGAGGCCGCTGATTATGCGCTCAACCGATAAAACAACCGAAGCCGCACGGGTGATGTCCATCTGTAACGCGTGCCGATATTGCGAGGGCCATTGTGCTGTTTTCCAGGCGATGGAACTGCGCCTGGAATTTAATGCCGATACCGTCGATTACCTGGCCAATCTTTGCCATAATTGCGGGGCCTGCTATCACAATTGCCAATATGCTCCTCCGCACGAATTCCAGCTTAATGTGCCTGCTGCCATGGCTGAACTGCGCCAGGAAAACTATGGCATTTATGCCTGGCCTGGCTTCATGGGCAAATTGTTTGTCAATAACGGCCTGTGGGTCAGCCTGTTGTCAATTGTGGTCATCACCGCGTTCTTTGCTGCAACCGTTCTTTTAACCGGCGCCGACTTTTTTGCCGTTCACGATACTGCCTTTTACGGTGTGATTCCCCACAATATTCTCGCCGCGCTGTTTGGCGCTGTTGGCGGTTTTGTTTTATTGGCACTGGTCGCATCAACCGCCAAATTTTGGCGCACAATGCAACTGCCAAGCCCACTGAAACTTGATTATCCCCAAGTCTATCAGGGAATAAAAGATGCCTTGTCGCTAAAATATCTTGATGGTGGCAACGGACAGGGATGTTCTTATCCCGATGAAACCCCGTCGATGGCGCGCCGCTGGCTCCATCAGATGACGTTCTGGGGTTTCATGTTGTGTTTTGCGGCGACATCGTCGGGTACGATCATGCATTATGGCTTTGACTTGCAAGCACCATACGGGTTTCTAAGCCTGCCTAAACTGTTTGGTATTGTTGGTGGTCTGGGTCTCATCATCGGCCCCGTCGGTCTGCTTGCGCTTAAAAGAAAGGCCGATGCAGCGCCAAAAGGCAAAACCAACAAAGGCATGGATATCAGTTTCCTCATCCTTTTATTGCTTACCAGCATAACCGGGCTTGGCCTGATGATTGTTCGCGACACCTCATATGTTGGTATGGCCCTATGCCTTCATCTGGGCGTGGTTTTAACCCTGTTTCTGTCGATGCCTTATGGAAAGTTCGTCCACGGTTTTTATCGCCTGATTGCACTGATTGTTTTTGCGGTTGAAAAGAATGACCACAAAGCGATTGTCGGTGTCTGCAACAGCAAAAATCAATCCTAAAGCCGCCAGAATGGTTGCCGGTCATCAAACGCGGGTCCTTATTGCGTCAGACGTTATAACTGTTAACGAAAAGCAATACGGACCCGCAATCCGCTGCCATTTGGCCCGTCTTCAAGGCTTAAAATCGCCTCGTGCGCCTCGGCGACTTCCTTGACAATGGCAAGGCCAAGACCGGAACCTTGTTTATTATTGCTATCAAGACGGACAAACCGCTCAAGAACGGCGTCCCGGTCTTTCTCGGGGATACCCGGCCCGTTATCTTCAACTTCCAGCATCGGGCCCGATGCGGCCCCACTGCCAATCACCCGGACGGTGACCACAGAGCCCGCCGGGCAATAAGTAATCGCATTATCGATCAGGTTCGCCAGTGCTTCATGCAACAGCACCTCGTTACCGGTTTCAATGTCGCAGCTAAGGCCCTCGCTTTGATCCTCAAAGCCCAGATCAACGTTATGGCGGGCGGCAGATCGCAACATTTCCGATGTCACATTGGTCGCAACCCTTAGAAGATCAATCTTCTCGTAACAGCTGGCCTTGCGTCCCTCGGGCGAGACACGGGCCAGATTTAAAAGCTGCGAGGTCAGCCGAGCGGTCTGGCGCGTTTGATGAACGATACGTTCAAGCGCCTCTCTGTCTTCATCGTTCCGGGTATTGCGCAAAGCCCACTCTGCCTCGGCCTGCACGGTTGCCAACGGTGTCCGTAATTGATGCGACGCATCGGCAATAAAACGTTGATTGGCCGTGATCGAACTTTCAAGACGGGCCAATAATGCATTAAGCGACATCACCACATCGGTCACTTCTTTGGGCATCACATGGCGGATGGGGCGTAAGTCATCAGTGGATCGGCGGCGAATGGCCTGTTGCAAGCGTTGCAGGGGGGCAAGACCATGCGTTACGCCGATCCATGCAAAAACGCCGCTGATAAACATCAAAACCAGATAATCAGTGCTCGATCCCATTAATTCATCATGAATAAGGGTGTCGCGTTGTCGGCGGGTCTGACTAACATCAATCGTGACCCATCCGTGAATATTCGACGATGGATCCGACACCAGATATTTCATCGCCACTGCGCGCACATCCTCGTTCCGATAATTGGCATTGTAAAAATGCGGAACACCCGGTTGCAAAACCAGGTCTTTGGCGGCACGCGGCAGGCCGAAATCTCCGGTCACAAAGGCACCATCTGGCCCCTGCACCCTATAATAGGTATTCTCGCGGGTAAATTGCTCAAGTAACAGTTCGATATCGCGCGATAAAAGGTCGCCACTTGATTTAATCGCATGTTCGGAAATTGTAACAGCCAGTGCGACCAAAAGGCGGTCCTGAATACGGTTCGCGACTTCACTAACCGAAAGATAATTTTTGGCAAGCAGACCAAATGCCATGATCAGCCCTGGCAACAAAAGCCACAGCAAAAGCCTTGCACGCAGGGACGTCGTCTTAATATTTTCCGTCATTCGTCAATCATATAACCAAGGCCGCGAATTGTCCGCACTTCAACATCGGCCAGTGCAATTTTTTTACGCAATCGACTGATATAAAGCTCGATCGATTTCACACTGGCCTCATCGTCAAAACCAAACAAATGCAGCGCGATTTTTTCCTTGCTGATCACTTGACTGATATTTAGCAATAAAACTTCCAATACCCCGCGTTCGCGGGGGGTTAAGGCAACAAAATCGCCGTTTACGCTTACGGATCGGTCAATCGAATTAAAGACCAGTTTCCCAACCGAGATATTGGGGTTTCGCACCCCGACATTCCGACGCAGCAGCGCACGCGCACGTGCTTCAAGTTCGCAAATCTCGAATGGTTTAACCATATAGTCATCGGCCCCGGCATCCAGACCGGCAACCCGTTCATCCAGGTTTCCCCGCGCGGTCAATATCATGACAGGTAAATTGATTTTACGAACCCGCACGGTCTTTAAAATTTCCAGCCCGTCCATGCCCGGAAGCGACAAATCCAGAATTAAAAGGTCAAAGGTTTCCTGCAAAACAAGCCGCAAGGCATCTTCGCCATCATGCACCAGATCGACAGCATGATCCATTTGCCGCATCGCCGCGGCAATTTTATCGGCCAAAATAAGGTTATCTTCAATGATAAGAATACGCATCTTTCCTAGATAACACCGAAAAACAGTTCGGAAATTAAAAATTATAACATCGACAGCAAACTGACAGCATTTATCGACTAGATTTCATTCCACAGGCATACGGCGGCTCCGGCAATGACCGGAATAACAAAAACAGCCGAACGCCTGATCGGGAGGAAATCGTTTGTCTGTACATCGCATGTGCCGTTCGCATCCTCCTGATTGAGAGATAACAATATTATTGGAGGGAATGCCTAATGCTATGGGGACGAACTGTTAATTACTCACTTAAGGCTGCATGTGCTGCCGCGGCAGTTGTTTTTGGCCTTTCTGGAACCGCGATGGCGCAGGAAGCCGACTTTTCAGGCGAGCGTGTCGAACTGATCATTCCGTTCGGAGAAGGCGGCGGAACAGATACATGGGGGCGTTTCTGGGCCCCTTATTTCAGTGTTTTCCTACCCGGAAAACCGACTGTGGTTGTTAAAAATATTCCAGGTGGCGGCTCCACTTCCGGGGCCAATCAGTTTGAAGCACGGGCCAAACACGACGGCTTGACAGCTATTGGCACATCAGGATCGACACAGTTTCCGTATTTGCTTCGCGACAAGCGGGTTCAATATGAAATGCGCGACTGGCGCGTCGTGCTGGCATCACCGACAGGTGGTGTCGTTTATGTGAATGCCGAGCTTGGCCTTAAATCAGCGGCAGATATCAAAGCACTGGAAGGTGTTCGGTTGCGCTATGGCAGCCAGGGCGCAACCTCGCTTGATCTTGTGCCGTTACTTGCGTTCGACCTTCTCGACCTTGAAGTTGATGCCGTCTTTGGCATGAAGGGCCGTGGTGCAGGTCGTCTTGCCTTTGAACGTGGCGAAGTCAATATCGACTATCAAACCTCTTCCGCGTTTATCAACAATGTGACCCCGCTGGTCGATATTGGCAGTGCCGTGCCACTATTCTCGTGGGGTGCCATGGATGACGATGGCAATATTATCCGTGACCCCTCGTTTCCTGATCTGCCAAGCTTCCCCGAAGCTTATGAAATGATGAAGGGTAAAAAACCCTCTGGTCCGGCCTGGGAAGCATATAAAGCCTTTTTCATCGCCGGGTTCCCGGCACAGAAAATGGTTTTCCTGCCAAAAGATACGCCTGAAAATATCGTTGAGGCTTATCGTGCCGCAGCACAGGCCGCAACCGAAGATGAAAGCTTTCTCGCCGACCGCGAAGCCACCCTTGGCAAATACAAGCAAATTGTCGGGGAACCCGCCGAGCGCATTTTCCGTCAGGCCGTCAATGTTCCTGACGATGCGCGCGCATGGGTTCAAAAATGGCTGACCGAAAAATATTCGGTTCAGTTCTAAAACTGAAACCCTGAAGTCTCCCTTTTCCTGATCCGGGGTGGGCATTGTCCACCCCCTCTTTTTCTCACCCGCCGACCTTCTGGTCGCTTGCAGGGAACAGGTGAACTTTGCCTTTTACCGGAGTTTTTTAAATGCTTGATGCAATGATGACAGCATTGTCTCATTTCACTCAGCCCCAACATTTGATGTATCTGCTTTTGGGTGTTGGGATGGGAATGATTGTCGGCATCCTGCCAGGGCTGGGCGGAATTGTCGGGCTGTCGCTTCTGTTGCCATTTATCTATGGCATGGACCAGATTTCAGCCCTTGCCATGCTGATCGGCCTGGTGGCCGTTATCCCGACTTCAGATACCTTTACATCCGTTCTAATGGGCATTCCGGGGTCAAGTGCATCACAGGCAACTGTGCTGGACGGATTTCCTTTGGCAAAAAAAGGGCATGGTGCGCGCGCCCTTGGTGCCGCATTTTCGGCATCCCTGGTCGGCGGGCTGGTCGGGGCCGTTATTTTGACTGGCTTTGTTGTCATTGCAAGGCCGCTCATTCTGGCGTTCGGGTCGGCGGAATTGTTTATGCTGGCGGTTCTTGGCCTGTCGATGGTTGGCGTGCTGGCGGGTAAAAGCCTGCCCAAAGGCGTGATTGCAGCCGGTCTTGGCCTGTTATTGGGTGCGCTTGGCGGGGCGCCTGCAACCGGCGAGCTCCGCATGAGCTTTGATTCCGTATATCTGATGGACGGTCTGCCGCTGGTCATTGTCGGTTTGGGTATGTTCGCCTTTCCCGAAATCATTGATCTCTGCCGACAAAACCGCTCGATTTCAGATAATGGCACGCTGGGGTCGGGTTGGCGCGATGGCGTTCGTGATATGATCCGCCATAAATGGCTATGTCTGCGCTGTGCCGTACTTGGCAGCATTGTTGGTGCATTGCCGGGGCTTGGCGGCAGTGTGGTTGACTGGATCGCCTATGGCCATGTCGTGCAAACGGCCAAGGACAAGTCCCAGTTTGGGAAAGGCGACATTCGCGGCGTTCTGGCACCGGAAAGTGCAAACAATGCCAAAGAAGGCGGCGGGCTTGTCCCCACCTTGTTATTTGGTATTCCCGGCTCGGGCAGCATGGCCGTTTTTCTGGGCGGCATGGTGCTGATTGGTCTTGAAGCAGGCCCGGCCATGGTTGGTCGCGACCTTGACATTACCTATACAATTATCTGGTCTTTGGCGATTGCCAACGTGGTTGGTGCGGGTGGCGCGCTTTTGCTGTCGCCTTTTGTTTCGCGGTTGACGACGATCAAATACGGCTATCTTGCACCCTTTATGATCACTGTTATCTGTTTTGCCGCATTCCAGGCAACACGTTCCCTTTCCGACATGGTCGCCCTGTTGGCCCTCGGGGTTTTCGGCGTGTTGATGAAACGTTTTGGGTGGCCGCGCCCGGCATTTCTGATTGGTTTTGTCCTCGCATCCAACACCGAAACTTATCTGTATCAGGCCTTACAATTCTATGATTGGGGTTTTCTGGTGCGCCCAGGCGTAATGATCATTTTGGCGCTGACAGTCATTTCCATTCTGATGGGAATGCGCAAACACCCGGTCAATCCGGTCGAGGAAGAAGAAAGCAGCCATTCCCATACACCAAATCGGACACCGCAAATTTTGTTTGCCGGGCTAATCCTTTTGATTTTCGCCCTCGGCATATGGGATGCAACCCAGCATTCATTTCTTGGCAGCGTCTTTACCGGTTCTGTTTCGATTGTCATGTTTGTGGTTACGGCCATCCTGATCTGGCAACTGGTCACAGCATCCCCGTCACATGGTGCGAATTTCGATCATGAATTCGAATTGGCACAACACGAAGAAAAACCGACAGCAAGCCTTTGGCACTATGTGCTTTGGATTGGCGGGCTGGTCGCCGGAACCGCGCTATTTGGATTCCTGATTGCCATTATCGGCTTTTTTGTTGCCTTTCTTCGGTTAAAGGCCGGTGCGGCCTGGGCACGAACCCTTCTGCTGACAACCATCGCGATTGGCGGTTTGTGCTTTTTGGCCTGGTCGCTGGTTCTCGATTTTCCAGGTGGCCTGCTTCAGGACCTGATTGAACTTCCCTGGCCGTTAGGGTGAGCATTATGAAAAATACCCCGATATTGAATGATCAATATTCGCTCCCCTGTGTCATGATGCGCGGCGGAACGTCGAAAGGCCCGATTTTTCTCGAAAGTGACCTTCCAGATGATGTTGCCCTGCGCGACCAGATATTGCTTGCCGCGATGGGCTCGCCAGACAAACGCCAGATCGACGGAATTGGCGGGGCCGACACATTAACCAGCAAATCCTGTATCGTTGCCCCCTCCAGCAGACCGGACGCCGATGTGGAGTTTCTGTTTGCACAAGTGGCAATTGACCGGGCAGAGGTTGATGTGAACCCCAATTGCGGCAATATGACCGCCGCCGTTGCACCGTTTGCAATTGAAGCAGGCTTGGTGCCCATTACCGGGGATCAAACGCTGGTTCGTATCTACAACCGCAATGTTGGCGCCCTTGTCGATGCGCTGGTGGCAACACCAGGCGGCAGGGTCGCCTATAACGGCGATGCCGCCATAGATGGCGTTCCAGGCACTGCCGCCCCCCTGATCCTTCGTTTCAAAAACGTCATGGGCAGCAAAACAGGTCGGCTGCTGCCAACAGGAAAACCGATCAATTATATCGACGGGGTGGAAGTAACCTGCATCGATGTTGCCGTTCCCATGGTGATGTTTCGCGCACACGACCTTGGCCTGACCGGTCATGAAAGCAAGGCGGAACTTGATGGCAATACCGATCTTTTGGCCCGGATGGAAGCGATCCGGCGCAAAGCCTCCGACCTGATGGGACTGGGAGATTGCACGGGCAAGGTGGTGCCCAAAATGGCTATTTTGTCACAACCAACCCAGGGCGGAGACATCACATCGCGCTATTTTGTCCCCCATAATTGCCACGCAACCCATGCCGTAACCGGGGCAATTTGTGTTGCCAGTTGCGCATCACTTTCGGGCAGCGTTGCTGACGGCATGATCGACCTGAAGGCAATGCCGCAGCAATGGATTCAGATTGAACATCCCAGCGGCAAGATCGCTGTAGAACTGACAATTGACGGATCAGGCCCCAATCTCTCTGTCATTTCCGGCGGGGTGGTCCGTACGGCGCGACGTTTGTTTGAAGGCAAGGTTCTGGTCTCGGGAAACATTATGAAAAAGGTAGTGGCTTAATGAAGGTTCTTTTTTTACCCGGCGACGGGATCGGGCCGGAAATAACGGCGGCAACCCGAACCGTCCTTGAGAAAATTGATCACAACCTGTCGCTTGGCCTTCACTTTACCGAAGAGGATGTCGGTTTTTCATCCCTGGAAAAACATGGTGTCACAATCACGCCTGATTTGATTGAGCGGGTCCGCAATACCGATATGACCATCCTGGGCCCGGTCGACACCGCACATTATCCGCCTGCCGAACAAGGCGGGATCAATCCCTCTGCTGCATTGCGGATCAAGCTGGATCTTTATGCCAATGTGCGACCGTCGCGCGCCATAAGCGGGCTTCTGGCACTTACACCAGGCATGGATTTGGTTATTGTGCGTGAAAACACTGAAGGTTTCTATGCCGACCGCACCATGTTCGCAGGCACCGGCGAGGTCATGCCGACAGAAGACCTTGCCCTTGCCATGCGCAAGGTTACACGCGGGGGGAGCTATCGCGTGGCGGCCTTTGCGGCAGGACTGGCAGCAAAGCGCCGCAAACATTTAACGATTGTACATAAAGCCAATGTCCTGAAACTTAGCGACGGGTTGTTTCTGGCCGAAGCTAAAAAGGCTGCTGCACTGCAAGATGGACTTGAAGTTCGCGACGAACATGTCGATGCCATGGCATCTCTTCTGATCAGAACGCCCGATGCTTTTGACGTGATCGTCACAACAAATATGTTTGGTGATATTTTATCAAACGAGGCCGCCGAATTGGCCGGAGGGCTTGGTCTTTCCGGGTCCCTTAATGTCGGGGATCAAAACGCAATCGCGCAGGCATCACACGGCTCTGCCCCTGATATTGCCGGTCAGGATATCGCCAATCCGGTATCCCTCCTGCTATCGGCGGTTCTATTGTTGGACTGGAAGGGAACACAAACCGGCCGCAGCGATTTGCAAAACGCAGCCATTAAACTTGATGCCGCTATCATCAAAACGCTGGAAAACCCGCGAACCCGCACCAGAGACCTGGGCGGAAACCTGTCATGTAGCGACTTTGGCAAAGCTGTAATCGACAATCTATAGAATTTTCGCGACAGCAGCTCCAAAGTTCTTACAAACCCAATTCGAACAGCCGAACACCTATGTGGTTCGACTGTTCGTCTATTAACGGGGATCGTGGCACCCCAAAAAGAAACCCTGCCACCTCAAAAACACACTGATTTCAAACAAACACTCGGGACCATAAAAGGCCTTGCTTTCGACGTATTCAATTGCAAATATTGAATGCAAAATCTGGTGGAAGCTAAAATAAATCAATTAATTAAAAAAAATGGGACTAAACACCAAGCCAAAAAACCAACTGTTCCCGAAGAAGGAGAGAAATCATGAGCTTCGTGTTTCGAAGTGTCCCACGCATTGTTTGCGAAACAGGGGGCATTGCAAAATGTGGCCCGCTGATGAAGGAACTGGGAGCTAATCGCGTCACCATCATTTGTGACCCGGGAATTGTCGCCCTTGGATATGCTCAAAAGGCCGAAGACTCACTTATATCAGCCGGGATCGCGGTTCAGGTCTTTCCCGATGTTGCCGCCGACCCGCCCCAGAAAATGGTTGAACAAGCCATTGCCAAAACAAAGGACTGGCAGACCGATGGCATTATTGGCCTTGGCGGCGGAAGTGCGCTTGATACCGCAAAACTGGTCGCCTTGCTTGCCAACAGCGATCAAACAATTGAAGACGTTTATGGCGTTGATAAAGCAAGCGGCGATCGTTTACCCCTGATCCAGATCCCGACTACAGCCGGTACCGGATCGGAAGTAACCTGGGTTTCTGTGATTACCGATAACGATAATCTCAAACAGGTTGTCTATACCCCGCAACTTATGCCCGACATCGCCCTTCTGGATGCCGAACTGACCTATGGTTTGCCGCAAAAAGTAACGGCGGCAACCGGCCTTGATGCCATGGTCCATGCCATTGAAGGCTATACCAGCCGCACACGAAAAAACCCGATGGCCGATGGGATGGCGGTTGCTGCACTGTCCCTTCTGGGCAAAAACCTGAAGAAGGTAATTGAAAATCCGGGTGACAAGGATGCGCGCTCTGCCATGCAGCAAGGATCGCTGCTTGCCGGAATGGCCTTTGCCAATGCCTCTGTTGCGGCCATTCATGGCATCGCCTATCCACTTAGTGCGCAGTTCCATATTCCGCATGGCCACGCCAATGCGCTGGTGATGGCGCAAGTCCTGCGCTTTAACCTGTCCGCCGCGAAACAGCTTTATGCCGAATTGGCACCCGCACTGATTGAAGGTCAGAACTTTACATCTGACACTGAAGCCGCCGAAGCCTTCGTCAATCAGATCTCGCAAATGGTCGCCGATAGCGGCCTTGAAACCCGCCTGCGTGACCTTGGTGTCACCGAAGAATCCTTGCCTGAAATGGCAAAGGAGGTCTTTACCAAAATCTATCGCCTGATCGAAAGTAACCCGCGCGATATGACGATAGATGACATCGAAGCCATTTATCGTCAGGTCTACTGAACGACGCTCCGGTTCTTAAAAAAAACTCCGGTGGCCCATAAGGATCGCCGGAGTTTTTAACCGGTCATACCCAAATGCGATGAATGTTGCATCGCACCTGCGAATGGCGTTATCTGTCCATGAAATGGTGGATTATATAATATATCGGTGTCGGCGTTTCATTAATGAAAGCCGGGCCGGGCGGCTATGGGATGTCACAGTTGCGAGGGGGAAAACCAATTGGAAATAAAATGGCTGGAAGATTTTGTTTCACTGGCGCGCACCCGTAATTTTTCCCGGTCTTCCAAAGAACGCAACGTTACACAACCTGCATTCAGCCGCCGTATTCGCGCCCTTGAAACATGGCTTGGCACCGACCTGATTGAC
>TARA_R110000751_G_scaffold20113_1_pt1 | contig 11601 bp, 22 predicted proteins | sample TARA_R110000751 | Tara Oceans TARA_R110000751 (sample SAMEA4398001) | marine metagenome | biome: Polar Biome; feature: [MES] marine water layer (ENVO:01000295) within the mesopelagic zone...; material: water (ENVO:00002006), including particulate matter (ENVO:01000060) such as...... | reverse complement strand
ACTAAAGATGATTAGTAGTCGCAAGCTGTCTGATTTGCATCCGCTGGCTAGAGATAAGGCTTTAGCTTTTAAGCGAAAATGCAAAGCCCAAGGCATTGATGTTTTAATTTACTGCACTTTACGAGACAACGAAGAGCAGAATAGGCTTTATGCCAAAGGTAGAACCACTAAAGGTAGAAAAGTAACTAATGCCAGAGGTGGTCAATCTGAGCATAACTACGGTATCGCTTGGGATTGTGTGCCTTTAGACGGAGGCAAGGCTATGTGGGGCGACCGGGCGTCCTATAAAAAAATGGGCGCAATTGCCGAAAGTCTAGGAATAGACTGGGCTGGAAACTGGAAGAGGTTCAAAGAAACGGCTCATTTTTCATTTAAAGATGGTCACTCGTTGCTTTACTTTAAAAGAGGCGGCTCGCTGTAGTGAAGATGTTTCAAACAGGGGCAATTCCTTGGCATATAATTGGTGTTTTGGCTGTTATTGGTGGTCTAGTCGTGGCTATGCAGCTATATAAGGCAAACTATGAAAAGTGGAAAGAGAGAGCCACTCAGACCGAGATTAGACACCAAATATTTGTTAGACAAACAGATGAGATACAAAAGGGGTACGAAGAGGCTTATGAATTAGCGGCCAAACGAGCCACTAAATCTGAAACTAAATGGAAGTCCCATTATGAAACTAAAACCGAGTCTATTGTTAATAAGTATGCTGCTGATAAGCGGATGCGCGAGCACGATAGAGTCCTTCGCAATAAAGGACAAGCCAAGGAAGAGCTTGCAGGTTTGGCAAGGGTCAGATGCGGAATCGAAGAAGGCGGATGGACTGGAAACTTTGAACAATATAGAAAAAATCTTTCAGCAGCGGAAGCAGATCTACATAAACAAATACGAAGAGAAGAGGAAGCGCGTAGAGACAGAGTTCGTGGAGAGCTGGCAAAACCCCTCGACCTCTGCCAAGCCGAGCTTGGAGCCCTAAAAGGAAACTTGTCAGAGGTTATTTTAATTAAATAAAGTTAGTAACTTTTGGACTCATAAATATGCCATACATGTTCTAGATTTTCTTGAATGGTGGTTATGTACTTTTCACTAGAAACATCGTCTGGCAAAGTCGCGCAACCAGTTCCATAGATATGGATGTAATGCTCATCCTTGGCGGTAACACAAAGGTCACACTCATACCATAAAAACAGTTGCCCTTTGTGCATTTGCACGGATAACATAACAGCTTTGTCAGGCAATAGAATTGACTGAGATGGCATGATCGAAAGAAGAGCCTTTAGTATTTGTCTGCTCATGACTCTCCTTTAATTTTCTTGACCTGAGCAGTTCCTGCTATCATAGCTGCCTGATGATCTTGTGGACTCTCTATCTCTGCAACCTCCTGTTTAAGACTCTTCACTTCCGCTAACGTGGAACATGCTGCTATTCGCTCCAAGATAGAAATCTCTTTATTGTGAATGTATGAGCTTGATTTGGGTGATTTTAAATCAACAACTTCTACAAATCCCATCGCTTCTAAATTCTCAGTTAACGTAGGATCAACCCTTTCTTTTGGCATCTCTACCTTTACTTCTTTAGTAATGTCCTTCTCCGTCTGTTCCACTATACGTTCTGCCTCGTCAGGATCAAAGATACCAACCAATCCAAAAGCAAGCCTAGCGCACTGTATCAAGGACTTGTGTCTCATCATGCGCTTAGGGTGACTTTTCCATGGAGCAGTTGAGCGAGAACACTCTGCAACGTACTCCGTAACGGATGTGGGATGAGATCTATCTTTTCTGTAGATGATACAGGTGCAAGAATCTTTGTCCTGCCTAAACTCCATCCCATCGAATTGAGGATTTTCATTAATGATCCGAGACCACCCGTCTACCCCCACCACTGGCACTACCCCTCCAAAACTGTCCGGGAAGGCATAAATCTCACGGGCGAATGGATTTAATCCGTACTGGTCAGCTATGATCAGGAGAGCTCTCATCTGTTCTGGAGATACTTTCTTGCCTCCGGGTAGTTTAAATGCGGTTGCTGCAAGGGTTGTTTCAAGATCAGAACTTTCTATCTTAAATTTTGATCCAAGCTGTTGCACCAGAGACTTCTTTTCAATATTTACCACGTTTGCACTAGGTTTCATCATTTGCTCCTTCTATTAATTTATAAAATTTAACCTTACTGCGAATCCCTAAGCGTACAATTACCAGCCGGCCCATAAAACTCTACTTCTAAGCACTCTCTTGCAAAAGCAGCCGCCCCGTACCGATCCACGCCATCCCAATTCTTCCGGTTAGCCGCTGTTTTAATATATTCTTGTAACAACTCTTTTCTGCTTAGTTCTTGTACAGGAACAAAAGCACCTGTGCCCAGTCCTCTGATAAACATCTTTTCATGTTGAGTTGAATACATCTTGCTGCTTTCCATATTATCTCCTTGCGTTAGTTTTTAGTGACAAAATACCATCTTCTTTATTTATGCTTTTCTTCTAGCTCCAGTAGTTATTGGTTCGTTAACAGCCTTAAAACCCGGAATAACAAGATTGTTTTTCATAGCTTTAGCCATTTTATTAATAGCTGGCATATTTAGCTTTAAGAAAACAATAAGCTCAGGCTTGTCCCCGGAAGCGATTGCATTAATGAGGGCGAGCTTGGAGTCGTCTTCATCGAAGCTGGTAGGCTTTGCTACCCAGTTAGCACGCATCGTTACGCCATCAATTTTCGTGACGTTAATAGGAGTATGAATCTGTGCTGCTGTCTCCATATGAATTCTGTTTACCTCATGCTGCGCGTCTTCCTGTGCCTTAAATGCGCCTTGCTCTGCTTTTATTTTGTCCTGCATGGCCTTGCGAATAGCTGCCGCATTTCCAGCCTTCTCTGCCTCTACTCGTCGCTCTTCAGCCCTTTCTGCTTCACGTCTTCTCTCTGAAACAATGGCGTCTGCCTTGGCTTGTTTAAGTGCCGCCTCTTTCTCGGATCTCTGCCTAACCTCTCTTTCCTTGGCCTCTTGTTCAGCTCTTGCTTTAGCTACCCTAGCTTGCTCGTTCTGTTGCCAAACACCTAACTTAGTACGCTGAATATCACGAGCCTTAGTCATATCTTCAAGAGCAGGATTACAATACTTTCCAGCTTTTTCCTTGATAAGTTGAGCGGGCTCAATTAAATCATTGTAGACAGACTTTACTTGATCGATTCGTACAGCAAGCTCGGTGTTTAGATTGGATACTACTTGAGCGTCTACAGCGGTAACAATAACTAACTTCTCCGCTTGCGTCTCAAATCCCCTAACTGATATAACTTCCTGTTGTTCTGGTGACACAACGACTAATTCACTGTTCATTATGTATACTCCTGTTTATTTTATGTTATGTTTTTTGCACAGTCTCTGCCAACTTAAGCAGGTTATAAAACTATAGTAATCTTTTGTGTCGGTATACTCCTGTAACTTGAAGTGCCCGTCCTCTCTGATCACGAGAGCAAGTCGCTTAAATGGACTAATTGGCGCCTTTGTCATCATCATCCTATGGGCTTCGGCATAAGCAGCAATCTGGTAGCCTATGGTATCGCCTCCCAACAAGGATCGCTTTATGTCGATATAACAACTCATTCTCTTTCCTTTTGCCACTACAATAGAACCATATAAATCCATTGTTCCAGCATATCTATAGGTTGGGTGATAGACCTTTAATTCTGACGACTCAACCTGAAATTGGCTTATGCCAACAAACTTTATCCATTCGCTGTAAGCTGGTTTCATCCATCCCGGTAATCCTAAAACGTCTAATGTTCCCTTACAGGACAGCTCGACCATTTTATGAATGGCGACTCCCTTTTGTCTGGCCGCGTCCATCTTTTTTGCATCAAAATTACGATAGGCAGAAATGGGGGATAATATGCTGGTAACATTAGGAACAGAAACTCCGTCAACTGTGTAAGTGTGCTCTGCTTCGTTAAATTCTATCATCCTTACGTCCTTTTAAGATGGATCTGGAATACAAGAAAGAGATTTGAGCGTATACTCTCTTAAAGATAATGTCAACAGCAACTACGCTTGCATTTAGATTGACTTTCATATATAACTATATTTTCAAAGGAGGGCTTATGAGTAAAATGTATGATGCTATGCTGAAAAAGATGGCGATAAGGAATAGAGATATATTCTTAATGCGAAAGAAAAAGGAGTCGTCAGACGCAGAAATAGGGCGTAGATTTGGCATTACACGGCAACGTGTTAAGACAATTTATTTAGGCCAGCTTCTAAAGGAACTTAAAGAAAATGGTGAGGATGACAAAGGAGCAATATAATTCCATAAACAAGAAGAAGGGGAAGTACAAAAATAAAAAGAATGAGGTGGACGGATATAGCTTTGATTCAATAGCAGAATCTAATCGCTTTCTGGAGCTAAAGATTTTACAAGCCGGTGGGGTTATAAGAAGCCTATCTTTGCAACCAAGGTTCAAGTTACAAATAAACAATTCTCTTGTGTGCACATATGTGGGAGACTTTTCCTACATTAAAACGGAGAATAATGAAACCGTAGTAGAGGATGTAAAGGCGGTGAGAACAAGGACATTCATAATCAAGAAGAAATTAATGCACGCAATATACGGAATTGAAGTGACCGAGATCAACGTACTTAAAAGGAAAAAAAGAGATGACAATGCTAAAATTGAGAAAGATCATATTAGACGCCAAAGTTCAGCCGCGCGTCGCAATCAGTCAGGATGTAATAAATAAATACTGCCAAGCATATTTTGACGGAGCTAGTTTTCCGCCTATAGTAGTATTCCAAAAAGGTAGCCAAATATATCTAGCAGATGGGTGGCATCGATACCATGCGGCTCAAAAAGCTAAGATTACAGAGATTAACTGCGAAATTAAAGAAGGAAATCTTAGGGATGCGATATGGTTTAGTTTTTCGGCTAACCGTACCCATGGATTTAATGATTCCGTCAGTGACAGGAGGTGCGCTGTAATGCAATGTATTGCCGACAAAGAGTGGTCTCAATTAAGCGCAAGGAAAGTTGCTATTGGATGTGGCGTATCCCACACTTTCGTCAATTCAGTCTATAAAGAAATAGCTGAGGATAAGGCCGCCAAAGAGGCTAAACTGGAAACAGTTTCCACTCCAGAGAAGAAAAATAAAGGCGAGCCTATTTTAGTATCTCCCGTGAAGGAAAAACATATTTTTGGGGACGATGACGAAGCCGATGACGTTGATAATAACATCGAAAGTCCTACAATAAGCGTGGTTCCGGTGATTCCAGAGGGGATGGAGTTGGTAGATAGCCACTCTCACGAAGAGACTATGGAGAATTACCGAGATACGCTAGACCAGAATGTTGCCTTGCAAAAAATCGTTGATTCGGACGAGCCTTTAAAGGAGGCTGTTAGTGAAAACAAGAAGCTCTCCGCAAAGCTCAAAAATCTTGAGAGCCGCTTTGATGGCATTATGAACGAGAAAAATGAAGCTATTCGTTTTGTAAAGATGAAGGACGGTATTATTAAGAAGCAGAACGACAAACTGAAAGAGTTGGGCGCTCAGGAGTTTTAATTGGTTACTCTGCCAAAGCCTAGGCCTTTTCAACCCCGTGCACTGGAATCTCTGCGTCAAGGGATTCGGCAGGGGCATCGCTGTCAGATGGTCATGGCGCCAACAGGCTCAGGCAAGACTATCATGGCATTTATGTTGATTAATGCGGCTCTGCAAAAGAAAAAGAGAGCTATGTTTATCTGTGACCGTAAGACGCTGATTAATCAAACCTCTTCGGCTGCGGACAGCTTTGGTTTGCACCGTCACGGAATAATTCAAGCGCAGCACTACCGATTTGATCTTGACCTGCCGTTTCAAATTGCCAGTATTCAAACTCTTTCACGGAGATCGTTTCCAGAAATGGATTTAGTGGTGGTAGATGAAGCACATACTCAATACGGCTCCTTAACTAAGCATATTACTAACTGCAAAGCCTTGGTGGTAGGGTTGTCTGCCTCTCCTTTTGCCAGAGGGTTAGGCAAGGTATACACAAATTTAATTAACGCAGCTACGATGAACGAGTTAACTAAAGACGGAACCCTAGTTCCATTCCGTGTGTTTTCTTGCACCAAAATTAATATGAAGGGAGCGGAGACAAGGGGTGGTGAATGGACAGAAAGAGCCGCAGAAGAGCGTGGCATGGTTATCCGGGGAGATGTGGTCAGAGAGTGGATAAAGTTTGCCTACGGGCTTAAAACGATAGTGTTTGGAGCGACCATTCGTCACTGTGAAGATATGTGCAAGCAGTTCAATGTTGAAAACATTGCCGCCTGTACTTTTACGTCCGATACGTCAGACGCGGATCGTAGAGTTATCTTAGAGGAGTTTAACAAGCCAGATAGCCAGATTAAAGTATTGCTTTCAGTTGAGGCTTTGGCTAAAGGGTTTGATGTTCCTGATATTGGATGTATTTGCGATGTCAGACCATTAAGAAAGTCTTTATCTACTCTTGTCCAGATGATCGGGCGCGGATTAAGGTCGTCAGTGGTGACAGGCAAGACAGAGTGCCTAATCCTAGATTTCTCAGGCAACATGGTCAGATTTGCCGACGATTTTTCTGAAATATATTACAACGGATTAGATGAGTTAGATGCCGGAGAAAAGCTAGACCGAACAATACGGGAAGACGAGGATAGAGAGCCTGCCAAATGTCCAGAATGTGGATTTAGTCCATGCGGAAAAAGATGTATCTCTTGCGGGTATGAACGTAAGTCCTTGCTAGTTATCGAGCACGAGGAAGGAGAAATGCGTGAGGTGGTGATTAACAAACGCAAGATGGCAAATAACCCATTGAATTTATGGCAACAACTTTGCACGTATACAAAGTGCAAGGGAAATCCAATTACCGCGTCAGGTCGGGCTTGGTATATGTATCAAGAGATGACGGGCGGCAGACCTCTGCCGGCGTGGAAATTCGACGCTATGCCAGAGGTAATGATAACGACAAACGTAATGAATCAAATTAAATATATGAATGTGCGGTATAGCAAAAGGAGATCAAGGTAGTATGTCTTATCCAGAAGTAAGCGTAAATCAAAATAGCTTTTGGAATTATGGGGCTCCTCCGGCTGAAAAGCAGGGCTCCAAAATGCTTCTACTAACCATTGGTAAGATTTGTATTATAGGAAAATGGAGAAATTGTGAAGCAGGGGTCATCGGGTGGAAAGAGCTTCCAAATAGGAATAAGAAATTAGAATTAAGTTTAGGATTATAAGGCTAAAACATGGAGGTGATATGACTACTATATCTGAAGCGGAGCAAGCTCTATCTTTTGTGGACTCAGAGGATAGAGATACTTGGGTAAAAATGGCAATGGCTTTGAAGTCAGAATTTGGTGAGGAAGGCTATGATGTGTGGGACAGATGGTCTCGTGGTTCGGAACGATATAGGGCAAGTGCTGCTAAGTCTACATGGCAATCTGTTGGCTACGGCTCTGTGCGACTACCCACACTGTTTCACGCTGCAATTAAGGCAGGCTGGAGTAGCGTTAAAGAGCACCATAAGCCAAGCCCAGAAGAATCTTTGCTCCGTAAAGCAGCTCATGAGAAGAGAATGGCTACAGAGGAAAAGGAAAAGGAGTACCGGCAAAAGAAAGCGGTGGCAATTGCAACCAAACTTATAGCCGACTCTGAGCTTAAAGAACACGCATATTTAAGATCAAAGCAAATGCCACTAGAAAAAGGTTTGGTTCATCCGAATGGCGATCTTGTTATCCCAATGAGAAACGTCAGGAATGAGCTTGTGGGAGCGCAAACTATATCCGCGGGTGACAATGCTTGGGTGAAGATGTTTGTGCCCGGCACAAGGGCAAAGGGGGCGTGTTATAGGATAGGCAGCCGGACAGCAAATAACTTAATACTGGTGGAAGGTTATGCAACAGGATTAACTGTCTATAATGCTGCCAAATTTATGAATTTAGACGTATCTGTACTTGTTTGCTTCTCTGCCGGCAACCTTGTGTCTGTTTCCGATTTATTAAAATGTAAGGCGGGGGTATTTGCTGACAATGATGCTAGTAAAGCAGGTGAATTATCTGCACAGAAAACAAAGTTTCCTTACGCAATGAGTAAAACTGAGGGGCATGATGCTAATGATGACTTGCGAGAGTACGGGATTTTGCACGTTTCGCAAATCGTTGGACGGCTCGTTAGAAATATGAAATAATTTTTTACTCGCTGCAAATAATTTATAAAGTGGGGCTATAACCCAGCCCCCTAAAGCTGCCGACAAGCAATAGGATAAACAGTTTAAGAGCGCATTTGGTGCGTTCGGTTTAGTAAGAAGCTAAGCCTACAAAGATAAACACTACTGTCGGATATACTAATTTTGTACGGAAGTATACATTTTCGAGTTTTGAAACTGCCTTATACGGGTTTAGATTAGATTGTTTTGTGAAATAACGAATGTTTTTTCTTTGGCGGATACATGATTATTACCAGTAAGTTCAAAAAAGACTTCGATGTAGTTGCTAAGATACGCTACGAATTGGATGAGGTCGAATATGAGGAGTTCAAAAGCATAGTTAGGAAGATGCTGGCAGAAAATAAAGACTTTACAATAAAATGGATAACTGAAAGTGCAATAGGGTGGGAGCCTTTTGATTTTAACGTAGGAGTGCAGCCAATTATATGCAATCCAGAGAGTGAAGACGAAAGAAAAATTCGATTGGATCTATGGGAGAAAAAGAATGGGAAATAACGTAACAGATGAAATGTTACAGAAGGCGATGGATTACTTAATTGATGGCGTGGATGATGCGGCACGAGCAAAAGGGGAGCTGTCTTATGTAGAGGACTACAAAAAACCACTGCTCGCGGACATTATGAGAGAAAAGCATAAAGAGTTTCCTACTATGCCTGTATCTGGACAAGAGCGTGATGCTCTAGCTGATCCACGTTACAAGATGCACATTAGAGCTATTGGAGATGCGGTTCAGGAAAACGAGAGGCATAAAAGGCTGTTAATATCAGCCGAAGCGGTGATTAGTGTGTATCAGACAGAAAGTGCAAATAACCGTGGCGCAGAAAAATTAAGGTAGTAGAATGTAATTGTCTAGCGGATGTTCTTTTATCAAAGAGAAGGCAAATATACATGCCACATTCGCTAGACATATGCAGCTCCCTTCAAATCTGATTCACGTTTGGAGATTAATATAATGAAGAAGCGTATTCATATTAACATGCACGTCATAAGAAGAAATAACGAGACAGGAGAACGTAATCCTGTAATAACATGTAAAACAAGTAAAGATAACACTTATGGTCATAGAGTAAAGATACACGGAGATAGTGAGGTTATCTATTCGCCAGATAAGCCATTGTCATGTGGGGCGAGAGTATGGATAGAAACACACTCGCCAGTAACGATATATGATGATCAAAATGAAGAAGTCATTGATAGATGAAGAAATCAGGTATTAAGGTAGGAGAAGTAAGTAGCTTATCCAGAAAAGAAACCAAGAAGAACAAACAAAACTCTAATAAGAAAATACGAAGAGAGGGGTGGAAAAGAGAGTGGGATTCCTATAGAACGCGGAAAGAAAGTGGTGAATAGTTGAGGTTATTCCAAAATCATGTAATATGACAAGGTGTTACACCATTTGGAGCTCCTATCCGCTTACTAACCCTAGATATTGAAACGGCACCTAACACGGGTTATTGTTGGGGGTTATGGCAGCAGAATATCTCTCTGAATCAGTTGATCGAATCGGGATATATGCTTTGTTGGGCAGCTAAGTGGACGACTAAAAGAGGTGTTTTTAGTCGAAGCAAGGGTGATGAAGACTTTTTAACTTGTTTACACGCCTTATTATCAGAGGCTGATGCAGTTATTCACTACAACGGTCAACGATTTGACATGCCATGGGTTCATTCTGAGATGCTGTTGGCAGGAATCCTCCCTCCTAGCCCCTATAAACAAATTGACCTGCTGCGTACTGTTCGTAGCCAATTCAAATTCCCTAGCAATAAATTAGACTATGTTTCGCAAGCCCTTGGTATTGGTCATAAGACCAAAGGAATGTCTATGGACGACTGGAAGGGCTGTATGGCAAATGATGAGAAATCATGGAAGAAAATGATTACTTATAACAAGCGTGACGTTAGCTTAACTGAAAAAGTATATTTTAAGTTGTTGCCATGGATAAAGAATCACCCTAACCAAAATTTATATGAAGATAAGGTAATAGATAAGATGCGTTGCCCCACCTGTGGCTCTGAACATTTTATAGCGAGAGGGAATATTGCCACATCTTCTGGTGTGTATAAGAGATACAGTTGTAATGAGTGCCATCATTGGTTTCGAGGGCATGAACAAATAGCAAAAATTAATGTCAAAAATAAGACCTCTAATGTTTGACAAGTTTCATGTTATGATCAAACTATAATATAAAGTTTACGAAGGTAAAAGGTGAGGGCATACTTTGGTAGGTGATGCCTGTAATAGCCTGAGTGAGAAGCCATCTCTTCCACTCACCTTCACCAGTATGAGGGCAGCAGACGAATTGGAAATAAGGAGCCAATAGAGGTTAGTCGGGTGCGAGGAGTCTTACCCGCCCTCACCAATAATCGAATGAATCAATATGGAAAAAAAACAATGGAAGTAGTAGTTTTGCCCGCAGGGGTAATAACCGCCTGTGTTTTAATTATAAGTATCGGTGTGGCAGGTATATTTATTAGTGGACTATTGTGGATTTTAAATCAAATTGCTGAGGATGTTAATGACTGAGGAGCTTCCAGTAGGAGGAGGAGTGGTTCCAAAGTTCCAACCTAAAGTGGAAGATATTCCACTTAATCATGTCACTAAAATCGCCTAATAAAGAAGAAAAGAAGTGGATGGACGCAATCGCTGATTTCGGTTGTATTGTGTGTCACCTGTATCATGAGCCAAATACCCCTGCGTGCGTGCATCATATCCTGAATGAAGGTCATAGGAGAATGGGTCATCTGTATACAATTCCGCTTTGTTATGGGCACCACAATGGAAACGAGCTACCTTACAAGATAGCTCGTCACCCAAACAAAACACGTTTCGTAAATGCTTATGGAACAGAGTTGCAGTTACTTGTTGCAGTGCACACACTTCTCAGTAGTTAATATATCCACTAAATGCCAAGTGCTTGCTGACATCTTCCTATCACCAGATTCCCACTTTTTAACTGCGTCAAGAGACACTTTGACCATATCCGCCATTTGCTGCTGAGTTAGTTTAGAATCCCGCCGCCTATTTTTAATCATTTCCTTAGTTGGATTCTTCATTACCTTCCTTTCGTTGATTTTTAAATTCGTTGTAAGTTATTTTAGAGACTTCCCATAGATTACCCTCATATACTTCAACTCCATTGAAGTGATAAACCCCTTCCTCAGAGTTCTCCTCTGCATCAGGCTCCCCGTAAAACGAGCTAACCATAATAAGGTGTAACGCTTCAGCCTCCTTCATATCCCTAGCGGTGTAGCTTGTATGAAACGAGTATTCGCAATCCCCGTTGGTCTCTTCAATAATTCCCAAAAAATATTTATCATTATCCATTTTTATTCTCCTTAAGCAATACGAATAATGTACTGGGAATCCTCGTCACTCATATT
>TARA_R110000751_G_scaffold265987_1_pt1 | contig 11621 bp, 5 predicted proteins | sample TARA_R110000751 | Tara Oceans TARA_R110000751 (sample SAMEA4398001) | marine metagenome | biome: Polar Biome; feature: [MES] marine water layer (ENVO:01000295) within the mesopelagic zone...; material: water (ENVO:00002006), including particulate matter (ENVO:01000060) such as...... | reverse complement strand
CGTCGCCCTGGGCCTCCCCGAGCTGCGCGAGGCGATCGCCGACCTCTATCGCCGTCGTCACGGGATCGCGCTGGATCCCTCCCGCGTGATCGTCACCGCCGGCAGCTCTGGCGCCTTCACGCTGGCGTTCCTGTCGCTGTTCGAGGCGGGCGCCCGCGTGGCGCTCGGGGACCCGGGATATCCCAGCTACCGCAACATTCTCTCGGCTCTGGGGATCGAACCGGTGCGAATCGAGACCGGTCCCGAATCGAGATGGCAGCCCCGGCCCGAGGATCTCGGCGAGGCCGACGGGCTGCTGGTGGCGAGCCCGGCGAATCCCTCCGGCACGATGCTCGATCGCGAGGCGCTGGCGGCGCTGGCGCGGGCCTGCTCGGCCCGTGGGGCCGGCTTCATCTCGGACGAGATCTATCACGGGTTGACCTATGCCGGGCCGGCGGTGAGCGCGCTCGAGGTCACCGATGATGTTTTCGTGATCAATTCGTTCTCGAAGTACTGGTCGATGACCGGCTGGCGGATCGGCTGGATGGTCGTGCCTCCGGGGATGGTCCGCACGGTCGAGCGGCTGGCCCAGAATTTCTTCATCTGCGCGCCTCACGTCAGCCAGATCGCCGCGCTCGCCGCGCTGCAAGCTGAAGATGAATGCGAAGCGAACAGAGGGGTTTATGAGGTGAACAGGTCCCTTCTGATGAATGAATTGCCCGGGGCCGGGTTCACCGAGTTCGCCCCCGCCGACGGCGCCTTCTACCTGTACGCCGACGTCACGAACATGACTGACGACAGCCGCGCCTTCTGCGAGCGGATGCTCTGCGAGGCCGGAGTCGCGGCCACGCCCGGCCACGATTTCGATCCAATCCGCGGAAACTCCTTCGTGCGTTTCAGTTTCGCGCGAAGCGAAGCCCATATCGCCGAGGGCGCCCGCCGGTTGAAAACCTGGCTGAAGGGCCGGTCCTGAACCGCATCTGCGCGTTAATGAACAAGATTGCCGGAATGTGAACATCGCTGTTCCCATGCAGGATGAATCGAGGTATGAATGAACTAGAGAGAGATAGGCGGGGTGCCCTGAAAGGGGTGGTCGGGATTTCCGGCAGCCTCCCGGGTCTCGATGGGGAAGCGAGAGCTAGGAGCTACACGATGCGGAGCTTTATTCTTGGGGCAATCGGTGCAGTGGCCCTCGCGGCAGCTGCGCATGCGGCGCCGATTTCATACACGACCGGTGTGGATGCCGGAGCCGAAGGGTTTACAGGCGCCACTCTGAACTTCGGAACGAGCGATGGGTTCACCGTGACCCTGCCGCAGTGGGATCCGACCCTGTTTCCGGGCATGTCGTTGATCAGCGCGACGATCGACTGGGAAGCGACGTTGAACGCGCTCGGCAGCTATGAGGCTGTGACGAACGGTTCCCTTCGTCGCTGGCTCGTCGATGGGTTCATGACCGGCACCGGCCCTTCGTCGCTCTACGTCGAGCTTGATCCGGCGGGCGACCTCAATCCGCCGCCGCCGACTGTGCTTTCGCTGACTGCTGGCGACAGCGGTTCGCTGGCGCCGATCGAAGTGACTGACGATATCCAGCAGATCTTCACGACTGGTCTCGGCGTGTTCACCGGCAACTCGCTGCTGACTTGGGAGTTCGACGGGACGATCTTCAGCTCGCCGAACACCTCCGGCACCATTACCACGACCCCGACGGGTTCGGGCTCGGTTTCGGCGGTCATCACCTATGTCTACGAGCCGACGGCCACGGCCGTCCCGCTGCCTGCAGCTCTGCCGCTGATGGGCGCAAGCCTGGCCGGTCTGGCCTTGGTGGCGCGTCGCCGCAAGTCCTGACGCCTACGTTACGCTCTGCTGAAAGCGCCGCCTCGGTTTGAGGCGGCGCTTTTCGTTTGTGACGACAGCGTATAGGCAACGACCGTCGCGTGCAGGACCGACGTTGCTTCATCGGCGCCCGGCGCAAGAGGGTCCTGCAGACCTCCCGCGCCAATCCTGGCGAAGACAAAAATCCCGAGAGCTGGCGCGTCGGCAGCCTGGCGCAGGCTCCGCCGACGACACTCCCATGACCCGACTGAATCGCGTGCTGTGCTGGATCGCCATGGTTTGACAGCGGTCCAGGTCAGCGGCCGGTCGCTTCCGTGGCACCCGTGACGGCTCACCTCGCCGGTGCATATCCTGCCGCAGGCTGGGGCGCCGCATGGCGCTGGCAGGCCGCTCCGACGCCAGAGGGTCGCCAACAGAAAAGAGGCGCCCGGGAAGGCGCCCCCTCTGGAACCAGTCGACCCCAGCCCCGGGAAGAGTCAGCGCTTGAGCGCCCACCATCCCCGTCTCTTGGGCTGGGTCGCCGCCTCGGATGTCTCCTTGGCCGTCTCTTTGGCGGGCGTCTGCGCGACTGGCTCGGCCTCGGTTGCGACGGGCGCCGAAGCGGGCTCATCGACAACAGCGTTCGGCTCTTTGGCTTCCGCCTCGAGGGAGGCCTCGACCTCGGGCGCCACCTCCGCGCTCCCGACGTCCGGCTGCGAAGCTTTCGCGTCCTGCGGCGGCTCGTTGGCAGGGGCTGCGTGCGTCGCCGCCTCCTCGCTCGAGGCTTCGGGCTCTGCGGCCGTCGCCTCGGGCGCCTCGGACTTCTTCGGCTTGCGGCGGCGGCGGGTGCGCTTGGGCTCGGGGATCTCGATCGGCGCATCCGACTCCGTCAGGGTCGCCGGCGAGACCGGGGCCGAGACGGCGGCGTCCTCCTGCGGGGCGTCCTTGTCCGGGGACGCCTCCTTCTCGGCCGAGGCGGGCGCGTCGTCGGACCCGGGCTCGCCGTCCTCGCCGCGCTTCCGGCGGCGACCGCCGCGGCGGCCGCGGCGACGGCGGGAGCCGTCCTCGTCGGACTTGTCGTCGCTCGCCTCGGGACGGGCCTCCTCGGCCTGCGCCTCGGCCCGGGCGACGGGCGCGGGGACCTCCTCCTCGACCGGGGTCTCGACGACCTCGGCCTCCTCGACCTCCTCCAGGTCCGGCGCGTCCATCATCGAGACGGGCAGGGGGGCCTGAAGGGGCAGGCGGCTGGCGGTCTTGATCCGCTCGACGTGGAACTCGGGCGAGAACAGCGACGGGTCGCCCTCGATCCGGATCACCACGCCGTGGCGGGCTTCGATGCCCGAGAGGTGGTCGCGCTTGTCGTTGAGCAGGTAGCTCGCCGTGCCCATGGGCGCGCGCACCGAAAGCTCCGGCGCGCGGCCGCGGGCGGCCTCGCCCTCAAGCTGGCGCAGGATGGTGAGCGACAGCGAGCTGTCGGCCCGCACCACGCCGGTCCCGTGGCAGTGAGCGCAGGGAGCCGTCGTCGCCTCGAGCACGCCGGGGCGCAGGCGCTGGCGCGACATCTCCATCAGGCCGAAAGCCGAGATCCGGCCGACCTGGATGCGCGCCCGGTCGATCTTCAGCTTGTCCTTCATCCGCTTCTCGACGGACCGGTTGTTGCGCGGGTCCTCCATGTCGATGAAGTCGATGACGATCAGGCCGGCGAGGTCGCGCAGGCGCAGCTGGCGGGCGATCTCGTCGGCCGCCTCCAGGTTGGTCTTCAGGGCGGTGTCCTCGATGGACCCCTCCTTGGTCGACTTGCCGGAGTTGATATCGATGGCCACCAGCGCCTCGGTCACGCCGATGACGATGTAGCCGCCCGACTTCAGCTGCACGGTGGGGTTGAACATCGAGTTCAACTCCTGCTCCACCCCGTGCTTGGCGAACAGCGGCTGCGAGTCCGTGTTGCGGACCACGTTGCGCGCGTGGCCGGGCATCAGCATGGACATGTAGTCCTTGGCTTCCTTGTAGCCCTCGTCCCCGTCCACGCAGATCTGGTCGATGCCCTGCGCATACAGATCCCGGATCGCGCGCTTGATCAGCGAGCCTTCCTCGTAGATCAGCGTCGGCGCGACCGAGCGCAGGGTCGTCTCGCGGATCCGCTCCCACTGGCGCAGCAGGTACTCGTAGTCGCGCTCGATCTCCTGGGCGGTGCGCTTGGCGCCGGCCGTGCGGATGATCAGGCCCATGCCGCGCGGCACCTCGATGTCGCCGGCGATGTCCTTGAGCTTCTTGCGGTCGGCCGCGTTGGTGATCTTGCGCGAGATGCCGCCGCCGCGCGCGGTGTTGGGCATCAGCACGCAATAGCGTCCGGCGAGGCTGAGGTAGGTGGTCAGCGCGGCGCCCTTGTTGCCGCGCTCTTCCTTGACGACCTGGACCAGGAGGATCTGGCGAACCTTGATCACTTCCTGGATCTTGTAGCGGCGCTGGAAGATGCGGCGGGCGGAGATGCCCTCGCCGAGATCGTCGCCGTCCTCGCTCCGCGCATCGGCGGCGGAGTCGGCGTCCTCGTCGTCCGAAGAGTCGTCCACCACAGGGGCGGGGTCGGCCTTGGCCTCGGCCGGCGCGTCGTCGGCCTTGGAGCGGCGCGAGCGGCGCGAGCGGCCGCCGCGGCGCGAACGCCGGCGGCGCTTGTCGCCCGAGGCTTCGTCGCCCGAAGCGTCATCGTTCGAGGAGTCGTCGCCCGAGGAATCGTCGTCGTCCTCGGAGTCGTCGTCCGACGTCCGGGAGGTTTCGGCCGGGGCCGTGGTGTCCTCGGCCGGCGCCTCTGCGACGGCGTCGGGGGCGGCGGCGGTCTCGACCGCAGCGTCAACCGCGGGGGAGTCGGCCGGCGTCTCGGCGGCGACGGTCGTCTCTTCCGCGCGGGCCTCTGCCTGGGGCTCCTGCGCCGGAGCCTCCGCCGGCGCCTCTGCGACGGGCGCGGGCTCGGCCGAGATCTCCGCGACCGGCGGTTCCTCCGCGGGCGTCTCGGGGGCAGGCGTCTCGGGGGCAGACGTCTCGGCGGTCTCCGCCGGGGTCTCGGTCGTCCCGGGAGCGGCGGCCTCGGCCGGCGCCTCGGAAGTCGGAGCCTCGGACGGCGTCGGAGCGGCGGCCTCGTCCTCGGGACGGCGCACGGGGGGGACGTAATCCTCCTCGACGCGCTCGTCGTCGTCGTCGCCCGCGCCGGCGGCCTCGGCCATCACGCGGGGCGAACCGTCGTCGTCGTCCTCAGGCTTTTCGGAGTTGTCCGAGGACTCCTCCGGCGTGCCGGAGGCGTCGGCCGTCCGGGCGTCGTCCTCGCCCGACGCGTCGTCGTCATCCTCGCCCTCGGAGACGGTCTCGGGGCGCTCGGCCTCGTAGTCGTCGTCCTCGTCGGCGGATTCGCCGACCAGGCGGGAATCGTCCCGATCGTCGGAGTCGTCGTCCCCGCCGTCGTCGTCCGACTCGTCCTCGTCGTCATCGCCGGCGGCGTCGCGGGACTTCGCTTCGGCGCGGGCGGCCGCGGCGGCCTGGCGGGCGGCGCGGCGATCCTCGTCGGCGGCGGCGCGGCGACGCGCCTCCTCCTCCTCCTCGGCCATCAGCGCTTCGCGATCGGCCTTGGGGATCTGGTAGTAGTCGGGGTGAATCTCGGAGAAGGCGAGGAAGCCGTGCCGGTTCCCCCCATACTCCACGAACGCGGCCTGGAGCGAGGGCTCCACCCGGGTCACTTTCGCGAGGTAGATATTGCCGGCGATCTGCTTCTTCGAGATCGTCTCGAAGTCGAAATCTTCTACCTTGTTGCCGTCTGCGACGACGACCCGGGTCTCCTCCGGGTGCGTCGCGTCAATGAGCATCTTCTTCGCCATGGTCTCCCACGCCGGAACGAGGCCTCCTGCGCCGCCCGGCCTTGCGGGGGCGGACGCAGCAGGGGCGCGCCGGTCTCGATACGGGCGATCCCGGGTCCGCCGGTCAGGCCCGCGCGCGGAACGAACGGCGCCGAGGCGCGTCTTCCGTCTTCGCAGGTCCGGCAGGGCTGGGGCATCGCGGTCTGGTCTCCAAGATCACGCCGTCGGTCGTCTTCGCGGCGCGGTCGCATCGGGGGGCCGTCGTCCGGTTGGGGATCCCGGCCCGAGTTCGGTGACGCGCCGTCGCCGGCTGTCCTCAGGGGGCGGACATGCGCCGCATCCTCCTGGGGTCCGGAAATTCGCCGGGGCGTCGTCCGAAAAACCTGTTCGTTCATCGGGCAGCGGCGCCCGAGGGCCTGTCGCACGGTGGCGTCGGCGGCCCGGGTCTTCCGCAGCCTGAGCAATATAGACGGCGGGCGGTCGTCTTGACAATCGGAAAGCCCCGGGGCGGCATGGCAAGGGGGCGTGCCGGCAGAGGGGGGCGCGTCGCCGTCGCGAAAGACCCCTGAAAGTCGCGCAAGTTTATGATCTGGATGCGGTTTCCATATCCGTCTGTGAGCGGGCGCCGTGGCGGCGCCCGCCGCCGGCTGGCGACTGTGTGCGCAAGCGCCGCGGCGCTGATCGCCGCATTCGCCATCACTCCGGGCACGGCGCCTGCCTCGGAGGCGCCCGAGATCGTTCCCGCCGCCCCCCTGATCCTGGGCCTGCGCCATGCGCAGGGGCGCACCCGCGTCGCGCTGCGCCTGCCTCGCGCGAGCGGGTTCGAGGTCTTCGCCTTGCAGGACCCTCCGCGCCTCGTGGTCAGCTTCGACGGCCCCGCCTGGGAGGGCGCGCCCCCCGCGCCGCCGCCCGGCGGTCTGGTGACGCGCGTGCGCGCGGGGCTCGCGGCCGACGGGCGGGCGCGGCTGGTGCTGGATCTCGCCCGGCCCGCGCGCCTGGCCGAGGCGGTGCAGTTCCCCGATCCCGGCCGTCCCGACGGGCCGACCATCCTGCGGCTGGAGCTCGCCTACGCCTCGCCCGATCGCTTCGCCGCGGCCGCCGGCTGGCCGGAGGGGCTGGGGCCGCTCGCGCCTGCGCCGCCGCCCGCCGATCCGCGGCCGCTGGTGATGCTCGACCCCGGCCACGGCGGCATGGACCCCGGCGCGATCCGGGGCGAGGCGGTCGAGAAGGCGCTGGTGATGACCTTCGCCCGCGATCTCGCCAAGGCGCTCGAGGCGACCGGCCGCTGGCGCGTCGCCTTCACCCGCGAGGACGACCGCTATCTGGGGCTGGCCGAGCGGGTCTCCCGGGCCGAGGCCGCCGGCGCCGCCGCCCTCCTGTCGCTGCATGCCAACACCGTGGCGCGCGGCGACGCCGTGGGCGCCTCGATCTTCACGCTCTCGGCCGGGCCCTCGGACGCCGAGACCGCGGCGCTGGCCGATTCGGAGAACCGGGCCGACGTGGCGCCGGGCGACGACCGGGCGGTGGAGCCCGACGCCGCCCTGCGCGCGGTGCACGAGATCGGCATGCGGCGGGCGCTTCAGGCCTCGCGCGCGATGGGCGAGGCGCTGGCCGGGTCGCTCGGCGCGTCGACGCCGATGCTGCGCGGGCGGGCGCACAGCCACGCGGGGTTCCGGGTGCTGAAATCCTCGCGCGTGCCCGCCGCGCTGATCGAGCTGGGGTTCCTCTCGAACGCGCAGGACCTTGCCCGGATGCGCGACCCCGCCTGGCGCGGCCGGGCGGCAGGCGCGCTTGTCGAGGGGCTCGACGCCTGGGCGGGGGCGCAGGCGGCGCAGCCCTTCGCAGCCCTCGCCCGCTGAGCGCCCCAGTTCGCCCCGATTGCGCCAAACCCGTCGCAGGATCGTCCGCTGCGCCGCCACGACGCCCTGTCGTCGCCCTCGCTCGGTCACTATGTTCCGCGAGTCCTGTCGCATCGAGTCGACCGGGGCGGATCAAGGAACGGGATCGGGCATGACGCGCTTTCTGGCATGGGTGTTCAGCATCATCTCCATCGGGGCCATCTTCGGACTGGGCGCGATGGCGGTCATGGTCTGGCACTATGGAAACGATCTGCCGTCCCACGAGAGTCTCGAGAACTACCAGCCCGCCACCCTGAGCCGCGTCTACGACCGCGACGGCCGGGTGATGGCCGAATACCTGACCGAGCGACGGATCTTCGCGCCCATCGACGAGATCCCCGACCTGGTCAAGAACGCCTTCATCGCCGCCGAGGACCGCAATTTCTACGACCACCACGGCTTTGACGCGATGGGCATCGTGGGCGCCGTGGCCGACTACGCCCGCGGCGGCCGGCTGCGCGGTGCCTCGACCATCACCCAGCAGGTGATGAAGAACTTCCTGCTGACCAACGAGCGCAGCTTCGACCGCAAGTTCAAGGAGATCATCCTCGCCACCCGCATGGAGCAGGTGCTGACGAAGGACGAGATCCTCGAGCTCTACCTCAACGAGATCTACCTCGGCGCGCGCGCCTACGGCGTCGCGGCGGCCGCGGCCAACTATTTCGGCAAGTCGCTGGCGCACCTGAGCGTGGCCGAGGCGGCCTACCTCGCCGCCCTGCCCAAGGCCCCCTCCAACCTGCACCCCGTCGACGACCGCGAGATCGCGCTCGAGCGGCGCGGCTATGTGCTCGGCCAGATGCTGCGCGCCGGCTTCATCGACCAGGCCCAGCATGACGCCGCGATGCTGGATCCGCTGAACACGATCCTCGACGGCTCGATGGAGCCCGAGATCCAGACGGTGCCGCCGCGGGACTACTTCTCCGAGGAGATCCGCCGCCAGCTGGTCGAGCGGCTGGGCCAGGACGAGGTCGAGGGCGGCGGCCTGACCGTGCGCGCCACCCTCGATCCCAAGCTGCAGCGCGTGGGCGCGGACGCCCTGCGCGCGCGCCTGGTCGACTGGGACAAGGAGCGTCAGGGCTGGCGCGGCCCGATCGCGCGCATCGATCCCGCGAAGCTGACCACCGAGGACGACTGGCGCCGGGCCCTGTGGCGCGAGCGGGCGCCCGCCGACATCCCCGGCTGGTTCCCCGCCGTGGTGCTCGAGGTGGGCGACACGACCGCGCGCATCGGCGTGCAGGGCGTCCCCGAGGACGAGGACGGCCACTATGTCGGCATCGCCGACGCCGGCTGGGCCAAGCCCGAGCTGGAAGGCGGCGGCGTCGGCCGCGCCCCGCGCGCGCCCGCCGACATCTATTCGGTGGGCGACGTGATCATGGTCGCGGCCGAGAACGCCGAGGGCGCCGAGATCACCGACGTCTGGGACCAGGACCTGCTGGCCGTGCTCGACAACTGGTCGTTGCGCCAGATCCCCGAGATCGAGGGCGCGTTCATGGCCATGGACCCGACCACGGGCCGGGTGCTGGCGATGCAGGGCGGCTTCAGCTTCGAGACCTCGGTGTTCAACCGCGCCACCCAGGCGCGGCGTCAGCCTGGCTCGTCGTTCAAGCCCTTCGTCTATGCCGCCGCGCTCGACAACGGCTACACGCCCAGCTCGGTCATTCTCGACGCGCCGATCGTCATCGACACCGGCGCGGAGGAGATGTGGCGGCCCGAGAACTCTTCGCGCAAGTTCTACGGCCCCTCGCCGATGCGGGTGGGCATCGAGCAGTCGCGCAACGTGATGACGGTTCGCCTGGCGCAGGAGATCGGCATGGACCGCGTCGCCGAATATGCCGAGCGCTTCAACGTCTACAAAAACATGCCCCACCACCTGAGCTACGCGCTGGGCGCGGGCGAGACCACGCTCTACCAGATGGTCGGCGCCTACGGGATGTTCGCCAACGGCGGCTGGAGGATCGAGCCGACGCTGGTCGACCGCGTGCAGGACCGCTATGGCGAGACCCTGTTCAAGCAGGACAACCGCGCCTGCTACGACTGCGTCGACGTGTGGGAGGCCGGGCTGAAGGAGCCGGTGCCCACCCCCGACAAGCAGCTGATCATGGATCCGGTGACGGCCTTCCAGCTGACCTCGATGATGCGCGGCACGGTCGAGCGGGGCACGGCCACGACGCTCGCTTCGCTGGGCATGCCGATGGCGGCCAAGACCGGCACCACCAACGACGCCCGCGACGCCTGGCTGATCGCCTTCACCCCCAACATGGTGGCGGGCTGCTACATCGGCTACGACAATCCCCGGCCGATGGGCCGCGGCGCCTATGGCGCGACCATGTGCGGGCCGGTGATCAAGGCCTTCATGGAACAGGCGATGAAGGACCGTCCGCATCTCGATTTCCACGTGCCGCAGGGCGCGGTGATGGCCAAGATCGACCGCAGCTCGGGCCGCCGTCTGCCCGACGACGCCTCGGGCGCGGGCGTGGTGGTCGAGGCCTTCCATCCGGGCGAGGAGCCCCAGGTCGGCGAATACTCGGGCGGCCGGGTCATCGACGGCGGCTTCGTGGCCTACAAGGGCGGCGACCTGCCGATGTCGCTCGACGCCAGCGCCGACACCGGCGGCGCCTATGGCGGCGGGGCCGCGCCGTCGGGCGGCGACGCTTCGGGCGGGGGCGGACGCCCTGCGCCGCCGAAGCCTGCGGCGGGGGGCTTCGGCTCCGGCGGGCTCTACTGAGCGGCTGCGCCGCGCCCTTGCGGACGGTCGCAGGCGCGCCGCTCTCTTGAGCCGCGCGCCTGCGCGGTCTAAATCCCCCCGAATGCGCGCGCTCCCGCCCGGCGGGGGCCTCCGCGCGCCGTCAGGACGAGGAGCATGTTCCCATGCGCGCGGAAACCCAGGGCGTCGTCGCCGAGATCGAGAAATCGCTGGACCTGCTGCGCAAGCGCCTGGGCTGGGAAACGGCCGAGCATCGGCTGGAGGAGCTGAACGCCCGGGTCGAGGACCCCACCCTGTGGGACGACCCCGCCAACGCCCAGAAGGTGATGCGCGACCGCCAGACGCTGGCCGACGCGCTCGACCGGACCAAGGGCGTGGCGCAGGAGCTGGCCGACAACATCGAGCTGATCGAGCTGGGCGAGATGGAAGACGACGCCGAGGTCATCGGCGAGGCCGAGGCCGCGCTCTCCGAGCTGCGCGACCGCGCTGCGGCCGCCGAGATCGAGGCGCTGCTGGACGGCGAGGCCGACGGCTCGGACACCTTCCTCGAGATCAACGCCGGCGCGGGCGGCACCGAGAGCTGCGACTGGGCCCAGATGCTGGCGCGCATGTACACCCGCTGGGCCGAGGCGCACGGCTACAAGGTCGAGCTGATGAGCGAGAGCGCGGGCGAGGAGGCCGGCATCAAGTCCGCCTCCTACAAGATCACCGGCTCGAACGCCTATGGCTGGCTGAAGTCGGAATCGGGGGTGCACCGGCTGGTGCGCATCTCGCCCTTCGACAATGCGGCGCGGCGGCAGACCTCGTTCAGCTCGGTCTGGGTCTATCCGGTGGTCGACGACTCGATCGAGATCGACATCAAGCCCAACGAGATCCGCATCGACACCTACCGCTCGTCCGGCGCCGGCGGGCAGCACGTGAACACCACCGACTCGGCGGTGCGCATCACCCACCTGCCGACCAACATCGTGGTCACCAGCTCGGAAAAATCCCAGCACCAGAACCGGGCCAACGCCATGGCCGCGCTGAAGTCGAAGCTCTACGAGATGGAGCTGCGCCGGCGCAACGAGGCGATCCAGGAGGCCCACGACGCCAAGGGCGAGATCGGCTGGGGCAACCAGATCCGCTCCTACGTCCTGCAGCCCTACCAGATGGTCAAGGACCTGCGCACCAACGTCGAGACCTCGGACACCGGCGGCGTGCTGGACGGGGACCTCGACAAGTTCATGGCCGCGGCGCTCGCGCTCGAGGTCACCGGCAAGTCTCGCGCCGAGGCGATGGCCGAGGAGTGACAGCGGGCTGACGGCGAGCAGGCGCGGCCGCGACGGGGGATCAGGGGTCCGGTCCCGCGGAGGCTGAGGATCGGAACGACTCGCGACGGCGGGC
>TARA_R110000751_G_scaffold179701_1_pt1 | contig 11626 bp, 29 predicted proteins | sample TARA_R110000751 | Tara Oceans TARA_R110000751 (sample SAMEA4398001) | marine metagenome | biome: Polar Biome; feature: [MES] marine water layer (ENVO:01000295) within the mesopelagic zone...; material: water (ENVO:00002006), including particulate matter (ENVO:01000060) such... | reverse complement strand
TTAAATACTAATTGATTAGGAATCAAAGGTAACCATGCTTCTGCTTTCTTACCCATTAATATAAATATAATGTTAGGCTTATGCTTATTTAAATTATCAAAAAGGTGTTCAGTAAAACTTTTCCATATACCATAATGAGAACCTATTTTATTAACTTGACAAGTAAATGCCGTATTAATTAAAAGTACACCCTGGTTAGACCAGCGTCTTAAATCATTATCATAATTTTCATGTTCTCCATAAAGAGCTTTAAAAATATATTGCAATGATTTTTCTGTTTTGTGTTTTTTACTACAGCTAAAAGCTATTCCGTCAGCCACACCTAATTGAGGATATGGGTCTTGTCCTACTATAACAATCTTAAGATCATCATAAGGACATTCATAAAATGCATTAAATATATCTTTGAACTGAGGTGTAAACCTTCTTCCATCATTAACATTATCTACTAATGTATTTATAATGTGGTCAAAACTTAAACCATTTACATATGGTGATAACATTGTATCCCACCCGCTTGATTTTAGATTATTGTTTAAACTTTCTCTAAGATTATTTATGTCTACTTGAATTTTTTCCATAAATTATACTATATTTGTATATTAAAATTAATTATTATGTCTGAAACACTACAAACTTACATCACATATGATCATTCAAAAACAATAACTGGTATTGAATGTTCTACTGTTTATATTACATCTTTTCAAAACATTATTCAACATGAAATTTTGTCAAGTGATAGAATACAAACAGTTGGTGAAACTTTTAAAAAGTTTGATCAAATTGTTACTGCTGGTACAAGAATAGACAAAGGTGAAGTACTTACTAAAGAAGAAACTGAAGCTATGCCTAAACTTGATGAATGGGAAGCTAAAATTTATACTTTATTTTCTTTATTACAAGAAATGAAATATAAAGCTAAACAGCAAGGTCTTGAAATAGAAACAAAAACAACTGCAACTAAAGAAGACTTAAAAGAAATGACTGAAATGGTCAAATCTGGTAAAGATATAAGTGATAAACTAAAAGATTTAGAAAGCAAACTTAAGATAGTTAAATAAACTATCTTAGTTGCATTCCATTAAAGTCTCCTATTTCAACACAAGCTTGAATTGCTAAGTTTAACTCATCTTTATCACAGTCTCCAAAAGATTTACAATACTCTTGTTTGTCTCTTACAAAACATAATCCTGCAGCTCTTTTTACTTCAATTTTGGCTTCTACAAAAGTGTAGCCAATTTCTTGTGCTATTTCTCTAATCATAGCATGAAGTCTAGCTAATTGAGGATTAGTTCCTTTATCTCCACTAACACCTATAAATATTTCTATTTTAGAATCATCAGGTAATTGTGATAGAAACTTTTTGTACTTAGTTCCTATAGCTTTTATAGGGAAGTGTAATTCTCCTTCCTTTATTGTGGCTTTTATAAAAAGACTATCTTTCATATAATTATAAAATTATAAATCATACAGATAATAACTACTACAAAACCTATTATAATAGTCCAAAAACAGCCTTGATAAGTTTTTTCCATAGCTTCAGGAGATCTTCCTTGGTTACTTCTATACTGTCTAGTTTTTTTACTCTTAGTCATTTGCTTAGTATTTCATTTTCTAGTGCTTCAATTAAGTCACCTTCAAAGTTATATATTATATCCATAATATTTACTCCTATATCATTATCTGACATATCTGGTAAATAAGTCCATACTTCATCAATTGTTACTGTATCAGGATAACCAGGTGTTCCTGGGTCACCATTAGACTCTGTATGAACTTCTTCTTCTCCCTTATGATATGTATATGTTACTTCCATAAACATACCATTTATAGTTGTTCTAAAATGTGGCATTATTTAAATCTTAATGATGATCCTATTAATATATAATCTTGACCACAGTTAGTACATGCTGCTTCACTTTCATTGCGTTCTAAGCTAAAGTTATTACAATTTGGACATGGAGTGTCTTCATCTTTTATAAACTCTTCTATGCTAGCCTGAGCAAGCCCATGAATAAATGCATCATGACTACCTTGATACTCATTATTAAATTGATCCATAAATACTTCTTTCATTTTTCCCATTGTGTTTTTTTTTAAAAGTTTTCATCCGGCCAGTCTTCAGGCCAAAAATATTTTCCAATTGCTTTTCCTATCATTGCAACTCCTATTGCAAGTAAGAACCATAAAATTGCTGTTCCCATTATATAATATCTTTAAAGCATGTTCTTTTATGAAGTAAAAGATTGCGCTGAGTTAACTCATTAAGTTTATCTACAAGAGTTTCTCTACCTACACGGTTACCTATCTTATAAGCAAAATATAATAAAATTACTATTGATACTATTGACAAAGATGTTAAAAATAAAATGTTCATTGATTATTGTTTTAGTGGATTAAATATAAATACTTTATTTGAATCAAAACTTTGTAAAGCTGAATTGACCCATTTTTCATCTTGTGTTCCTTTATAACACAATACATGACATATAGCTTCTTCACTTGGACTAAGTCTAAGTAATCTACCTATTCTCTGAGCTGTTTTCTTTTCATTACCATAAGCATGCATTATAATACCTTGCTTAAGATTTGATATAGAAATACCTTCACTTAATTGTAATACACAACTAAGACTATTTATTCTTCCATCAGAAAATAGTTCTAAGTTTTCATCAGATTTTTTGTTTTTAGAATGATAACTATATTTACAAATTCTATCTGCTTGTTTCATGGTATTAGCAAATACAATGCATTTATCATTAGTATTTTTTAATAACCCTTTAACATAAAGCTCTTTAGTTGTATAATCCATTAAGGCTCTCATGCGCATTATTCTTCCAAACTGTTCTTGTTTATCAGTCATTGCATCAGCTATTCTAGACGTTACATAGTCATAATCTTTCTTCTCTGTAGTATACCAATGTCCTCCTGCTTTAGTTTTCTTTTTTAAAGTAGGTAACTTTGATAGTTCTAAATAATGTATTACTATTTTATAATCATTAATTATATTTGAATCAGCTGCACTGTCTACGTCAAAACTATATAAGATTGGACAATACTTTTGAACAAGCATTCCTTTTTCAGACTTTATATGCTTTGGTGGTGTACCAGTTAATCCTAAGATCTTACCGGTAAAATTAGCCAAAAACAATTCATGTGAATATTTAAGAGAATGACATTCATCTAAATATACTAAATCAAACTCATTAGGATTGTGTTTTTTTAATGATAAATATGTAGTAAACGTTATATGTTTAACTAAACTTGATAAGTTCATCTTTTCTAATTCATCTATCCACGCCTGTGCTACTGAATGTTTTGGTATAACTACTAAAGCTTGTACAAATGGATTAAAGTTTTTTTGCAGGTGTTGTATTGCAATTCTTGTTTTACCTACACCCATAGAAATACCTAAACCACATCTTTTGTTTTCTAATGCAACGGTTAATGCATCATTTTGTACTATTTCTCTATTGTTCATAGGAATGCGCTTATTATACTAGACCATAATATCCAAGTTATTAGTAATATTATGAACCATGTAAGTGCTCTTTCATAATTAAATTTATTTTCCATAAGGTTTTATTTAGATCTTAAAGTTGAATAACCAAGTTCATATGACTCAGTAGGATTTTCTTCTATCCACATGTGACAGTTCCTGCAAACAGGTAGCCAAGTATTTACATTTAAATGATGAATACCACGCCCTTGTTTATGATGAACATCAGTAGCACGGATAGTACATTGATGTATTTTAGCATGACATACCGGATGGTTAGACAAGTACTCCTTACGCAGTTTTGCATAAGAAGCATTTGTTTTAGCCATTTTGTTAGAATACTTTTTAATTGACATTTGGTTTTATAGTAAAGAAGTTTCTTGGCAATAGACCAAGAGACATAAACTTTAAAATAACATCTTCATAAGTAATACCTAACTCTTTGAAAGTCATAGTGTTATTATAATCATCTAATGTTTCTTCAGCTGGTATATTTGCAATATACAGTGCTAATGGAGAGCATTTAAAAGTTTTTCTAAGGTAAGAATTAATTCTTTTATTACAAAGAGTTTGTTTCCAATGATTGAGTTCTTTTTGTGACCTTTTCCATACTTTAGATATTCTTCTTCTTTTATCCCAGTGTAGTTTTTGTACCTCTTCTGGTTTGTAAACATTAAGACCATGTAATACTCTTTTAAATAAAAAGTGTTGATATGGATTTAACTTTGAATACTTGAATGAATTAATGATTGATGGTGGGTGTAATTGATATTCATCTAATATACCCAGATATTGATAACGTTCAGCACGTTGACTAAGTTTAGACTCATTGTGTCCTAACTCAATTTTTTGCAGTTGTTCTTGTGATAGCATACTTGTTGTTTTAGAGATTAATAAAAGATATGTTATTTAGGCTGAGGTTGTTATACCCCAGCCTTATAACAATTTTGTTATAGCTCAAAAGTTTCAGCTTCTTCTACAACTTCTTCTACAACTTCTTCACTAACTACTTCAATGTCCTCAGTTTTTTCCTTTTCTAAACCAAATGCTTCTGCTGGTTGAACGGTTTTATTAACTTTGGTTTCTGTAAATTGACCATTTGCAATTTTAATGTCATCTCCATTAGTATGTGCAAGTAATATATCTTGAGCATCAGTATCTGATACAAAAAATGTTTTCCTATAAATAGGTTGTCCATCTACGCAGCATATGATACCTGTTGTACCTGCATATTTTAAAGTAATGTCCGGGTTAACTTCATTAAAAGGTAATAACTGTTCTTTAACAATTATCTTTCCTGGCATTGTTGATTTTGCTTTAAGGTTTAACGCTTGAAGATCTTCTACTTTTCCAGCAATTAATGTGCTAACTTGCTTATTATTAACAAAATTGTTACTGTTAATAATTACTCTATCTTGTGTTAATCTGATAAAGCCATAATCTGAATTGTTTTTTGATAAACGTACAACATTACCCATGTCATCCGCTTGGATGTTTACTTGATTTTGCATTTTTTTAAAATTTAAAGGTGAATAAAATAATTAATTGATGATTTTAGATATCATCTGAATGGAAATACGGATCATCTAATTTTTCAACAGCAGTAAACTCATCTAAAGCCGGTTCATGCTCTTCTATCATTTCTGTTTCAATGAACTCAGGCATAGATTTAGTTTTGTAAATACTATTGTAAAATGGATCACCCACTTCCTTGGTATAAGCTGTGCTAAGACCATTCAAGTCTCTATACTCATCATCATTTAGTGATAAGTATTGTTCAACTGAACATTCTATTATACGACCATTAGGAAGTTGTATTATCATTATCTTATTTTATTATTGTAAAGATAACGATATAACTTCTTCTGAATCAGAATAATTAAATGAATTATGATCTGTGCACAAAATTAAATTGCATATATATAGCTAACGTTCTATCTTATGGTTAGCTTTCTACCAATTCTTTTTATGTAATTGTAATGTTTTAACTCTTTTAACCATCTTTTTATACTAGATTGGCTTGAGTCAAGGTCATCTGCTAATGTGCTAATAGAAGGCCAACATATTCTGTCTTTGTTTGCATAACAACATAATACACTATAAAGTGCTTTTGCAGATACAGATAAACATGGATCAGTAATAACTTCATGTTTAACTATTCCAAATCTATTTTTTTTCAGTATATACATGATCTTTCATAAGTCTCAACAAAGCCATATTAACATCTATTTCATCTGCTAAAGCTGCGTCATTAAGATTATATTTAACACACATATAAGCACCAAAATTTGTTTTACTCTTATATTTAGAGTGTTCCTGTTTAATAATTGAAATTGATAATTTAGACATTTTCTTGAGGTGTGATTAATAACTCTACCTCTTCTTTAGAAGGAGTTTCATTACTTGAATTAAAATATTTGATTGATTCTTTATTAACTTTGGTTAACATAAGAGGATTAAATTCATCTTCTTTATATTTAATACCACCATCAGAATCATGATACATTAAATTAATCTTGATACTTCTGTAAAAAGGATTGAAAGGAGTTGATGTTGACCATGAACTATCTGATTTAACAATTCCATAGACCATACTTACATTAGGTACTAATCCCATCTCTATAAGAACATCTTTTTCATATTCAGTTCCTATATGATAGTTTGGTGGTTTTAACTTTACATAGTCTCCTACACTTAACACTTCATACTTTGTATCACTCATCATAAGATGTATAATACATTCCATAACATGTTGATCTAATTCATTTAAGAATAGATCTAATATAGCATCAATGTTTTCTGTTTCATTTATTGCAGTAGTATCTATTAAATCTTTGAATATTCTATTTATTATTTTCTTTGATACTTGATATGTTTCTGACATACGAATTAATTTTTTAAGGATTTCACTAAATAAAGTTGGGGAGCAGAGGGTTGGGTCTCTACTAATATGGTTATAATTAACTTTTGGTTATATCCAGAAGTTAATTAAAAAACCTTTGGTTATAATTAAAATCAGCTACAAACTTCCCGTAACAAGTATGAAAAGGGAAGAATGTATTACTGATTTCTGGTTACCACTCAATCAACCATTTACTGTTTTAAACAAGGCCTATCTACTAGTATATATAACTAATATAACTACTGGTACTGTTAGTGGCTCACCTGTGGTACTTTTATTTTTTAAATCTCCTTAATTGATCCGGTGTAAATGTATATTCTGGTGTTATGATATAATTCATATCATCTAATGAGAACCATACATCTTTAGTTAATGGATTCAAAACTATTTGTTGTTCTTGTGCTGGCATATAACTTTGAGCTAACATATATATTTTATGTCCGTTCTCCATATCTTCTGCCATGTCTACAACAGTCATTGCATGTCCAGGAAAACCTCCTTCAACAAATACATCACCTGGTTGCATATCAAATAAGGGAACTGATACTGTATCATATTCTTCTATTGAGTATGTACCAGCATAATTCCATACAAGGTTTAACCATTTTCTAAAATTCTTACAAGTATTTTTTCTTGACTTTCCTCTTTTTTTTATTAGGTCTCTACCACCATTCATTTCAACATAATTATAACCAAGTAAGTATTCTGTATAAGACGAGGTAACACCATTTGTAAAGGTGAATTCTAATCTATCATAAAACTTATTTGAATAGTTATAACTTGCTCTAAGATAAATAGCAGCATCAGCACATTGATGTAAATCTCTATCACCTATTTCATAATTAAACACAGCAGCATATATACTACGGTTTTCTTTTAACGAACCATTGTAATACAACACTTGATTACTTTCTTTTAATGGATGTGATATTAACCATTCAGAGTATGCGTCTAAATTTGTTCTTTCATAACCTTCATAAGGTGCAAATGTACCCTCAATGGATACACCTGTATAATTTTGGCTTGATGCTACAAGAGCACATAACAATAAAGCTAATGTGATAAGTTGTAGTTTTAATACGTTTTTACTATATTTTATATCTTTCATTTTACATTCTTTAGGTTAAAATTTATTTACATTTTTTGAGTTAAAATCTATACACACAAATGGTAATACTAATATCCACTGTGCTCTTTGTAGGTCTACACCTATTGCAAAACCAACTATTGGCATTACTTCTACCTTCACTGAAGGAAACATTCTTGTTTGACTAAGCTTTCTCATATAAAAGAAAGCATTAAACCATACACAGAACAATAATAATAACGATGCACCCAATAAAGGTGCAGTATAATCATAAGCATAAAGATAATAAACTATACTACCAGTACCAAGACATGGTAATATTACTACGTAAAGTATTTTAATTAAAGATTGAATAAGATTTTTCATGATTGAGTTTTTTTAAGTGGTTTATAATTCTAACTGTTTTTTAAAAGGTTACCATTACTGATAACCTTGTTCTTTTTTATCAAGACAGTTTATACAATTGATTAATATTTAACGGTTGAACTGGTTGATAAGAGTATTTACGATATTTTCTCATGTTCTTACATCCACGTTTAGATGATCCACAAGACTGTAATATTGGTCCTACTACGAATAGAAGTAACATTAAGTAAAGCAATTTCTTTCTCATTTGATTTAAATTTAAGATTAGTGTTAATTATGTGATGATGCATACTTTATATAGTCAAAGCTATCTTGATGGCTTACCTCTATACAATCATTGTCAGAAGCTAAGTGTCTTAATGAATCATTTGATATTAGTTCAACTTCCAAGTCTGACATACTTGGTGAACCTAATTCATTACGGTGTACTTTTTTATGTTCATTATCTCCAGTGAAGAAGTTTACATAAACATTTTGTTCATTGGTGAATAGGATCATACCTATTTGATTACGATGCTGAACAAATAGTTCAGGACTAAGGATTCTAATTTTCATACTTGTTGTTTTAGTGAGTGATTAATTTATTAAGTTTTTTTCTTTATCTAGACTATCCATTGCTGTATCAAGATCTTTTACTGCTAACTCACAACCGTGATAGCTTAAGTTTCTTTGACATATTTCTAGCATTGCTTTGGTTTCTTTATAATTCATAAGATTTAGTATTAGTTTTTGCGGCCTATGCCATTGCTTTTGTTATTCTCTTAGTTATCTCTGCCTCAAGATAATCTAGTTTCTCATAATCTTTACACCATAAATGTATAGAGCACTTTACATCACCATTCTTAGGTTGCTCTATTGTTGGAAGGTGTTGAACAGATATATGTGAAGCAATACCTTGGTATTCATCTAATAAATCCAGTAAGTCACCCCATTCAGTACCATACTCTGTGTGTTCATGTGTAACTTCACTGAAGTCATACATTTCTTTTGCTGTGGTTAATGTAATAAAGATAGTTGTGTTTGGAAACTTGGTTTCTGATTTGAATTGCATAATGGTTTAGTATTTATAATTCTTCATAACATTGTTGACATACATGTACCTCATCACAGGTACAAGTTAGCTCAGGAGATATTCTAAATAACTCCCAAGCATCTTGTGCATCTTCAAAGAACATACTACCAATTAAATAGATTGTGTTCTGTTATTACTGTATTACCATTCTTGTCTTTCCAAGTCATGGTATAGTTTCCTTTATCATCTGACGATGTTTGAGATAGATATTTCATAATGGTTTAGTATTAAATAATTATTGCAATATTGCGGGTACTATAGCTCTTATCCTATAGAGGAAGAGACAACTTATATTCTTGTTGTATTGTTGAGTGTGATAGTTACACTTGTTGTTATGTTAGCTATATATATATTAATAGTAACAATAATAATTCTCAAGTGGTAAAAGGTGGTAATATGTGGTTATATGATGACCTATTGAGAGCGTACAGCCTCCAATATATAATTTAAGGAGGTAACTATGCACTATTAATAGATTATCTTAGGATTAGGAGGTAACTACTATGCTTTTCTTTAAGTTTAAGAAAAAAAGGAGTGCTGTTACACACTCCTGTTACATAGTCATTGCTTATTCAGAAGCAAGAGTTCCCCAAAACATATTAGTGCTTGGCTTTAATTCCATTTGACCAGTCTCTTGTCCGTCAGCACCAAGTACAGGCACTCTGTTCATTACAGGTGATGAACGGTCAATATCTACCCAGTCAATAGGGTCATTCTTTTTATATCCAGTTTCTAATTCATTCCAGATAGGATGGTCTATTCTACAAGGTTGACCAGTCTCTCCGTCAGACATAGACTTAAGTACAAAGGTTAAATCTTGTACAGTCTTAGAAGAAGTTTTTCTTTCTCCAACGCCTGGGATATTAATTGTACGTACTGTTTCTACAACAGGCTTGTCAGTCAATTGAAGAGTGGCTTTTCCTGTTGCAATGTTACGGTTAATAGTGTTAAAATAAAGCATAATTAAAGATTTTTTAAGTGGTTAGATACACGCCTTATGTATATCCTGAATTTTTTTAACGTAATAGGCTACGCATTGTTTTGTTGGGGAGCAAGCAACAGTGTGAGCTGTTGTTTTGTTGGGCAGAGCAGTCAGAGAAGAGAGGCTTGGATGTTACACCTACACCTTTCTCTTTCTGAGACAGACTATTTTCTGTTCAGCTAGACTGCAAAAGCAGACTCCTTGAGAGACAGGGGGGTAGTCCCCAGTCAAATTTTAATTGGGGAGCAATCTAATAGGACCTCTTGCACATGCAAAACACATAACATTTTGGGGGGCGTAATAACTTTTAACTTCTGAAGGGGGGTATGTTATAACATAAAAATTTTTATACAAAATAAAAAATTAGTATATTGTATTTATAAGAGAGTTAATAACTTAAAAAATATTTATGTCAGAATGGGATGATAACACTAATGATGAGTCTGATAGTGGTTTAACAGAAATGGAACAGTTGCAGATGGATAGGGTAACTTTAGATGTAGCATATAACAATGCTTATCTTATTTTATCTAAGCAAGTAACATTTGATGATTTAATGGCTTCTCATTTTAAAAATGGTGATGATGCTATTATGGCATTTGATCCAGAAAAAGGTCCAACACAAGACGAGTTAGAAAATATGATAGAGCATTTTATTGATACGGAAGAGTATGAAAAATGTGCTGAATTAAATCGTGTAAGAAACAAGGCGTATCCTCTAACAATATTTGAAGCATAATGGCAACTAAAAAGAAAAGCACTGTAAATAGTTCTGGTAATTATACTAAACCGGGAATGCGTAAAAGATTATTTAATTCAATTAAAGCTGGAAGTAAAGGCGGGGGAGCTGGACAATGGTCTGCACGTAAAGCTCAAATGCTAGCTAAAAAATATAAAGCAGCCGGAGGTGGATATAAAACTAAAAAATAATGGCTCTACCAAATAAAAGAACTAAAAAGAAATCATCTTGTTGGACTGGTTACGTAAAAAAGGGTGTAAAGAAAAAAGGAAATAAGACGGTAAATAACTGTGTGCGTAAAAAGACAAAATAATGGCAAAGACTAAACAACAAAAAAGTCTTACTAAATGGACTAAGCAAAAATGGACAACTGCTTCGGGAAAGAAAAGTTCTGAGACAGGTGAAGTTTATGCTCCTAAGAAAACTATTGCTAAGTTAAAGAGTACTAAAAAAGGAAAAGCTAAATTAGCTGCAGCAAATAAAAAGAAAAGAGCAGCAACTAAAAAAGGTAAACAACATGCTAGTCATGGTCTACATAAAGGAAAGAAAAGATAACTTAAAATAAAAAAAAATGGGAAGTATATTACAAGATATGATGGGTATGGCATCTAGAAAAGATACGGTCACTCCAAAGGCGGATGATCTGTTGACTTTAGCTAGATATCCAAATCCACAAGAAAAATTAAAGCCTAGACCTTCACTTAGAACTGAATTGATTACAATGGCTAAACTAAAAACCTTTATAAATGAAGGAGACGGGGGAGGTCTAGTAAAAAGTTTAACTACTACTGGTACTAGCGGAGTATCTACTTTGGTTAGCGGAGTACTTAATGTTCCTAGCTATGCAAACTCAATAGAGTATGTTAACTCAGCAGCATTTGATGGGGCAACAGATTTATTAACTTTAAATAGAGTAAGTGGGGATAGTATCCAAATAGACATGAACCGTAAGGATGTTAATGAATATGTTAATCTT
>TARA_R110000751_G_scaffold18605_3_pt1 | contig 11643 bp, 10 predicted proteins | sample TARA_R110000751 | Tara Oceans TARA_R110000751 (sample SAMEA4398001) | marine metagenome | biome: Polar Biome; feature: [MES] marine water layer (ENVO:01000295) within the mesopelagic zone...; material: water (ENVO:00002006), including particulate matter (ENVO:01000060) such as...... | reverse complement strand
GTCTCGACCGATCTACACGCGGGCACGACGCCAGTTGCGGACAAGGCACCAAGGGTTGGTTTCAGACCTACGATATTGTTCAGCGCTGCCGGCACCCGCCCGGAGCCGGCCGTATCTGTGCCAAGCGAGAAGGCGACGATGCCATGGCCTACCGCCACGCCGGACCCGCCGGAGGAACCGCCGGGCACGATTTCAGGATCTATCGAGTTGCGCGGCGCGCCGTAGGGGGTGCGGACGCCCACAAGCCCTGTGGCAAATTGATCAAGGTTGGTCTTGCCGATAAAAATTGCCCCCGCCTCGCGTAGTTTGGCCACGACAAAGGCATCTTGCGTCGGGGTATAGGCATAGGCGGGGCAGGCGGCAGTCGTCTCATAGCCCGCGACATCGATGTTGTCCTTCACCGCAAAGGGCACGCCCCAAAGCGGTTTGGCGGGGTCGTATGGCCCGATCGCGGCCGCCGCTGCTTGGGCCTCAGCTTCGCTAGTCATCGATAGAAAGATGCATGGGTCATCCACATCTCGAAAACGGGTATAGATCTGTGCGATGATCTGTTCAGGTGACACGCCGCGCGCATAGGCCGCGTGGAGATCGGAGATGGTCATCGCAATATCAGTCATAGGAGGCTCTTTTATAATTCAATCAATGTAATCGTCGCGTGCAGTACCACTGGGCTTGCCTCAGTCGTCCTCTGTTGCGCTGCAGAATTCAAATGCTAAGAATTCACAAAAGCGGTGCAAAAAATGCACCATTAAAGACAAGGGGCCTTTCCGATGAAACATCTGCAAACTTTCCGCTTCATTGAGGCAGTGTCGCGCGCGGGCTCGATTCGGAAAGCGGCAGATGATATGAACATCACGGCCTCTGCCCTGAACCGTCGCATCCAGCGGTTCGAAGAGGAGTTCGGCGTCGAAATCTTCGAACGCTTACCGCGCGGTGTCCGTCTGAACCCTGCGGGCGAATTGCTGATGCAGCACTTCCTGATGCAGGAATCGGATTTGCGCCGGGTAAGAAGCCAGGTCGCTGATCTTTCCGGCGAACGACGGGGTCATGTGACGGTGGCTTGCTCTCAGGCGCTGATCCCATATTTTCTGCCGGCACGCACCGCCGCCTACCGGCGCGACCATCCCGGGGTCACTTTTTCTGTTCAGGTGCGCGACCGCGAAGACGCAGAGCGTGATCTGGCCGAATTTAAAAGTGACCTAGCGTTGGTCTTCGAGCCTGTACATATGGTCGACTTGGAAGTGCTGATGCGGATCCCGCAGGTCATTCATGCCATCATGCGACGCGATCACCCCTTGGCTGCAAAGCCAGAGGTACGGCTGCGTGACTGTCTGGACCAGCCCCATGTGATTCCGTCGCGCCGATATGGGGTGCGGGCCATGCTGGATGATGCTGCTGCGCGGGGGTCGCGCCCGCTGCGCCCTATCGCGACATCAGACAGCTTTGAGTTCATGCGCCATTACGTACTGCATGAAAACGCCATCGCATTCCAGATCCCGATCGGACTGAATATGGGGGACTGCGCACAGCTAACCTCGCGCCCACTGGCGTTACGTGACGTCGCGGCGGGTAGTCTGGTGCTGTGTCAGTTGCGCGGTCGGACCTTGCCTGTGGCTTCCGCTCGTTTCGGATTGGCCCTTTCCACCGCATTAGAACAGTTTTCCGACGCTTAGAGGCCTGCTCCTACTGGTCGATTTTTCGAGTGATGCATTTTTTGCACCGCTTTGTGTAAAAATGAGCAGACGTAATCATCGCAAGGATTTTGTAGTCATTGAATCACATCAGATGCGCTCTCTCCTCCCAGGGCGGCGCACCATCATTGGAGATTTAAATGACACATGCACCGTTCTTGAACCGCCGGGGCTTCCTTGGCACTTCTGCCGCTTTGTTGGGCACCGCCGCGTTGAGCGGTCTGGCACGTCCCGCCATGGCTGCCGACCCGCTGACAGTGGGATTCATCTACGTCGGGCCCAAAGACGATTTCGGCTATAACCAAGCACACGCCGAAGGTGCCGCAGCGGTCAAGGCGATGTCTGGCGTGGTCGTGCTGGAAGAAGAAAACGTCCCCGAAAGCCAAGACGTGCAAAACTCGATGGAATCGATGATCAATTTCGATGGGGCCAAGCTGATCTTCCCCACCTCCTTTGGCTACTACAAACCCCATGTGCTTGAGACAGCGCCGAAACACCCTGACGTACGGTTCGAACATTGCGGCGGTCTGTGGTCCGAAAACGATCCATCGAACGCTGGTTCCTATTTTGGCTATATCGGCATGGGGCAGTACCTGAACGGCGTTGCGGCCGGTCATGCGACCAAGACCAAGAAGATTGGTTTCGTCGCGGCCAAACCGATTCCGCAGGTGCTTAACAACATCAACTCTTTCCTGCTGGGCGCGCGTTCGGTTGATCCGGCGATCGTCTGTCAGGTGATCTTCACCGGTGAATGGTCACTCGCGGTAAAAGAAGCCGAAGCTACCAATGCGCTGGCAGACCAAGGCTGTGATGTGGTGACCTGCCACGTCGATGGGCCAAAGGTGATCTGTGAAACAGCTGTCTCGCGCGATATCTTTGTCTGTGGTTACCACGCCGACCAGACACCGGTTGCAGGCGACAAATACCTGACCGGTGCCGAATGGAACTGGGCGAACGTCTATACCGACATGGTGGCCAAAACTCTTTCAGGAGAGCAGATCCCGAACTTCGTGCGTGGCGGTCTGGCTGATGGCTTCATCAAGATGAGCCCCCTCGGCCCCGCCGTGAGCGATGCGGCCCGGGCGCAATTTGAAGCGACAAAGGCCGAAATCGAAGCCGGCGGATTTGCCGCGATCAAAGGACCACTGAAAGACAACAAGGGCAATGTGATCGCCGCCGAAGGAGAATCCTTTGTCGAAACTGATGTCGCGATCGAGAGCATGGACTACCTTGTCGAAGGCGTGATCGGGTCCACAAGCTAAAATGACTTTGGTTGCTCAAGCTGAAAAGCCCGCGGCCACTGCGGCGCGGTCCTTTATAAGGATCGCGCCACGGGCCGAGGCTGTGGTGATCCCGATCTGTGCTTTACTGGCTGGTTTCGCTTTATTTAGTCTCTTTTTGCTGATGGTCGGGAAATCTCCGATCGATTTTTACCTGCTGGTTTGGAAGGCGGGATTTTCCTCTGAATTCTCGTGGCAGAACACGTTATCGCGCGTGGCACCGCTGGTGCTCGCGGCACTTTGCGTCGCGCTTCCCGCGCGACTGGGGCTTGTGGTTATCGGCGGTGAAGGCGCAATTGTACTGGGCGGTCTGGCGGCGGCAGTTGTAGGCACCGCTGTTGCGAGTATGCCGGTTGCGCTTGGTATGGTCGCAATGGCGATCGCCGCGATGATTGTCGGCGGCGTCTGGATCGGTGCCGTGGGCGCGTTGCGTATCAAACGGGGCGTGAACGAAACCATCGCATCCCTGCTGATGGCCTATATCGCCATCGCTCTGCTGAACCATTTCGTCGAAGGTCCGTTCCGCGATCCGGCCTCGCTCAACAAACCCTCCACGGTGCCGCTGACGGATAGTTTACGTGTCGGGGATATGCCGTTTCTTCCGTCGCATTGGGGCATCCTTGCAGGCGTGCTTGCCTGCATCTTTACGTGGGTTCTGATCGAACGTACGACGCTTGGGTTTGCTGCGCGTATTGCTGGCGACAACGTGCGTGCCGCGCAGGTGCAAGGGCTACCCGTCGGGCGTCTGGTGATCGGTTTTACTGCGCTTGGCGGCGCCTTCGCTGGACTGGCGGGCTACTTCGAAGTGACCGCGGTGCACGGTTCTGCCAATGCGTCGCTGGTCGCGGGCTATGGCTATACCGGCATCCTAATCGCCTTCCTTGCACGGCATAATCCGCTGGCAATCCTGCCGGTCGCGGTTCTGTTTGGCGGGTTCGAAGCCTCTAGCGGGCTGATCCAGCGGCGCATGGAATTGCCAGATGCCACAATCCTCGTCTTTGAAGGTATCGTGTTTCTGGTGATCCTGCTGAGCGAGGCGCTCTACGGGCGGCTGCCAATCTTTACCTCTGCCTTCTGGGAGAAACGCTAATGGAACAGGTAGATGTTGGCCTTTGGGGTGTGCTCATCGCCATTCTGGGCGGGGCCATCCGCGTCTCGACCCCGTTTATCTTTGTGTCTCTGGGGGAGCTTTTGACCGAACGTTCTGGCCGGTTCAACCTTGGTCTAGAAGGTATATTGGTGTTCGGCGCGATGAGCGGCTACGCCGTGGCTTACGAAACCAACAGCGCATTCATTGGCGTGTTGGCAGCGGCCGTGGCGGGGGCTTGTTTTGGGTTGTTGCATGGGTGGATCTGCAAGTTCAAAGGGGTGAACGACATTGCTGTCGGGATCGCCATGATGCTGCTTGGCATGGGGCTCGCCTTCTTTTTCGGCAAACCCTATATCCAGCCACAAGCGCCTGATCTGCCTGCGATCAGCTTGGGCTGGTGGTCTGATATCCCGCAGCTGCGGGCCGCACTTGAGGTGAATGTGCTGTTCATCGTTGGCGGGCTGCTAGCGCTTGCCATTGCATGGATGTTGCGTACCACCCGCATGGGGCTGCGCTTGCGCGTGGTCGGGGACAGTACCGATGCGGCGCGTGCTATGGGGCTGAGCCCCGATCGCATCCGGCTGCTCGCAACCGGCGCGGGTGGCGCGTTGGCAGGCGTCGGCGGTGCCTATCTGTCGCTGTATTATCCCGGCAGCTGGACGGAGGGCATTTCCTCGGGCCAAGGCCTGATGGCCATTGCGCTGGTGATCTTTGCCCGTTGGAACCCGATCAACTGCTTTTGGGCGGCATTGCTCTTTGGCGGGGCGGGCGCACTTGGCCCGGCCTTGCAATCGGTGGGCATCACCGAAGGCTATTACCTTTTTGGTGCGGCACCCTACGCCCTGACACTGGGGCTTTTGATCCTCACCAGCGCGCCGGATCGCGCGGTACAAGGCGCACCGCTTGCGCTGACACTGACGAAATAAGGATAGAGACTATGAATGGTTTGGGTGGACTGAACAAATCTGAGCAAGGTGTCGTGATTGGCATGGTGCAGTTGCAACTGCCAACTGTCGCGACCAAAGCTGAACTGACAGCACAAACTGCCCGCGTGGTTGATCTGGTCGGCAAGGCGCGCCGCAATATGGCGACGATGGATCTGGTGGTATTCCCTGAGTACATGCTGCACGGGCTGTCGATGAACACCGACCCCGAGATCATGTGCTCCATGGACGGACCGGAAGTTGCGGCGCTCAAGCAGGCCTGCGTCGACAATGACATCTGGGGCTGCTTTTCAATCATGGAGCTGAACCCCGGCGGGTACCCCTATAACACCGGCCTGATCATCGACCCGCAGGGTGAGGTTCAGCTGTACTATCGCAAGATGCATCCCTGGGTACCGGTAGAACCGTGGGAGCCGGGCGATGGCGGCATTCCGGTCTGCACCGGTCCCAAAGGGGCCAAGATCGGGCTGATCATCTGCCACGACGGGATGTTCCCCGAAATGTCCCGTGAAGCGGCGTACAAAGGGGCCGAGATCATGATCCGTACCGCGGGATATACCGCCCCGATGCGCGAGGCGTGGCGGTTTACCAACCAATCCAACAGCTTCTGTAACCTGATGATCACCGCGAACGTGTGTATGTGCGGCTCTGACGGGACGTTCGACAGCATGGGCGAGGCAATGATCATCGACCACGAAGGCACCGTCATCGCGCATGGCAAAACCGGACGCGTGGACGAGATCATTACCGCCGAGGTCCGCCCCGATATCGTCCGCGAGGCGCGCATTGGCTGGGGCGTCGAGAATAATCCCTATCAGTTCGGGCACCGCGGATATGTCGCGGTGAAAGGCGGCGCGCAGGATTGCCCTTATACCTATATGACCGATCTGGCGAAGGGGGCGTACCGCCTGCCGTGGGAAGATGAGGTCAAGATCACTGACGGCACAAGCTGTGGCTTCCCGCTGCCTAACCGCAAGTTCGCAGAGCAGGAGCCGCAGTCGTGACCACCGTTCAAAGCCACCCCTACGCCTGGCCCTATAACGGCGATCTGCGCCCCGAGAATACGGCTTTGGTCATTATCGACATGCAGACCGATTTCTGCGGGGTCGGCGGCTATGTCGATCACATGGGCTATGACCTGTCGCTGACCCAGGCACCGATCGCGCCAATCAAATCGCTGTTGGCGGACATGCGGGCCAAGGGCTACCACATCATCCACACCCGCGAAGGGCACCGCCCCGATATGGCCGATCTGCCCGCAAACAAGCGCTGGCGCAGCCAGCAGATCGGGGCCGGGATCGGCGACAGCGGCCCCTGCGGCAAGATCCTGATCCGCGGGGAGACCGGGTGGGACATTATTCCGGAACTTGCCCCGCTGGAGGGTGAGGCGATCATCGACAAGCCTGGCAAGGGCAGCTTCTATGCGACCGATCTGGAGCTGATCCTGCGCACAAGGCAGATCGAGAACCTGATCCTCACCGGCATCACAACCGATGTCTGTGTTTCCACCACGATGCGAGAGGCGAATGATCGCGGGTTCGAATGTGTGGTCGTCGAGGATTGTTGCGGGGCCACTGACCCTGCGAACCATGCTGCGGCGATCAAGATGGTCACGATGCAGGGCGGCGTCTTTGGGGCCGTGACCACCAGCGCTGATCTGATCGCGGGGCTTCCGGCATGAAGGCCCCCACGCGCTCGTCAGGCGGTGCCATCAGCGTCGAAGCCGTCGCCATGACCATGCGTTTTGGTGATTTCACAGCGCTCGATGATGTCTCTCTCAAGATACCGGCGGGCAGCTTCCATGTGCTGTTGGGCGAAAACGGTGCCGGAAAATCGACGCTGGTGAAATGCCTCATGGGGTTTAACCGCGCCACAAGCGGCGAGATGATTGTGGATGGCGCTCAGGCGTTCAGGACCGATCCGAAGGTTGCGCAATCACTGGGGCTGGGAATGGTTTATCAGCATTTCACCCTCGTTCCCGCGCTTACCGGCGCCGAAAACCTCGTGATCAGTCGGGCCGACACGCCAAGCATCATCGACTGGGCGCAGGAACATCAGTCGCTTCAAACCTTCATGGCGACCATGCCATTCAGCGTTCCGCTCGACCGTCCGGTGAACCAGCTTTCCGCAGGCGAAAAGCAAAAGCTTGAGATCATCAAACAGCTTTACCTTGGCAACCGGTTTTTGATCTTGGACGAGCCGACGTCGGTGCTGACCCCAACCGAAGCGGATGAGGTTTTGGGCCATATCCGCGCGATGACGGACGCGGGCGCGCTGACTGTGCTTATGATCTCGCATAAATTCCGCGAGGTGACGGCTTTTGCCGATCACGTGACGATCTTGCGCCACGGCAAATATGTCGCCGGCGGAGCTGTTGCCGAGATGAGCATAGAAGAGATGAGTGCAGCGATGATGGGCAAAGCGCCTGTCCTTAATCCGCGTGTTCGGGTTGATACGGCGCGCAAACCTGTGCTGCACCTACATAACATTCAGGCGCATGACCGCAGCGGGCTAAAGAGTATCCAGATCGACGAGGTGACCCTGCATTCCGGCGAGGTTCTGGGCATCGCGGGCATTTCCGGCAACGGCCAGATGGAGCTGATGGAAATCCTGACAGGCCAGCGCCGCATCCAAGCGGGCAAGATTCTGGCCAATGGCACCCCCTACACCGCCACAAGGGCAGAGGCTCGGAAGCACAAAATCCGCTACCTGCCCGAAGAACCCCTGCGCAACGCTTGCGCCCCAAAGATGAGCGTCGCCGATAATCTTGCGTTCAAGATGTTCGACGTCGGCCGCAATGGCCGGCCCGCGTTCTGGTGCAATCGCAAAGACATGGCGCGCAATGCGGATCAGCTGATTGCGGAATTTAACGTCAAGACAACCTCACCTGACGCACGTATCGCCTCGCTTTCCGGCGGGAACGTGCAACGCGCTGTTCTGGGGCGCGAGTTGACCGGCGAAGTGAATGCGTTGATCATCTCCAACCCCTGTTTTGGGCTGGATTTCGGTGCCGTTTCCGCCATCCGCGACCGCATCATCGAAGCACGCAACAACGGCACGGCAGTACTGCTGATAAGCGAGGATCTTGACGAGATCATGGAGCTTTCTGACCGCATTTTGGTTATGTCAGAAGGGCGCATTGCCTTTGAAACCACTGCCGCCTCGGCCGATCTTACCGAGATCGGGCAGCATATGGCAGGGCATGCCGCATGATGCAGATCCCAGCCCGACCATTCGACTTTCCGCTCGAACGTGATCGGGTTGCGCTGGTCATTATCGACATGCAGCGCGATTTTATCGAACCGGGGGGCTTTGGCGCAAGCCTTGGCAACGATGTCCGCCCGCTGCAAGCAATCGTGCCCACGGTTGCGCGGCTGCTTGCAGGCTTTCGCGCCGCTGGCTTGCCGATCTTCCACACCCGCGAAGCACACCGTCCCGACCTGTCCGACTGCCCACCCGCCAAACGTCTACGCGGTGCGCCGGCGCTACGTATTGGGGACGCGGGGCCCATGGGCCGTGTGTTGATCAAAGGCGCGCCCGGTTGCGAGATCATCCCCGAGCTGACCCCGCTGCCGGACGAGACGGTGATCGACAAACCCGGAAAAGGTGCCTTCTACGCCACAGATTTCGGCGACGAGCTTGCCGCACGAGGGATCACCCAGCTTGTATGCGCAGGTGTTACGACCGAGGTTTGCGTTCAAACCACCATGCGCGAGGCCAATGATCGCGGGTTTGAGTGCCTCTTGGCCACTGATGCCACCGAGAGCTATTTCCCAACCTTCAAGGCCGCTGCTATCGAAATGATCGTCGCCCAAGGGGGCATTGTCGGCTGGGCAACCGATACGGATACAATTCTAGGAGCGATTAATGGCTGAGGGTCTGTCAACACCACGCGTGTTTAGGGGCCTAGTGCCCGATGGCTGGCAAAACATGACGTTCGAGCCCTTTCGCGAAGGCGTCGAGATTTGCCACCTCACTCGCGGCGGCCCAGACGTCGCCCTGCTGCGCTACGCCCCGGGAGCCTCCGTCCCACGCCACCGCCATCAAGGGTTGGAGATGATCATCGTCCTGTCCGGAAGCCAAAGCGATGAAAACGGGCGGTATATGACCGGAGATGTAGTGCTGAATCCTGGAGGAAGTGAGCATGAGGTCTGGTCAGAGGATGGATGTACTGTCCTGATCCAGTGGGAACGGCCGGTGGCCTTTGTCGGGTGAGCGACAAACCTTATCTGAATCGCCTTGCTGAGCGAAGATCTTTTGATTGAATGCCACGCTACAGAGTTTTAGCAAGCCCGTTTGCACCGCATTTACAGGTCAGAATCTCATATTCTCCATTCCCATCGCTAGCGCGCGCTACCAACAAGAGTAAGCGGTGCTCCCACCCCACCTTCCTCGTGAGCTGCTGATCTGAGAATTTGAAGGTGAGTATCGGAACGTGAGGATTGCCTTCAAAGGCAGCCAGTATCCGAAAAGCGTCATTCTGGACGCGGTGTTTTGCTATGTCCGATATGCGGTTTCCTATCGCGATTTTGAAGAGATTATGGCCGAACGAGGTGTCGAAGTTGACCATACGACCCTAAACCGGTGGGTCGTGAAATATGCCCGTTGATCGCCGCAAACGCCCACGCCAAGAAGCGACCGACAGCCGTTTCCTGGCGGATGGACGAGACTTACATCAAGATCAAAGGCAAGTGGGCCTACTATTACCGAGCTATCGCCAAGTTCAGAAAAACCCTTGATTTCATGCCGTTAGAGTGCCGGGATGAGGCAGAAGCCGCCGCATTTTTCGCTCGAGAAATTGGGAGTAACGACTTTTCCGACAGGGTGGTCACCGACAAAAGCGGCGCAAATCTCGTCGGGCTTTGACAAACTGCAATTTGCCAAACTTTGCGACAGAAACTAGGAAACCCGTAGTTTAACAGTCACAAAGGCGGTAAGCTCTGGTATGCGGAATCATGTCCTACGCCAATGTACGCTTTCACGGGTACGGTCTCGACGGCATGTGAATGCAGCGCACTTCGGGTTTCCGCCCGACCTGCATGAGTAACCTACGCGTCAGGACGGCAGATGGCGGGTCTGCTTAGGGCCGGGATCGGTCATCCGGTTGGTTGCGCCGAAGCCTGCGAGGTTAAGATCTGCATGCCGCACCGCCGCAAGTCCGGTTTAAGCCCGTTTCGCTAGAATTCTGCTTCGCAGCGAATGGCTGCTGATAAAACATTGCAAGAAACGTTCAGCTACCGCTTGGTTTTGGAAAGGGGATTATGAAAACATCAAGCAAGGTGGTAAGCGCATGTTCCAAAAGCGTGCGCTCTTGATCGCACCACGTTGGTGGCTGACAAAATGAACAATGCATAAAACTGTCGTATAACTGCAGCCCACCCGTCACTAGCATTATTTAAATTCTGAGGAATAGTCGTCATTTCTCGGAGATTTCTTCATGCCTCAAATCACGTTTTCGCGCCGTCAGGCTTTACTGAGTGGTGCTGCACTAGGTGCCTCGTTGGCCATGCCATCCCTGTCGCGCGCACAATCGCGCCCCCTGATCACGCACGGCATTATGTCGGGCGATGTCGCCCACGATGGAGCTGTCATTTGGGGGAGGGCCGACCGTGAGGTAAAAATGTTAGTTGAGTGGGCTACAACCGAAAGTATGTCGGACGCTCGGGCAGCCCCGTCTTTGGCCGTTGGCACACCCACGGATTTTTCTGGCAAACTCGCGCTGACCGGGCTGCCTAGCGATCAGGACATTTTTTATCGTGTGACGATGGCCGATTTGGCTGACGGGACTCGGTCAGAGCCGACCACGGGCCAGTTTCGCACTGCCCCGATGGGAAATCGCGATATTAGCTTCGTGTGGTCTGGTGATACCGCAGGGCAAGGCTGGGGCATCGATGAAGATCGCGGGGGCATGACTACCTACGCCACAATGTTGGGCCATGCACCGGATTTTTTTCTGCACTCTGGCGATACCGTCTATGCTGACGGCCCATTGCAAGAAGAGGTTGAACTTGCAGACGGTACCATTTGGAAGAATATTGTGACATCTGCCAAATCAAAGGTGGCCGAAACACTGGAAGAATTCCGTGGCCAACATCTTTACAACTACATGGATCACAATGTGCGGGCCTTCAATGCTGCTGTCCCAATCATTGCCCAATGGGACGACCATGAGGTCACGAACAACTGGTATCCCAACGAAGTTTTATCCGCTGATGATCGATATACCGTCAAATCAATGCAGCTCTTGTCATCGCGCGCAACGCAGGCATTTCACGATATGTTGCCGACCCGACAAACCCTCAGCGAACCCATGCGGGTTTATCGCAAGGTGCCGTATGGACCCCTGTTGGACATCTTCGTTATCGACATGCGCACGTATCGCGGTGACAACACCTCAAATACTGAGGCTGAGGGCGCACCGTTTCTTGGTGTCGAACAATTGGCTTGGCTTAAACGAGAGCTGGTGAATTCAACGGCTACATGGAAGGTGATCGCGTCAGACATGCCAATCGGCATGATGGTCCGCGACGGCGAAACCAATATGGAAAACGGCGCCAATGGCGACGGCCCCGTACTAGGCCGTGAACAGGATATCGCGGCGATCCTGTCCTTTATCAAAACTGCCCAGATCACAAACA
>TARA_R110000751_G_scaffold198725_1_pt1 | contig 11655 bp, 11 predicted proteins | sample TARA_R110000751 | Tara Oceans TARA_R110000751 (sample SAMEA4398001) | marine metagenome | biome: Polar Biome; feature: [MES] marine water layer (ENVO:01000295) within the mesopelagic zone...; material: water (ENVO:00002006), including particulate matter (ENVO:01000060) such... | reverse complement strand
ATCTAGGTTAGTAAATACTGAGGTCCCTGCCGCAGTAACAATTCCTGTAGTTGTGAGGTTCTCGTCTCCGAAACTAATAGCACCAGAGCTGTCTGTAACGCTTCCTGAACCAATAGTTAATGTTCCAGCTGTTAAAGTATCAAACCACCCTTTAAGCCATCTGACAGAAGTTGATCCAAGGCTATCGGTGCTATCTGTGTCAGATAAGATATTTGATCCAGAAGTAATACCGCCTGTTGCAACTTGTGTCGCTGTCGTAGTTAGTACACCTGTAACTAAAGCGGTTGTCGCCATATCAACAGCACCATCAATGTCAACAATGTCTAAGTTAGCTGTGCCAGCTACATCAATGTCTCCGCTAATATCAAGACTTGCTGCAATAATTTCACCTGAAGCGTTAACAGCGCCATTAATGTCTATAGTCGTAGCGGCTATTTGTATCTCAGTGTCTGCTACAATGTCTAATTGCCCATTTACACTAGAATTAATATATATTTGTGCATCACGAAACTGAACCTTATCATCTGTAGATACAGAGACATCAGTACCGCCTGTGGTATTTCCAATGGCGAGAATTTCTGATAAGCTATCTGCGGTGTCTACTTGTGCGTCTACATATGCCTTAATTGATTGCTGTGTGGAAAGTTTAGTAGCACTATCCGAAGCCATGTTGTCTTCATCAAGAATATCCGTAATGGTTACTGCGCCTGTTCCTTTTAGAGATGCAATAGTCGTCAATCCAGTAACAGCTAATGTAGAGCTGAAAGTACCCGTAGCTCCAGCAAAAGCACCGCCCATTGTAATATCGTCAAACCAACCTTTAAGCCATCTGACACTTGTTGAACCTAAACTATCTGTACTATCTGTATCGCTTATAATATCTCCACCAGAAGTTATACCTCCAGTTGCAACTTGTGTTGCTGTAGTTGTTAATACGCCTGTAACAAGGGCTGTAGTAGCCATATTAACTGCACCATCAATATCAACAATATCAAGATTAGCAGTTCCGTCTACATCTACGTCACCTGAGATATCTAAATTGGTAAATACAGAAGTACCTGCTGCAGTAACAATTCCTGTAGTTGTAAGATTTTCGTTACCAAAACTTATAGCACCAGAGCTATCTGTTATAGATCCTCCACCAATTGTTAATGTCCCTGATGTTAAAGTATCAAACCAACCTTTTAACCAACGTACACTTGTTGAACCTAAACTATCTGTACTATCTGTATCACTAATAATACTTGAACCAGTTGTAATGCCTGCAGTAGTAGTTAAAGCACCTGTAATAGTTGTTGCAGGTGTTATAGTTACTGTAGAGCTAATATCTAAGGCTGTGGTTAGCGTACCAGCCTGCATAGTCTTTAAAACCCACTTACCGTCTTCAGTCCCGCCTGTTACATCAACAATCTCGGTTTGAAAACTTGAATAAATTGTGACATTACTACCGTCATCTTCACCTGAGAAAGTAAAGCTTGTTAGTATATCAGCATCTGCAGGTGAAGCAGAGTCTCTGTGAAAATCTAGTAAAGGGGCTGCAGTTGCTCCAGTGTCTGTAGATTTCCAGTTAAGTACGTTAGGTGCATTACCTGTTGTACCATCATGTACGTGACCTGTAGAGCCGTTAAAAGCGTCTTGAACTTTGTTGTATTCAGCGTTGTGGTCTGCGGCAGTAATAGTATTATCAGTAACCATATTACCTGACGCTTGTCTTACATATCCAGTGCCCATTATTTTCGGCCTCCTACGCCATATTGAATATTTAATGATTGTACCGTATAAGGTACATTTGTATCTGACGACGAGATTGTTAACGCAGCGTTAAAACACGTGCCTATTAAATGAAAATCTGTAGCAAAAGTAACTCCTCCACTGTAGACTGAACTACCGTATGTAGCTGTACCATACTTTGAAAAGGTTCCTGTTGCTGTAGCACCATTTAACGCAGCAGGTTGTGGACGTGATGCATCTAAGTAGTCTAACGTCATTTGATAGTTCGGAGAAACATTGTCTGTAGCAGTTACATAACTTCTTAGTTTATGTAGTGTTTTTCTCATTTCTGGATCATTAAAAGACCAGTAAGGAGTTTTTAAAGTCACAGCAATGTTATCTCCATCAAAGCTGTCTCCTAGTTCTTCTTGATAAACGTATCCATCAAAGTCTCCGTGTACAGCTGTTTCAACTGTAGAAATTATGCCTTGCCCTGCACAGTTTACTTCAAATCCTTTTGTTGTGAACCATTCCCAAGCTACGCCTCCTTGACTTTGTTTACGGAGTGCTCCTAAAAATCCAGGTTGTGTTCCACGAGAGTAAGAAGAATCAGATATAAAAAGCCTGTATTGGTTTTTAGAATTAAGTATCAAAGATGAAACGGATTTACCTGTTACAGGTTGTATAGAGTCTTTAATGTTTTTTTCAATGTTTCTACTTAGGTTTTCTAAGTTTATATCATCTAATTTATCTGTAGAAGCTATACTTCTTATGCCGTCATAAGATAAGAAAACTATGTCTCCATTAACTTCTTGTAAAGTTCTAGGAGAAACTATTCCAACAGTTTTAGAAATAGCCTCTAAAGCCCAATCACTTGCTGAAGATCCTGTAATCTTACTAATTCCTTTAGGGCCTAAACAGTATACAGCATCTCTGTAAGATACCATTGCAGTTACTTCGTGTCCAACGTTTATAGCTGCACCACCTGAAAGAGTTAAATGATTTCCTGCAGCCGAGATACTAACAATCTGTCCTTTACTGTAAAACATATGGTGTTTATGAGCAGTTACATAGGTTGAAGCCTGTGCAATAGATAGTCTAACAAAAGATGATCCATTCCATGTAGCTGGGTAATCTGTACCGTTAACAATAATTAAAGTTTCTACAGCTGTCGAAAACGTAAATGTTTCACCTATATAAAGTCCTGTTGAGCTTGAAAAAGAGCTTGCTGAACTTTTATTAGTCCATCCAGAGCCTGTAGAAGTGTATAAATTTGTTCCAGCTACTGCAGAAATTGTATTTCCATAAACCCACGTACCTAAAACAGGTGAACCAGAACCATCGACTGTGGCTGCATCATACTTGGTATAACCTTGAACTCTGGAATAACCTCCATCGTAATCAGGCTCTAGATTCTGACCAAACTGTAGGCTTCCAGGAAATCTCATACCTTGATCGATTGTAGGAAGGTTGCTCATAACACCGCCTTCAAGGATTAGAGATTGTGTAACTAGACGATCCATTAACCTCTCCTTAGACCATAAGCAGTTCTGGTGTCAAAGACGTATTGGTATTGATTAATTAATTGTGTCCGCATTGAGTCTAAACCCCGTTTAAAAGCTCTCTCAGATATAGAGACTGCTTCGAGGTTATCACGCATCATATGAATTTGGACCATAGCTCCGTCAATTATAACATTGTCAAAACTTGAAGGAATTGTAGAAGTTGACGAATCTGATGCAAGCTCTGTAGGAGAGTCCCAGTAATCAAATTTAATTGTATATATTTCTGAAGGGGGTGGAGATAAGCCAAACTTATTGTCAGGAGCTTGATAAACGTAAACAGGTACTGAATCTACAGTAGCTATATCGGCTATAGTATTTTCATCCTCTGACCTAAACTTTTTATTCCACTCATCATAAAGAATTAGTCGTAAAGGTTTACCATTTTGGCTTAAGGAAACACTTTTAGCTAAGTAAAATGTATCCCAATCTATAGCTTGATATCCGCTTGGAAGAGCATATTCTTGTGTCCCAGCTACACAAACCTGTGAACCATCATCGTGGTTAAAAGGCCATTGAAATTCTTCTTGATTAATTCTACGGATTGATTCGTTGACAGCTTGTTTAGCGTGACCTGGCATTCCTTGTGCGCCTACAAAATTTGCAGCACTTAGTGCAGTCTCGTTAACTCTTGTTAGTACTTTATTTGTTAATACTAGAAAAGAACTACCCATTTAAAATCCTTTAAAGCGATGCAGGGAGAACAGCATTACACCGTTCCCCCCAGATCTAGTTAGCTTACGAATTAAGCGTTTGAGCAGCTACAGGCTGACCTTTAGAAGAGATATCTTGCATAGTTACTACAAGTCTCAACACCCAGTCATCTTCAGCTGAACCTAATGTTTTAATAACAACGTCTAGTGTATCAGCAGAACCCGCACGAAGAGGATCACTATAAGAGATCAATCCGTTTGTGCCAATTGCTAAATAACCAGCAGTTGTTCCGTCTCCGCCATCTACAAATTCATCTGCACCAGCAATGCCGATATCAAATGTAAGTGTAGTTCCAGAGTCAATAGTCATTACTTCTGCTTCACATCCAAGTAAGAGAGACCCAGCAGGGACTTCTAATACTTGAAAGATATCTGCAGCAGCTAATGCACCGCCTTTACCAGCTACACATTCAGCTGCAGTTAACCATACTTCTATACCGTAAGGAGATCTAGTCCCTAAGCCTTGATGGCCTACGGCAGTACCAGTTTGAGTTATATTGGTTGTACCCATGTTTTTTCTCCTTAATTATGCGGTGTGATATACAGAACCGACAAGAGCTTCTTTACGAAGAACTTTACGACCATATACATGTAAACCACGAACGATGTCAGCAAAAGAAGACTCTGCACGTAGAGTTTCGGTTTTACTAATTTGTTCAGCAGTAGCTAAGCAAGATTTGTGTCCTGCTAATAGATAGCCATAGCCTGTTCCGCTAGGGCCGTCTCCTGAACTTGTCAAGTTATTACTCATATGAAGCTGAAAGCCTCTGACTATTCCTTGACCAACCATGCCATTGCGAACTCCGCCTTTATTGGTAAAGTCATCGGAAAGTAGTTTAGAGTCTTCATCACCAAGTAATTCAGCGAAGTATGGATCAATAACACACCAGCGACTGTCTTCAGGAACATTTTGTTCGTCAAGCAAACGCTTGAAACGGTTCAAAAGTTCTAAAGGTGTAAAATCACCAGATGTTTTTGTAAGCTGTACATCTTGAGGAGCACTAGTAGTCCCGATCAAATGATCAGGAGCAGCAGCACTGATTTCACTTTCAAGATGTGCAATACACTCTTGATCCATTGCATCGGCTAGTTTATAACCAGCACGATTAGCAGCTAAAGATTCCCAATTTACGTGGGCATGTTTAGCTTCGATGTCATCAACTTTAAACGAAAATTCATTCGCTTTATCGATGTTTAGTGTAATAATATCATCAACTAAATCCTGAGGAACAACGTCACCACCACGAGCGTAGGCGTTAATTGCGATTTCAGGTTCTTTGATAATTTGTACTGAGTCACCAAATCCAGATAGTTCACCCATATAGTCAGTGTTCGAAATAGATTGGATAACGGATTTATTTCTAAAAGCTAGTTGAGCTTTTTTAGAATAGATTACAGGACTGAAATTACCATTAGGTAAATTAGCATATCCTGCTGAGGTTTGAAAAGCCATTAAAATTCTCCTTAAATAGGCTATTATGTCTATATAAGCTGTAGAATCCTAAAACGGCCCTATACTTTCTCAGAGCTACTGAGAACCGATAGAGGTAGGTTTTCATTCATACGCTACTGTCTTATGTGGGCTAACTGCTTAAGTGATCAAGCCTTCGCAGTTAGGTAGTCACTAATCTAGTAGTGCTTATTAATAACGTTAGCGGTGACCAACGTTATTCATGTCGTTTATTACTCTACCTTCATTTTGAGCTAGAATAATGTCATCTAACTGTTTTGCAGTCGGATTTAGTTTGGCTATCTCAGACTCTTTCCACATTTTACCTTCTATAGGTTGATGAGGTTCAGAGGCTGCGCCTGATGGTTTTACTGCTTCCGCAGCCAAGGAATCGTGTCTAGATCTTCCTCGTGTTTTTTTACCAAAACCTGTTTCTTTTTTGAATTGAGTTAAATACTCTGATGCTGTTTCTACATCACCACTATCAAATAAGACCGCTTCGATATTTTCTTTAATTCCTTTTGGCTTAGACTTCATCCATGTAATAAACTCAGGAGCTGCATTAATAGCCGCTAAGTCTGGATGATCTTCTAATAGCTTCAGCTGTGCTTCTCTTTCGTCTAATTGAGCTGACTTAGCCTTTATAGCTTCCACATCGTCTACGACTGGTCTGCTTTTAGCCTCTACAACACCTTCAATAGCTTTAAGTACGTCTGGATACTTTTCTTTGAAGTCTTCTAAGTCCATATCCTCTTCAGGTTTGGTAAACGTTGCGTTTTTTTCTAACTCAACAATACGTTCTTTAAGCTCTGCTTCTTTTTTCTGAGAGTGAGACCTTAAGTCTCCATATCTTTTTTTAAATAAAATCTCATCAGCTGTTTTAGGTTCTTCAGCGTCTATAGAAGCTTCTGCACTTTGTTTATCTACAATCTCTGAATCGTCATCAGGGTTTTGTATTTTTAGTTGAGCTTTTTCAAGCTCTAAAATTTCTTTTTCTAACTCGCTAATATCAGTTTGTTTACCAGCGTAAAGTTCAGGTGTTGTTCTTGGGTCTGCTTTTGCAGAAGGCGCTAATTCTTTAATTAACACAGTCTCTTGTTTAGCCATTATTATTATTCCTTTCAGGGGCCGTTAGCTTACGGGTAGCCAGTTGTTAGTAAGTGTTATACACACTTTTAGTTATTTGTCAAGTTCTTTTTTAGGTTTTTTAATGTGATCTAGCATTGCTAATAGTTTAAGAAGGTATACTCCTTTACCTTGTTCTCTTCCTACCAGCACAGGTTCAGTTAGTTGAAGTAAAGAATTATTAACATTTTCCAGCTCAGTTTGAAAATATTCTTCTAAAATTAGGCTGCTGTATTCAGGTATAGTTCTAAAAGCTTTTTCCATTGAATTTTTATTCGTATAATCCATCTTTATCCTTGTGGCTGATTTTGATTAATATCAGGAGTTGCAGGAGCGATGTTACCTCCGCCATTCTGAGCACCTCCTGGTGCAGGTAAACCTGCTGGACCACCCTGTGCCATTGCAGCAGCGGGATTATTTTGCATTGCTGCATTAGCCTGTTCAGGTGCTGCAGGTGATGTAGTTGCTAAGAGCTGTGCTTGTATTGCAGCTTGTTTAGGATCTAGAGTAAGTTTCTCATCATCTAGGTCAAGAGACTTAACCGTCTCTCTCCAAATACCTTCACGATTAGCAAAAGGTGCATTAGCTGGATCTTGTGCCAGTTGTTGTAACTGTAATAGTTTCTGAGTTAGAACTTCTTTAGCTACGAGAGAAGCTGTGCCAGTTGCTTTAACTTCCAAGTCTCCTTTGATTTCTGGATCAGGATCAAACTGCATTAAGAATGCAAAGGTTGCGTGACCAACAGAAGCCAACATCTTATCAATACTTTTCATAGCTGTTTTTGTATTTAGATTTGCAGCGCCCATAAGCATTGAAATACCTGAGGCTGTTCTACCAATACCTGATACACCTGTCTGACCGTGAGAAAAACTAGGAATACCTGTGGAGTCATCTGCCAACTGTCTAAACTTGTCAAACATCTGCATATTCTCATTAGCTGTTGAAGGCCATTTAATACCAAAGATAGCCTGTCCAGGTGCTCCTCCCATCCTACGCCATATCTTTCCTGGGTAGATTTCCATAGACTGTCCAGGTGCTAGGTTGCTTTCATCCACTTCAATCATCATACTACCTGCAACAACTGCATTGTCTACAGCAAGTCTTGTAAAGCCGTTCATTAATACTTGTGAGTCTGCCATATTTTCTGCAACACCAACACCCCAGAAGTTATATAGATCTTCTTCGTATGTGAATATGTGGTAAGGCGAACGTGAGGGTTTAAAAGGATTAAGAACTAATCGAATTACTTGTCCATTACAAATCCAAGCATTGACTAAAACCTCTTCTAAGTCTTTCATAGACTCTGGAAGTTTTTCTTCTAACTCTTCTTCAATGTATTGAGTATCCATTGTACCCCAGTATTCAAGAACTTCGTAGCGTTCGTTATTTAACTGGATATCTTCTTCATTAAGTGCGTGTTCCCACCACTCTCTTCCAATTTGTGCTCCTAGCTCTATGGCTGAGGCTAAGGCATCTTTTCTAAAAAAAGGTTTCATCCTCAAATCTCTTAAAGAAGATTTGGTAAGTCTATGTCGTTCTATAGACCACTCAACGTCATCTGTATTAGTTGCTGAAGGATCTACATAAAAATCCCAGACGGATACTTGTTTATAGTCTCCAATAACTTTAAAGATTGGATCGTACTCACCTTCTTCTGTCCAACGTGGATACTCTTTACGTTTCAGCATAGGACCTTTAATAACGCCTGTACCTAATAGTATAGACTCAAAAACAGCTCTACAGACGTGTGTAACTGCATCAGACTCTGTTAACATATCTTGAAGTTTTTTAGTCATCTTATCTGCAGCCAAACGTGTAGGATCGATAGTTTGATCTTCGGCTGTTACTCCTACACCCATTTTAATCTTAGCACCTTTGTATATTTTCTTAAGAGATGAGCTTAGACGGTCTGATAAGGTAGCGCCAGGCTCCAAGTCGTTGTCGTCACCTACATACCCATACGGATCTGGAGATGGCTCTTCTAGAGCATCCTCAGGACTCTCAGGACCTATGTCGGATTCTTTAGGGTCATTAACGCTTATATGTACTGGGTCAAAAGAACCTATAGGCACTGGAGTAGGTTCTACACCAATAGGAAGTTTTCCAGTACTAAGAAGTATTTCTAAAATTTGTCCGTAGGCAGCCATTACTTTAGTCTTTGTAATTTTTACAAAGGCTCTAGATTTTTCTGTAGACTGAAACTTGACTCTAGAATTATAATGTCCTCTAAAGTTATCATAGGCATCACTCCACCGAGTCTCTGTAGTTCTCCGTTCTCGTTTAGCGGTATCAAGACGTTCTTCAATAAGTCCTACAACTTTATTAATTGCAAAGCCATCGTCGTTAGTAGAGGCGTCTTCGAGAGCTACTGATTCATCTGTTACGTCCATTGTATGTTCCTTTAATAACCAAATACATCATCAGCTGCTTTGAACTGATTACGTTCTCTAAACTGATTTATATCAACAATCTGTAACGGGCTTATAGGCCTGCTACGTAATCCATATTGTAAGGCATCATAAGCATGATCTTCTGCGCCTTTTTTAGCTACCTTCTCTGCATCACTCGGATCAATTGGCAAAGATGGTAAAGTTCTTATTAGGTTTCTACATGTATTGAAGATAAACAATGAAGGACGTTCTATATATACCCCGTCATCAGAGACCTCTCCAGTCTTACGTAGTAGTAACCTTTTATGTACTTCTTGTCGTCCTGCAGCCCTACTTCCTGGGCTTCGATCTGCAAAGCCAAAAGGAATTGAACCAGCATTGCGTAGTTCTTTATTTATTACAGCAAAGATTGAATCGCCTCTGTCGCCTCTGCTTTGATCTGTAGATCCGTCTAACTTACCATACAGTATACGCTCTCTACGTTCTAACTTTGCAATGTTTTTAGCCCATTGATCGGCAATAACTTTAGTTCCGTAGTATTCTCTATAAACGTATACGTTCTCATCGTAGTCTACTGCAAACCAAAGACAACAGAAAGGACTTGCATATCCCCAATCTGCTGCTCTGAATCTTGTCCACGTATTAGGAATCTCAAAAGGTTCTATAACGTGCATATTTTTATCAAACTCTGGAAAGGCCGAGTCTTCTATTATATCCCAGTTTCCATACAGCATCTGTTCTTGTTTTGCTTTAGGAAGAGAAGCAAGAGCAGATATATAACTGTCGTCCATAGTAAGGTAAGGATTGTCCCAGACTGATGCAGGTATATATCTTAAACTCCGTGTTACTACTTTTTTCTGTTTAGTCTTCGGATCAATTAGATCAGAGTGTTCAAAGAATGTTGTGTTAGGTGCAACGGGATCGATAAACTTTTGTTTGACCCACTGTGACCCAATTGATCCTGGGTTCCCTGTTGATCGCATGTAAGTTTTAAGTGATGGGTCGGCTGAACGATTAGAAGACTTAAGCATGTCATATATTTCAATAGAAGGGTGTTGCGGTAACTCATCAAGTCCAATCCACGTATAACTTTGTCCCCTATACCTCTCTGCATCTTCTAAACGTTCTGCGTAACCAAATTCTATCGTTGCTCCTGACGGAAAGTGCCACGTATTTTCTTGAGTCTTAAACTTAGCACCTTTAAACACTCTAGGGTAAATCTTTTTAGTTTCTCCAATGATCTGACGAAGCTCTGGCATAGTACGTCTAAGCATAAGCCCACGAAAATTACCATTAATACAAAAAGGAAGCGGATCAACAATAAGACTATAAGTTTTTCCTCCTCCTCTGGCTCCTCCATAAAATACCTCATCTTCATCAGCTGATAAAAACTCTGTCTGAGGACCTGGATTAGGTTTAAAGATAACCTCTGTAGGGTTTTCTTCGGCCTCAATAGATTCTTTTACGTTTGTAGGCAGGACTAATTCACTTGAAAGAGCGTCTGCTTTCTTTAATTTAGCTAATTTATCTGTATAGCGGGTTACATTACGCTTACTCTTAGCCAAATCAATCTTTAGTTTAATAGCTTTACGGTCTACAGCTGTTCTTCCTTCTGCAATCCGTTCAACATCTGTCTTATACTTAGTAGCATCTTCTAACCCTGCTCTTACTTTAGGTAAAGGAGCATCTTTGTTAGCAATTCTACTCTTCTTTTTCGTCTTTAAAGACATTATTATCTCTCTCAATTCTTTGAGCTAGTCCTGTATGAGACATTTTAGAGCCTGTATAGCTAGATAACCACGTAGCTATCTCTCTCAGGCTTCTTCCTTGCTCTCTAAAGTCTTTTGCTTTCTCTAAAGCATCTAAAAACTCTGGTATAGGCTGTAATAACTGTGAGTCTTCTACATCTTTTTCATATCCCCACGGCATATGGTGCATACTATACTTAATTGGATGCCACTGATACTCAGGTATGTCCATTTTCAACTTCTTCATAGATTCCGTCGAACTCTACAGGCTTTTTAGCGGGAACAATGAAGATTACATTGTTTTCTCCTGTATCATGTACCACTTTTTCAGCCTTAATTAGGCCTACTCTGTCCATTAATGAGGTAATTGCACTTAACTTCTCTCTATTTCCTGGTGCAACTGGGTCGTCTATGATATTAATCATGCCTATAGCGGCCTTAGGAGTGTGAAAAGCTAAATAGTTTGTACATCTGTCTAGGATTTGTTCTCTGACTAGCTTCATAAGCTCTACATTCTTATATGAAGGAGAGTAGCCTGCTAGTTCTTTAGCTTTAGCAACGTTACCCCCTGCTTCACCAAAGAGGTGGTCAAGGAATAAGTCCTGTTTAGCTGTAGTTTCTACATGAGTCACAAGTTTTTTACTCATAGAGGTTTATTAGGAACAAAATAGACTATCAAGCCTGTGAAGATTGCTTCAAAGCTTATTAAAACTGATGTAGTCTGCATAACTTCGGGCAAGAAGCTTAGTATTAACGCACCTAAGATGGGTGAAAGCATAGCTGCAATGGCTTTATCGTATGTAGTGTACATTACTTCTTATCCTTCTTCTTAGCGTTTACAGCCTTTTTGTATTTTTCTTTAGTAGGTAGGCCTAGTGAAGGGGGATGATTTTCAGGTTGCTTACCTTTAGGGTACGGGCCTTGTACAGGGAGTTCACCCGCACGGGCTTGGGTTTT
>TARA_R110000751_G_scaffold24517_3_pt1 | contig 11681 bp, 13 predicted proteins | sample TARA_R110000751 | Tara Oceans TARA_R110000751 (sample SAMEA4398001) | marine metagenome | biome: Polar Biome; feature: [MES] marine water layer (ENVO:01000295) within the mesopelagic zone...; material: water (ENVO:00002006), including particulate matter (ENVO:01000060) such as...... | reverse complement strand
TTTTTCTACATTAAGCATTTTTAATAACCTTTTCTTCAAAAAATTCAAGAACAGATGAGGGTAAAAATTCATCCTTGATTTGCTTGTCGTTAAAAAGCGGCTCCCTGTGGTAGCTTAAGTATAGCTCTTCATTGCCGTCTACCTCTAGAACGTGATCCACGAGTCTGTCCATCGACTCAAAGTCATTAAGATTTATAAAGCTTTTAACATTAAAATCATTAGAACATCTTTCGTCACTCCAATAAATCGGTACCGTCCCGGCTGTCTTGGCGTGAAAAAGCTTTTCGGTGTAATACCCTCCGACTGGAGAAATAGAATTCTCAAAACAAATAGAAAATTTATACTGAGAGAGCACCTTGTACTTGTTGTACTCCCCGTAGAACCAGTTATTAAAGGGATGTCCGTACCCGTGAACCTCTTTATGTTTGTTTAATTTATTTAAAATTTCCAGACGCCTAGGTACTGGGTTATTAAAAATAAAAGCACAGAACTTGGTCTTGGGCATGGCGATAGCTGGGTTGCTGTAAATTTGGTTGAGCGGTAATATAAACTGTGGGTTAACGTACCCCCCCTTTTCAAACCAGTCAATTTGAAGAGCCCATAGAGGCAAGCGGTAATGGCGTGGGTCATTACTGAAATCAAAGGTAAAGGCAAAATCACACTTTCCAATACTATACATGGTGTGTTCTGCTGAGTCGTTGCCATAGTTAGGCCTAACATTTTCACCTGAAAAGAAAACCTTTGTGCAGCGGTGGTCTTTGTATTTATCTCGGACACGTTGCTTGGCGTAATCAACAGAAAAGAATAGAATATCGGGGTCGCCTTCGCTAATTTCAACGTCAAATTTTGAATTCAATAAGTGATAAAAGTAATTATTATCCTTATGGAAGTCTGGCCAGAAATCTACAAAATTTATTTTTAATTTAGGTTGCTGAGTCATGTTCGTATTTAACTATCTCTTCAATAATCTGGTCAATGCTGTGGGTTAATTGCCATGAGGGGAAGTGGTTTTGAAATTTAGAAAAGTCAGTAATGTACCACATGTGATCTCCTGCTCTAGCTTGTGGGCTTAAGGAGTATGAGTCCCACTTTTTGTTGGAGATTTTTTTAATTTTATCTATAGCCTCGAGGACGGATACCGAATTGCCTCTTCCGCCCCCTACATTGTAGACTTCTCCTCTTCTTGGTTTTTGGTGGAACTCCCAGAACATATTAACTAAATCAGCGCTATGTATATTATCCCTGACCTGTTTTCCTTTATACCCAAATATAGTATAATCCTCACCATTCGTAATACATTTTACTAAATATGAAAGGAACCCGTGAAGCTCTGCCCCTTTATGGTTTGGCCCTGTGAGGCAGCCACCCCTAAAAACTCCTGTTTTGATATTGAAGCACCTGCCGTATTCTTGAACCATTATGTCTGCTGCCACTTTTGAGGCTCCAAAAATAGAATGAGTACACTGATCAATAGACATGCCTTCATCAACGCTATAAGGGAGACCTTGGGGGTCGAAGCATTCATACCTAGTTTCAAGTTCTGTTAACTTAAGCTTGTTGGGTGTATCCCCGTAAACTTTATTCGTTGAGGTGAAAATGAAGGTAGCCTCGGGGCAGTATAGGCGGCATAATTCAAGGAGATTCAAGGTTCCTTGGGCGTTAACCGAAAAATCCGTAAGCGGCTCTCTTACAGCCCAGTCGTGAGATGGCTGGGCGGCGGTGTGGATTATTAGGTCAATGTTCGTTTTTTTAAAAACGAATTCTATGGCACCCATTTCTCTTACATCTAGCGGGAGGCACTGGTATAAGGGGTACTTGGATTCTAGTCTCTCTTTAATTGACTGAGTTGATGCGTCCCGACCAAAGAAGTAAGCCCGCATATTGTTGTCTACACCAATGACATTAAAGCCCAGATCGCTAAAAAATTCAACACACTGAGATCCTATTAAACCTGATGCCCCTGTTATCAATACGTTTTGTTTCACCCGAGCCCCTTTTTGTTGACGTATTGTGGGAAAAGAATTGTATCTGGGTTGAAGTCTTTCCAGATAGAGTCATAAAGTTCCTTAGAGAGAGTAATATTTTTTAATTCAGACCAGTCATTTAATACTAAAAATGGCATATTTTTATAAAAATCCATATTTATACTTTTTGTAACTATGGGAATTGTTTTTAAATATAGAGCTTCCCAGTGTTTATGGCAATCTATTCCATTGCCGTTAGGGGAGAGGGCAAAGTAGGACTCTGACATAGTGTTCAGATAAGTTGGAAAGTCTACCCTGTCGGCGTTTTGTAGCCCCGTCTCTTCTAAGCACGAAAGTCTTTCCCGTGGGTTAGTCCCTATATCAAAATTAACATAAACTAGGGAGGTCTTCCTGTGTATCGCTGGTTGGGATTCGAGGATCACCTTGCTAACCTCATTAGGGCTTCCGTGCACCCATTTAGGGTTAGCTAGTCCTATTGGAATTGATTCGAGCTTAGGGTGCTTAAGGTTTATGTTTTGTCCATACCATTTCTCTACCAATGGGTGGTCGATGAATTGGCGAAATCTTTCATCAATAGCCTCATCGGAGTTATGCGTAATTACCGTAAAGGGGAAGTCTAAATGGATGTGTTCAAAAAACGGAAATGTGTATTCTGTTTTTATGAAGACATAATTATTTTCTACGTCATCTCGTACCTTAAAATTGAAGTGGTGTTCTCTGGCGGATGTATAGTGGCCACAGGAGTATTTGCAAATACTTTTGAATGCGTTACCGCTTAGATATTTATAGTTATTTTTTTTCACCGTGTGGCAATTGCGCTAATTATATCGTATATTTCTTGACGTTTGTTTGTCATTTCGGCTATTAGTTCTTCGCCGTCCTTATTAAACCACGGTTCGTGGGATGCGCCTAGTAGGTTGTTGAATGCAACCTTTACGTTCATCATTTTAGCCTCTAGAACCATTCGACCACAGGTCTCGGGGGTTTTTGGCCAAAACACCAAACTTTGGTTTTTTGAAATTTTACGTAAAAAAGAGTCGTAATCCGCGTCAAATATTAGTTCATAATCCATCTTATTGTCTATGCAAAATTTAATAGCTTCTGGGGTTCCTTTTTCCGCATAGTGAGATTTAACCACAGAGCTCATGGGTTTTTTGTCTCCATCGGAAAGGTCACGCATCACGGCCAGAGCTTCAAGCGACCAAAGGTTGCCTGAAAAATTTAAAGTCTTAACATTGTCTTTTAAATTTTTGTCGTAAATTTTTTGTTGTAAACTGGATTGGCAAATTACAGATTTAGCTGCCCTGAAGAAATCTACACAAATCAATTCATTTTCGGGGACTATAAAATTGTCGTATCTGGCGGGGTTCATGTGGTTAACGAACTTATAATCATGGGCGTAAATAATGTATTTTAATTCCTCAAATTCCTTAAGCATTTCAATGGACGAGAAACGAAAAAAATTAGAAATTATAAAAAATGAATCTTTTTCTTTTTTAAGGAAATCCGAAGTCACATCGGGGCTTTTAAGCTTAACTATCTCTTGACCGTTGGCCTTAAATATATCAATAAGAATTTCATCATTAAGAGCGGCCCCGCCAGCGTGCCCCCCGCCAGCTAAGTCTTCTGAGAAAAAGTCATTAATTAAAATATAACGCACACTTAACTGTGCTCATTTTTTGATCTTAAATCAATCTTTTTTTGCAGAAAAAACAAACCTATATTGAGCAGCTTGTCAGTTGCTTTACTTGCTATTGAGGTCATCTATTTTTTCTTCAAGTTTGTCGAATCTATGGTGTACGGTTTTGACTAGATTGTGGAAGTCGTCCTTCGTGGTATATTTTTCAGGGAGGGTTAGCGCAAGGGTACTTAGGTCTTTGCGTAACAGTTTCATGTCATCTTCATGGTGCATCCATAATGCTTCTCTTTCCCTGTCTATTTCATCAAGGCGACCCCAGAACGTTTTAAGGAGAAACCCTCCAAAGAAAGTAATTATACCCGCAACGGTATTAAAGAAAAATTGAAAGTCAACTTCCATAATAGTATTTACACTTGTATTTTAGCTAGTCTTATATATTTTTTAAAAAAATAGTGTAATATTTACTATGATGAAGCGGGGCACATTGACTAAATATCGTAATGGAACGTGGTATATTGGTAAAAAGGAAGAAAACAAGCATAAAAAAACCACTTCTCGAGAGGCGAGCCTTCTTGTTGAAGGAAAAGCATGCACAACAAAAACAAAGACCATGGAAGAGTATGATTCTTTACTCTTTTATTTAGCAGCCACACTCGTTGTTCTGGCAGTTATTAACGCCGCTTTAGTTGGGATTGTAGTGCTCTCTGTTTTTTAGAAAGAAAGACATGCACTATAATGCTTGCCCTTACTGTGAGGCCTCTCCTGAGGCGTGCCTTCTTCTAGTAAAACTAGATATACGAAGTTGTAAATACCAAAAAGAAGAATCGTGTGAGGAGAAACATAAGTGTAAAGAGGTGATGTTGTGTCAGGTATGTAGCAGTCAGTTTATGCCAACTAAGAGTTTTTTAAAAGAGACAAAAAGAAAAATTAAAGATGGTTAAATGAATTTTTATTTAAAAAGCTATATTAACAAACTCAAGGGTCACTGTTGTCGCCTTGGATTTAGGATTCGTTTTGCAGAAACTGGCCGAAATACCACAGCTATAGTTTATAATAGTGAGGTCGAGAAAATCATTCTTTTAAACCTAGAAACTGATATTTACGGAGGGATTCCTGAGATTAGAGCTTACTTGGTTAACCCGCCGCGCTACCGCTGGGCTAGTGCAGAAGGGTTTACCCTAGATCAAATGATGGAATTAAAAAGGGAGAGGGTTTTCATAGAGGTGGACGCTTCAAGGACCGCTAATTACCTGCTCTAGTTTAATTAAAAATCATCTTTAAGCGTACCAGAGTTTTGGTAATCTTTTACCTTTCTTTCGAAGAAATTTGTCATAGCCCCTGTGTCCACTACTTCTGAGAGCCACGGGAATGGGTTGTGGTCGCTCTTAAATCGAAAATCAACGTTTATCCCCTCTAGACGCCTGTTACCTATGTATTCCATGTAGTCTATAAACATTTCAGCATTCAAGCCAAGAATTCCACGCGGAAGAACATCATGTGCGTATTGTATCTCCAGTTCCACAGCCCTTTTTACGTGTTCTACTGTTTCTTGTTCGAACTTCTTGGTCCACACGGCAGGGTACTGTTCTTTAATGGTATTGATTAAGTAGGTTCCAAACTGAATATGTAGGGTTTCATCCCTTAACGTGTAACGAATTTGGTCTGAAAGTCCCGGTAATTTGTTTTGTCGACCCAGCGCAAGTAACATAGCAAATCCGCTAAAGAAAAAGGTGCCCTCACATACAATGTAATAGGTAATCAAGTTACGGAGAAACTCTCTCTTGCCTTCTGTGGTTTTAGTGCTGAAGTCTGATCTGTTAACGTCGGCGGTTATACCCATCAAGAACTCATCTTTAGCTTTAATACTTGGGATGTTTAAGTAAGCCTCGTAAACATCAGCAACCTTGAGGCCGAACGAGTCACAGCACGTAACAACAGTCCAGTTGTGTAGGGACTCCTCGTACGCCTGTCTTAGGATATACTGGCGACACTCTGGGTCGGTTACCCACTTGGCTACTGTGAGTAATAAGTTGTTACCTACTAATGATTCACTCCCAGCGAAGAACCCGAGACATCTTTTGACGAGTAACTTTTCGTCGTCCGTCAACTGCCCGTTTTTCCATTGGCCTACATCCGTGCTCATGTTTATTTCTGATGGGGACCAATTATTAGCCACCCCCTTGAGAAATAAGTCCCATGCTAGTTGGTGTTTGTGGGGTAAAATTTGATTTACCCCAACTATCTCTTCTCCAAGTATTGATCCATCTTTCATTATTGACAGCTTTCACATGTGGGGTCTATGATCGAGCAAGACTCATCAGCAGTCCCGCTACTATCGCTAGTACCTGTATTGTTATTATTATTGTTATCGCCAGACGAAGATTTTTCAATTTTGCTTGCACTTTTATTCCTTAGGTAATAGGTACTTTTGAGACCCCTTTTTCTTGCATGGAAGTAAAGGTCGTTTAAATATTTAAGGGACGTATTGTCGTTAAAAAGATTAAGCGATTGACCCATGTCGATCCATTTTTGCTTGGCCGCTGCATTATCAATTAATTTAAACTGATCTTGACTAAAGGCGTTCTTAAACCTGTCTTTTAAATCTTGGGGGATATCAAGGTCTCTAATGTCTCCGTCTACTGCCTTTAGGGCTTCAATAAAGTGGGGGCTCCATATGCCAAGTTCTTTGCACTCTTTAACAAACCATTCATTAATAATCGTCAGGTTTCCGCTTTTATTTTCATAAACGAATAAAACTGAAAAATCTGGCTCAATGCAAGGGGCGCATCCTTGAATGTAAGATATAGTTGCCGTGGGCGCAATTGCCATTGTGTTGCTGTTACGCATTCCGTAGTCTTTAATGTGAGCCCTTAAGGTTTTCCAGTCAACTTCAGGGGTGAATTTTTTTCCTCTATGAACTAGTGGTTTTTCGTTCAGGTAATCCATTAACCCCTTATAGGTATCAATTGGCAACATGTCTTTGTCCCAAAGGGAATTTTCATAAGTCGAGTACGACCCACGCTCTTTACTAAGCTTGCTTGAGTTTAAGATACAATGGTAAGAGATAAACTCATACAGTTCGTCTGAAAACTTAACTGCATCGTCTGATGAAAAATCAAGTTTATAAGAATGGAAAACGTCTGCCCACCCCATGCTTCCTGCGCCCACTGGTCTGTGGGCCATGTTGGATTTCTTGGATTCTTGAGTGGGGTAAAAATTAAGGTCCACTACGTTATCAAGCATACGTAACTGTATAGCTATGGTTTTGCTTAGTTGCTTGAAATCTAGTTTCCCGTTAGGTTTAAGATGCTCCTTGAGGTTGACGGAGCTCAGGTTGCAGACGGCTGTTTCACCCACCTCGCTCTTAATGCCCCCTTTGTATTTAGAGGGCTTTGTGTGTAGGAAAATCTCAGTACATAGGTTGGAGCTGTGTATTACCCCTTCGTGACTGTTTGAGTACCGAAGATTGGAATTATCTTTAAAAGTAATCCATGGGTGACCTGTCTCGTATAATGCACGTAACATCTTCTTCCATAGATCTTTGGCGTTTATTTTTTTATAATTTTTTATAGCCCCTTCGTCCGCCATCCTGCAAAAAGACTCGTATTTTTTATCAAAGTCTGACCCGTAAAGTTCATGGAGCTCGCCGGCATCAACTGGTGAAAACAAATACCACTCTTTACCTTTTTCTATGTAGTCAAAGAATAAATTAGGAACCCAGTTGGCTGTATTTAAATCATGACAACGCCTACGCTCGTCACCAGTATTTTTCTTGAGTTCAAGGAAATCTTCAATATCTAAGTGCCAAGGTTCCAAGTAAGCGCATCCAGCACCGGGCCGTTTACCTCCTTGGTTAACGGCTACAAGGAGGTCGTTGTAAATCTTAAGCCAAGGTACGAGCCCGCTGGAGGTGCCGTTCGTGCCCTTAATGTGAGACCCAGCAGAACGAAAATTAGTAACGTCGAAACCTAAGCCTCCTGCAAATTTTGATTTTCTAGCCTCTTGCCACGCACCCTCAAAAATTCCATCAATGGAGTCCTCAAAAGTGTTAAGATAACAGGAGCTAAGTTGGCTTCTCTGACTGCCACTGTTAAATAATGTTGGGGTGGAGCAGCAGAGTTTAAATGTAGACAGGGCGTCATAAAATTCTATGGCTTTTTTTTCTTTATCTTTTTCATTTAAAGCCAGACCCATTGCAACCCTCATCCAGAATGATTGAGGTGATTCTAAACGCCTCTCGTCAGAGTGTAGAAAGTAGCGATCATAAAGAGTCTGTAGTCCTAGGTATTTAAATTTATAATCCCTATCAATAACTAAGGATTCAGACAGTTTTTTTAAATCAAAATCTAAAAGTTTTGAATTGAGACGTTCCTCTTTCACCAACTTCTTAATATTACTTACGAAGGATAGCCTGTATTGGTGATCAAACGAGTCCTTATCCACACTAGTACCGAAGACCTCTTTGTGGATATTCCCCAAGAGGAGTCGTGCAGCCACATAGGAATAATTAGGCTCCTTTTCTATCTTTTGGCGAGTGGACAGGATAAGCGCAGAGTCTATCTCCTTTGTGGGTATTTTATCATAAAATTGAACGTGGGCATCTAGTACAATTTCACTAGGAGAAACGTTTTCTAAATTAACACACGCACGTTCGGCGCATTTATTTATTTTTGAAATGTCAATCTTTTCAAGTCGTCCGTTTCGTTTTTTTACATTAATTGATGAGGGGCTCATATCTTTTGGGGGCTACCTCTATGATTACATTTTTTTTACCCTAAAGAAAGAAAAAACTAAATTTTTCTTCCACCTGCGGGTATTACCCCCTCCTGAAGCTTAACTAAGTGGGCTTTTGTGTAGGGTATCCAGTGTGTTTTGTGGTAATCGCTGGGGTAGTAGTCAAGAATCCTGTTTAGTTGAAACTTGACTGGGGAATTTATAAACGCCCCTTGCTGTTGCTTTGTGTAATACCAGAAACTATTAGCATTCCAGAAGGATACGTGAGTGGGGTCTTGGAATGCTCCTCGGCCATCGGTGCTGGGGACTTCTATAATGGCCCAACCATTCGGGGCGAGACATCGGTAAATCTCCTTCATGGTAGTGAGCGGGCTCTTTAGATGCTCTATTGCGTCTTGGCACCTAAACACCCCAACACTATTATCTTCAAATGGCCAAGGGGTTTTGTCTAGGTCAGCTACTATGTCTACGTCGTCGTATTTATATGCGTCCACCCCTATGAATCCGCGTGGCTTAGATGCGTGGCAACATAAGTCTATTTTTTTTAAATTATTAATATCCGACCATTTAGATGCCATCGCTAGGATATATTTATCGTGGAGCTCTCTGGTCAGTCCTTGTATCTTTGAATTTTTTTCACCATAACAAGTGTTTTCGTCATGTCGCCAATAAATATACAGAGGTTTTGCAATGTGGGTGACACTTCCTTCTATGTATGTCCTGCATAATAGTTCGTGGTCATCTAGTACGTCCATGTCGGGGTTGTGGCCACCGATCTTTAGGTAAAAATCCTTTTTCCATGCACGTACATGGTTTGGGGCATACCAAATATATCCGAATGAAATTGGATTAGGCGGAAAGGCTCGTGAGGCAATGTGCCCTGTTCTCTCACAAGTATAGTACTCCCACCCTCCGTCCTTAGAATAAGGGGCAATTGATTCACCGCTGGATTCAACTATATCGATATCATCAGAGTAATAAAAATCAGAATTATTTTTTATGTCTTGGAGATGTATTTCCTCTAGACAATCAGGGCTCAATTCATCATCGTGATCTAACTCTACTAAGATTTCTCCGTCTGCGTTTTCACAACATTCTTTTTTTAAAAGACCGATTTTATCAGTAGATTCTTCATGCCGTAAAATCTTGTATTTAATCTTAGCTTTGCCTATTTTCTCTGTAAGCTCGGCTTGCGAGTTAAGTGCCTCTCCGTTCAGGCAAATAATCCACTCGAAGTCTTTAAAGGACTGAGCTTGGAGTGATTTAAGCGTTCTGTCTATTCGCTTTATAGTGTGCGACGGTGTAAAAACTGAAAATCTCATGATCAAAGAAGGCCGTCTCGTATTTTGTCGTCTTGATGTTTTAACCCTTTTCGCTTTGCGGAATAATCCTTAAAGTATTTACTCTGAACGGGATCAGTCCCGTCTCCTCGTTCGTGCTTTCTTTTATCGCTTAACTCTTTAGATAAGTCCCACATTTCTCCCACACTTGTACCCTTTAAGTCCTTTGTCCGTGCCACAAAATCGTCCGCTGAGTTGGGGTTTACCCCTAATGGAATAGATGTGTGCGGGGAAGTGAATACGCGATTCCACTTAACTCCATTTTTATCGAGATATACATGATCTTCCTTCATGCGTTGCTGTACGTCTTTAATTTCCCCAGTATCAGGATGTTCAAAAGAATATATGGGCATTATTTTGTTTTATTTAATGATTTTTAATAGTTGGTTAAGAGTTTTTTCCACAGTAAAGGTTTCTTGGATCTTGAGGCCTTCTTTGTTTACACGGGATTTCTGATGTCTCTTTACGGCCTCCTCACACCCAGAAATAAAATCATCTTCATTAAAATCGTAAATCAGGCCTTGATTGAAGGGTTGTCCTTTTTTAAAGAAGACCCCGTCATAAACCTCTATTTTACCACTTGGGTTAATAAGAACACTGTTTTCGGTGGTGGCCCATTCCTTGTAACCGCTTGCGTTAAGGATCACGCTGTGCTTGCCGAGCGCCACTGAATGAAATTCAGGCAAACCCCACCCTTCACCACCTGACATGCCTAAGATGATGTCTGAGGAGTTAAGGTAATCATTGTAAACTGCGTTACTAGGCATGTGCCCTAGGAACTGAATGTTAAAGTACGGTTTCCCTTGAAGGCAGTCTGCAAAGGAGGCCTTGTTCTGTTCTTCGTTTAAAAAATGGTTAAATAAAGTACACTGAAGAAAATATTTTTTATTGTTTCCGAATTTTTTTGCCCATGCTTGAATAATTTTTTTGTGATGTTTCCTTTTTTCGAATTTACCGCAGAGGTTGAAAACTATTCTTCCGTCATCAAAATACTTCTTATCTAGTTTTTTGAAATTATACTTATCGAAGGCAAGAGGGACGACGTGGCTTTCGACCTGAAATTGATTGAAAATTTCTTGAGAATAACGACTAGTAAAAATTAACTTGTCACAGTTTTTTGCCGTATTAATCTCTGCCTTTGTGGGTTGGTCAAGCTCGTAGAATGTAAGTAGGTGGTGTTTTTTGCTGAAGGAATCTAAGCCCCCGTTAAGGTGCCATAACTTAAGGGTTGGATTGTCGCGAGAGTGCTCGTGGAACTTACCCACGCATTCATTGAGCTTTTGGGTAAAGCCATCATCTTTGGATTGGGCCGAGAGGTCAAGGTTGCCAATGACAAAAAGGGGGGGAGACTTTTTTTGCTCAAAAAGGCCTCTCATGAGCAGGGTGGAAACCTGCCCAAAAGAGACTGAGTTAATAGGAAAATTAACAGAGAAGTTCACTATAGAACGTCCTCGTCATTTTGAGATTCACTTGATGTGCTCTCTGACGCATTTTCCTGTTGGGGTGGGGTGGATGCGTAAACGCAATAATCGGGGGCCTTCTCATTGCTGGTTTTGTTCTTATTCTTGAACACAACAACCTTGACCTTTGCCTCGCTTCCGTCATCGAGCTTCAGGGTAACGTGCCCCGAAAGATAACTTTGGCCCTTTTGGCTTTGCCTTTTCCAAAAGGCACCCATTTCACGTTTAGTCCACTCACTTTCTTTATTTTGTTCGCTCATACTTCCTGACCATATCTATATTTTTAGTAGATGTCAATCATTTTTTTGCCAATTTAAAAAATCTTCAATAACATCCCTGATTAATGTTTTTTTGATTTCTACCGGGTCACCCTTCATCATTTCCCATTCCACCAAGTAGTCAGCCTCTTGCTGTAGTTTTGGGTCTTCCCTTGCTTCCTCTTCATTAGCGGGCTGCACGAAACATTGCAGTCGTCTCGACATGCTGAAATTTGAAATATGGATCAAGGTACCGTTCATTTCCT
>TARA_R110000751_G_scaffold85191_2_pt1 | contig 11684 bp, 17 predicted proteins | sample TARA_R110000751 | Tara Oceans TARA_R110000751 (sample SAMEA4398001) | marine metagenome | biome: Polar Biome; feature: [MES] marine water layer (ENVO:01000295) within the mesopelagic zone...; material: water (ENVO:00002006), including particulate matter (ENVO:01000060) such as...... | reverse complement strand
AAGCCAGATCGGTTACCTTCCAGATGATGCTAAAGAGATGATCGGCTGGTAAATTTGTTGTGTTGTTGTGGTGGGGCGTCGAGTAGCATGCTAGCGAAAGGCGTCCCTTTTAGGAACTTAGATATAATATTTGTATGATTAGAATAATTCGACCAACTAGTACTAGAGATCAATTCGGGGACGGGGCAGCCTATGAGGGTGCGCGATGGGAAGTATATTCAATTGCCTCAAACATCAGCAATCTTATGATCAAAGAAGGTAGGGAGGGTGCCGAGCAGATGTTTCATATCTTCAACGCTCCAGAAGAGATGTTATCAAATTGGGAGCAGGAATTAGCTGCAGACTTTCGCAAAGATGGCAACTACTCTCTATCAGTAGGCGACGTAGTAGAGGTAGATGGTAAGCAGTTCTTATGTGAGGCATACGATTGGAAGCCACTCCTTCAACCCTGCTATGAAGTAGAATACAATCGCGAGTATGCAATGTAAAAGAGGAACTTAGATATAATTATAGTATGGAAAAGCAAAACAACACACAAGAAGAAGTACTAACCGTCGGTCAACTAAGTAGTGCAATCGATGTTATAGAAAGAGCCAGCCGTGATGAAGTAAGTCGTAAGGCTTTAATTGCAGGTTTGAGTGACGTATTTAACCCTGAGATGTTCTCAATGATCGGAACGGTCAATGATAACTATAGTGATACCTTAGAGCGTATGCGTACAGCATTTGGAATTTGATAGTGTGTGTTGTTGTTGAGGTCGTCTTCGAAAGAAGGCGGCCTCTTTTTGTCAGCAGACCGGCCCCGTTCGCAGAGGAGTAACCCGCTCAGAGACGTTAACGTGCGAATTTTCCTATATAGAGAGCGGGGAGAGAGCCTTAGTATAGCCCCATGCCAATAAAAAATTTTGACGCGAGGGAAAATGTATATATGGCCCCGGGCTTTTCTATATCAGGAACCCACCCTTGTAGAGGGTATAATTACCATTCAATAAGGAACTCTGAATCAGGTACGCTAATATCTAGATCTATATAGCGATCGGTGCCTGGGGTAGTCTTACAAGAGGTAAGTAACACAAAGAGTGCTATACTAAAGAGTAACTTCATTTCTCTCTATTAGAATCTCTCTATTGCGTAATTGCTCTCCAGATATCTCATCTTTAGATTTTCCAAAGTAAGCCACTCCGTAATTGTTCTCTATAAGGAACGTATTAACATTAGTGCCTTCTAGTGTAACTAGCTCACCTAAAATTCTACCATACTTACCTCTACTATCATCGGTTTTGGTTTGGAGTATAATGTTTGAGCCTACTGGACAGAATTCTAAAACTTTTTGTTTAGCTAGGTTCCCAAATACCTTCTCTACCTTATCTGATGTTCTACTCTCTGGAGTGTCGATGCCATAGAGGCGAATGCGCTGCTTTTTAAGCCATACGTTAAACCCTAAATCGATATCAACGTCTACTGTGTCGCCGTCAATTACTCTATCTACTACTGCTTTATACTCGTACATATAACTATTTAAGACCGTCGGCGACAGATCCGCGCTTTGTTAGGGTGCGGGAGTCGCGCGCTTTTTAGAGGTCTTGGTGGTTGTGAATATAAATAATAATATGAGTAATTATAAAACCTTATCTAAAGATGAACTTGAAGTGTTAGGCCGTAAGTATGGTGTAGAGCTTGATAGAAGAATTCTTAAATCTAAAATGATTAAACAGCTCGAAGAGCATATTGATACGTTATCTAAAGAAGTGCAAGAAGACCTTGCTAAAGAAAAGTTAGTTAACCAAGCAGCAGGTATCAGTGATACTGTTATTGAGCCTTCTAATGTTCTTACTTTAGCGGAAAAAAGAGCTAGATTAAATGGTAAATCATTTAGAGAAGTTTATGGTTTCCCTTCTAAATCGTAAATAATATAAATAGTTTTTATTAAATAATAATATGAGTATTAAATCTTTTAAAAATCAAGGACTATTCACCGGTGTTTTAGACGTTGAGGGGTTTGGCGTTGCTACCTTTAATGCAGGGTTAAATGCCGATAAACAAAAATCAGCTTTATTATTTGATGGTGATGCTAGTATTGAAGATGATGTTGAGGTAGCCGTAACATGTTCATTCGATGGATCGAATTACAAAATGGATATCGACACAGGTTATGATGGTAAAGTATTTGCAATTATTAATAAAGATAGACAATCAGTTCAATTTACATTTGATAAAACGACAGAAGATGTTGGCGGTGTTCAGATTGCCGTCCAAACACCGACCCCTATCACTAATGATAGTGTAAGTGCTGAAATGAGAAGGCTTTATACTTTAGGTTACATTTAAGATAACTTATATATTTTAAAAGAAAGGTGTTTCCGGAAACGGTTACACCTTTTTTATGGGAACTGTGATATAATATATGTCTTATATGATTACTATTAAACTAAATTGTGATAAAGATATTCGTCAGAAGTTCAAAACATATAAAATCGATAAACATAAACTAGAAAATTTCCTTAATTACCATACTAATAACTTAAAAAATACTAGAAAATGGTGGCATTATGATATCGATGTAAAGGGTATTAAAGGAGCAGACTCTCAATACTTTTGGGATGAAGATGAAATCGAAGTGGCTTTAAATTGTAGTGATTGTAAAACCCTTAAACAACGTCGTATATTCTTTATATCTAGTCTAGTGCATGAATATAGACATTGGGTGCAGTGTAAGTTAGAAAATGTACCAGATAAAAAATTAGATTATAGTGAAGAAGATATTGCAGAAAGATCTGATAACTATACTAAAAATAAGTATGAGTTAGAGTGTGCTGAATGGGAAAAATTAGTTGAAAAATTTAATGATTTTATCTAATTAATCTGTTGGCCATAAACGAGTTTTCATATACTCGATATCTTTCTTTATCTCAGCTATATCAACTTCCATCTCTTTCATACTTTCTGTTATAATAACCTCCCCATTTGATGTTATCATATTGCTGATTAAATTTTCAATTTTATCAACTAAAGGTAATAATTCTCTTATCTCACTTTGATTTGTTTGAGCCATGAAACGTAGAGCTAGCATTTCAGTTTCTAAATTTCCAATTTTTAAAAAAATAATTTCTTGATCCTTCTCATACACTTCCTGCGAAACGTAATTAGTATTCAACCACAAAGCAGCTAAAGCTCCCATAGCGGCTAAAAAGAAAGTAGCAAAATTAATATTTTCTAAAAAAGAACGAAAGACGGTAATAGGTTTATCCATTTAATATATTTATTAAATTTACTTATATTAAATAATAATAATGAGTGATCAAACAAAAATTTTTAATCTTTATGAACATAATTTAAATCAATCAGCTATAGGTGCAGAGCAGCAAAGAAATCCGAATGGTAATTTAAAATATAGACCAGGAGATGCAGCCCCTGGTCAATCTTATGCTCGTTATAATATACCTACAACTGGTAGTGTAAAGGTAAAAGGAGCACCATTTATACCTAATGGTATTAGTGATGAAGAAATGGTTATTAAAGGTTATGGTGTAATTGATAGTGGTCAAGCTGCGAAATTTCTAGAAAGATTAAAAAATGATATACATGATTTAATTGATAAAAATGTAACAGGTGCTATACTAAAGAGTAAAATTGATTTATATAGCTCTATTATTAAACAAATGGGTTGATAATTACCTTTTATATACTATAATTAGTAGTGGGAGATATACTAAAACTAGATTGGGATAATATAGACTTTTTAATTAATTGTATAGCAGATCAAATACAACATAAACGTATTAAGTTTGATAGTATAATTGCTTTGGGTAGAGGAGGTCTTATACCAGGCGCAGCTCTTAGTTATAAACTAGGTATATTAGATCTACATAATTTAGGTATTAGTACAAGAGAAGATGATGGTAAGTATATTGATACCCTTGTATATCAAAAACCTGAAAGTATTAATAAGAAAAGTAAGATATTAGTAGTTGATGATATTAATGATAGTGGTCGTACATTTACTTCAGTAAAATCAATTTTACAATCAGAATACGGTATTGATGATAATAATATTCATTTTGCTAGTTTAATAAAGAGAAATAGCACTGAATTTAAAGATTCAAACACTATTTCTGGTAATACTGTATATACTACCAGTTGGTTACAGTTTCCTTGGGATAAATAATTAAGTGAAAGCTAGACCATTTTATTTCGAAATTAAAGATATGCTTACGCAGTTCGTTGCTGCGTTCGACGATATCGTCATAGGTAGATTTAATAAGGAAAGAAAAGAAAAAGATAAGATAAATGTTAGATATGTATATGCTCCTAAACAAAGAGTACTTTATGATATTATAAATGAAAGTAAAACTTTAACATTGCCAGTTGTATCAGTTAATGTAACTAATATATCAAGAGATCAAAATAGAGTTTTTAATAAGTTAGATGGTTTTTATTATCAAGCTAATGTTGGTGAAGAAAAAGTATCTAGACATATCAAATCACCAGTACCAGTTAATATAACATTATCAGTTTCTGTTTTAACTAGATACCAAACTGATATGGATCAAATATTAAGTAACTTTGTACCATTTTGTAACCCATATGTTATTATATCGTGGAAAATACCTGAAAAATTCAAGTTAAGTGTTGATCAAGAAATTAGAAGTGAAGTATTATGGACAGGTGATGTTAGTATGAATTATCCAACTGAATTAAATTCAAGTCAGAAAGCAAGAGTTACAGCAGATACATCGTTTACTATTAAAGGTTGGTTATTTAAAGACCTAGATCAACCAGCTGGTAATATATTCTTTATTGACACGGACTTAAAAACAGAAACACAACTTGAATATTATGATAACTTTGAATCATTATCAGGTAATACATATACACCTCCAGTATCTACAGGATTAGAATCTAGAACCAGTTCATTTGAAGTGTCTGGTTCACCTTTTATTACTGATATATTTTATAATGGTATATTACTTCAAGATGATTTAACTATTACTAGTAATACATCTGGTAATATTATTCTAAATGGTTACGGTTTTAATCATACTAAAACAGTTCTATTTAGTACAAATAATGAATCAGTATATACTAACTTAACATCTATATCCGATTTTAGCAGACAAGAAGCTGTTTCAGGTCAATCGATACCATTTACAATATTAAATGATAATACAATAATTTTTAACAGCCCGCTAATTGTATTAGATGATAATTCAGTAACAAGTTTTGCTTACTCGCAATTCAACGGCTTTATTAACGAATCAAATACATATACGAAGGAATCTTCTTTGACAAATGGTAGACCTCGTTATAGCGGTTCCATACCTGCTCGTGATAATTTAAATTTCGCAATCTTTTGGAACGGTTCAAACTGGGTATCACAAATTTCAGATGCAAATGGAGGCCCCGCACCATCCACTATACACAATGATGATACAGACTTACCATGGTTAAATCTAGATGGTACAATTCGTTCTGAATTTACACAATTTGCTCCAGTAGTACCTGTAGCATCTAAATTAAGATTTATTCCTCTCAATAAAGCTGGGTATGATTTATCAGACCTATCTTATATGAGCACCTTATGTGGTAGAGGTTTAAGTAGTACGTTTATTATAGTAGAATAAGTATTAAATAATAACAATGGCCGATCAACAAAAAAGTACAGGACAATCTGGTTTCTTAAAGAACCTAGTTAATAAACTACCATATCAGTCTGTAGATTTTAATAAAGTATTAGGAGATTTAAATCCTCAATATAATACTTTTGAAGAAACTGGAATGAGAAGAGTAGAAGCTTTAGCTAAAAACTCTGTTTTTTATAATAATGATTTTAATAATACAGGTAGTGGTCAAATTGCTATTGATGGTAATTATAATTCATTAGTTTACGCTAACGTAGAAGAAAATAAAGGAGGTAGGTTAAGAGATTACCGTGTAATGGCAGCTTTTTCTGAAATTAGTGATGCATTAGATGAAATCTGCGATGAATGTGTTAATAAAGATGATAATGGTAGTATTGTAAAACTAAAATTTAGACATACTGAATTAGATGGTACAAAGCAAGTAGAAATACAAGAAGAATTTGAAAAATATATCGACTTTTTCGACTTAGAGAAAAAAGGTTTTGAATATTTCAGACAAATTTTAATTGAAGGTGAGCTTTATTTTGAGCATATTATTCATAAAGGTTATACAGAAGATGGTATACTTGGTGCGGTTATCTTACCTAGTGATTTAATTGACCCAATATACGATAATATTAATAATATGATCATTAAAGGTTATATTTTAAGAAAACCTATTTTTGATCCTAATAAACCTGAAAAAATTGAGAAGTTTGATTTTATACCAATGGATGAAAATCAAATATCATATGTAAACTCTGGTATTTGGAATCAAGATAAAACTTTTAGATTACCTTTTATTGAAAATGCTAGAAGAGCGTATAGACAACTTTCGTTAGTAGAAGATGCTATAGTAATATATAGACTTGTTCGTGCCCCAGAGCGTTTAGTGTTTAATGTTGATGTAGGTAACATGGCACCACCTAAGGCAGAAGCATATTTAAGAAAATTAATTCAAGAATATTGGAGTAAAAAGACTTTTGATTCAAATCAATCCGGTCAAGTTCAAAAGTTTAACCCTCAATCAATGCTAGATTCGTTCTGGTTTGCTAAAAGACAAGGTTCAGAAGGTACATCAGTTACTCAGCTAGCCGGGGGAGCTAATTTAGGTGAGTTAGCTGACTTAATGTATTTTGTTAATAAACTATACAAAGCATTAAAAGTACCAACCAATAGATTAAACCCTGATAGTCAATTTAGCGATGGTGAATCTATTTTAAGAGATGAGTTAAAATTTGCTAAATTTATTATTAGAATGCAACAGCAATTTGCATCAGGTCTTAAAAATGGCTTTATTACACACCTTAAGTTAAAAGGTCTATTTGCAGAATACAATCTTAAAGCACCAAATTTACATTTAGAGTTTAATGTACCTACTAATTTTTATGAATTAAGAGAAAGTCAAAAGTTAGAACTTAAAGCTACAAACTTTAACTCATTAGCGTCTAATGAATTTGTTTCTAATACATATGCTCAAAAACGATACCTAGGATGGAATGATGTTGATATTAAAGCTAATAGAGAGTTCTTACGTAAAGATGCTGAATTTCAATGGGAGATACAGCAAATTGGTGCTGGTGGTCCAAGCTGGAGAGATGATCTTGAAAAAACTGCTGCTCCAGATGCCGCGGCTGATTTAGGTAGTGAACCTGCAGGAGGTTTTAGTACAGAAACACCACCTGAGTTCGGTGGAGGGCCAGCTGATGTTGATGAGCCAGTACCAGAAGAACCAGCTTCTGAAGAACCAGTACCTGAAGTTTAATCAATATTACTCATCTACAAAAGTTATATTATAGAGTCTAACTAATTCATTCTCTATATCAGTCTTTATAGGATATAAATAAGAAGGTGCATAAACTAAAGCAGATATATAACTTGTTACGCCTGTTTCAGATGACATAAATATCCGGTTTAGGCTGCTTGAAGCTGTAGTGTTAGTATTAACGCTTGTAGATAAATTTGTCGTACCATAACCAACATCTCCTCTACCTGCTGCATCTAAGAAAGCTTCATTATTATTTGTTGCTAATGCTGGATTACCAAAGTTAGAAAATAACTGTTCTCCTGGATAGGTAGGTAAGAAAATATTACCCACTGAACCGCTTCCTACTGTTTGTGTAGGCTGTCCAACTGCAAGCTGATTAAAGTTTTTATTACAAGCTATAACTGGCTTTCTAGGGCCATTAGCACCTCCGTTATCAGGTGTTTCATAATGAATTATTTGTACATTGTTGTTTGTTGCTCCTGAATAATCTGGAAAATCTGTTACTAAGAATAAAGACCAAGTTCCATCACTAGAGAAAAAGTTTGCGTTATTTGTACTACTGGTTGGACCAAGTCTTAATAATGCACCATTTCCATTTATGGCTACTTTACCTTCGGTATCTGTAGATAAAGCACCATTTACAACTATTTTTGGTGCGGCTAAATTCGGCTCCTTATAGTAATCAAAATCTCTTGTACTATTTTGATCGTAAAGTCTTGTTACAAGCCCATTAGCAGTAGGACTAGATTCAGTAACCCAAGATAATAAAGTTCCATTCTCTACTTCGTTTGCATAAAAACTTCTAGTAGTAGCTTGTCCAGAAGGTTCTGGTACTCTTTCAACATCCATAACTAAAGGATTTGAACCACCAGTCATATCTCTAACACCCCACATTGAAGCGTTAGGAGCAAGACTTAAAATGCTTATATTAGCAGACTTATTACCTATATAAAACGGTAGTTTATTTATATCTGGTACATTCGGTAACATTAGAACTGATTTAAATTGCTAAAATAAGCAGATCTAAAATAGACTTTACCTGAAGATGAACTAGTTTTAGCGCTTACTTCACTTGTATTTGTTATACCTCTTAAGACCATACTTTCACTATTTGCGAGTATGAATCGGTTATCATCTGAAAAATAATTATTATCATAAATGTATAAATCTTGACCTGTTTTATTTGAAATTAATACTTCACTAGCTATATAACCTGATAACTGGGTTAACCCAGTCCCGATAGTCGTATTAAAAGAGTATGATTTATTTTTGTTAACGAAAGGCATATTATTATTTAATATAACCGTTAACTAATTAATTAAATAATTGTATGTCAAAGTGTGAAATAGCTCCAATATCAGGTTTTCAAAGTACAAATCTTAATTCAAAGGTAGATAATTTTAATAGACTTAGTGATAGAATACTAAGAACTTTAGGTTACCCTTTTATAAATGTTGAAATACATAGAGATCAATTATATGAAAATATTAGTTTAGCTACAGAATACTTTAGTAAGTTTGCTGGCTATACAAAAGAGTATCTTATTTTTGATAGTAATTTATATAAAAAAGATTACGGTATAAAATTAGATGATTTATTTACTCTTCAAAATAGTGATACGTATAAAGAACAGAAAGATTTAAAAACACGTAATCCAGATTTTACAAAAGTAATAGATAATTCAGAAACATTATATACTTCAACTTCATCTATACCTGGTTCATTATTCAGTTCTATTTCTAGTTTATCTTCAGCCTTAGAGAATGGTATTTCTGCAAATAATATATTTACTAATGATTTTTATACAGAGATCATCAGTGAAGTACCTACCGTTAGTGCATTATTTATACCTCAAGTTAAAAATAATTTTACACGAAAAGGTAATGTAGTTGGTAACGGGGAAAATTTCCTTAATAGCTTTGATTACGATTTAATGGATTACCGTAAAGTAATGGCAGTTACTGATTTTGAAGAAGGTTCATCTACTGGTATTAATACATTGTTTACCATTGAACAAACATTAGCACAACAAACATATTTTAGTTATGCAATGGGTAATTATGGTTTTGATTTAATAAGTTGGTACACTTTAAAAAATTGGCTTGAAACTAGAGAAAAAATGTTAGCAACTAAACGTTCATATAGTTTCGACGAAAGAACACAACTTCTAAGAATGTACCCTCAACCTAATGCTAGTAGTAGTAATGTTAGATTTTATGGTGTAGTATCATGCTACGTTGAAAGACCTATTAGAGATATATTAAAAGAGCTTTGGGTTTATCAATATTCATTAGCATTGACTAAAATGGCAGTAGCAAATATTAGAGGCAAATACGGTAATGTAACTCTATTTGGTGGTGGTAGTTTAAATTCTTCAGACTTAATGACTCAAGGATTAGCAGAAAAAGAAAAATTAGAAGAACAGTTAATGACTGGTTCCGCACCAGGTCAAGGAGATGCAGATCCACCTTTATTCTTTGTTGGTTAATTATTTTGCATTAAACACTTCTATAAGCTTTTGGATAACTACACTTGCATCTTCAATATCTATTACTTCTGAGGTTGTAGTTGTTTTAGATGTTGAAACATCTTCTTCTGTTTCATAATCCCCATATACATCCTCATCGTCGGTAAATGTTAAATCTAATTCATCTGTCTTATCATCGTCTATAAGTTGTGTTATAGGTTGAGTACAACCAATATCAGTTAAAATAACACTTAATAATTGATTAGTATAGCTTTCTTCTTTAGCTCTCCCAACAAAATCAATTATTTCAGATTGGGTAAATTTACCTTTTAATGATGTTATCGGTGATGTAAAACTGCCGTAACACATTAAAGGTAAATACTTTAATGTAATATCAGCAGAATCTTTTATAAGATAGTAAGCACCTTTTTTGATAATAGTAACCCCTGTATCGGGTTTATCTGATGCTATTTTAGCAGGGCGCATTAAATTTTTTTGTCTAATTTCACTATTACTAATGATTTTTTCTTCAAATGTCATAACTATATTTATAGAACATTAAATGAAAAAAAATAAAAAGTTCAGACAAGGCGTTTTCAAACCAGTTAATTTTAAAAAATATATTGGTAAAGGTTCACCGGTTTACCGCTCCGGTTGGGAATTAAAATTTTTTAGATGGGCTGATTTAAATGAAAATATATTAGCATGGGGTAGTGAAAATATTATAATTCCATATTTAAATCCATTGGACAATAAAGTTCATAGATACTTTGTAGATAATTTTATCGTTTTTAAAGATAAAAATGGTAATACGAATAAGTTTTTAATTGAAATTAAACCAAGTAAGCAAACTCAACGACCCACTAAAACAAAGAATAAAAAACAAAAAACTATTTTATATGAACAAAAGATGTATATAACAAATACAGCAAAATGGAAAGCAGCTAATGAATGGGCACAAAAGAAAGGTTATACATTTTTAATTTTAACAGAAAAGGAATTAAATATAAAATAGTAAAAACTTGTAGTTTTTCTTTAAAACCATTTAAAGTTGTATAAATAATTATACATGAGTTTAAATCTTATAGTAGAAACCCCAGCCCCTAAAGAGGAATTTGAATATATCGTAGAGGAAGGTAATTCAAAAGGCAAGCAGAACTTCTTTATTAAAGGTCCATATATGATGGCAGAAGGTGTAAATCGTAATAAACGTATTTACCCACTACATGAAATGGAAAAAGAAATTGGTCGTTATCAGCAAGACATGGTTAATTCCGGAAGAGCAATGGGAGAGTTAAATCACCCAACTACTGCTGATGTTGATCTTGAAAGAGCTTGTCATTTAGTTACTGAGTTATCACAAGATGGTAATGTATTTTACGGTAAGAGTAAAGTATTATCGACACCGACTGGTTTAATTGTAAGAAGCCTTATTAATGACGGAGTAAGAGTTGGTATGAGTTCTAGAGCTTTAGGTCAACTTATACCAGAATCAGGTCAAGATGGTGTTAATAGAGTTAAAGATTTTAAATTAGTAGCTATTGACTGTGTTGCAGATCCATCTTTTCCAAAAGCTTTTGTAAATGGTATCTTGGAAAGTAAGCAGTACGTAGTAAATAAATATGGACAGTTCGAAGAATCTTATGATACGTTTGAAAGAAATATTTCTACTATGCCTTTAAAAAATAAAGATCAATTTTTAAAAGATAATATCATCAAATTCTTAAGAGGCCTTTAATAATATGAAAGAAGTAAAAACAAATTTAAAAAAATTCATTGGTAATATCATGAATCGTGAATATAAAAAAGCGAGTACTGATTTATCTAACGTT
>TARA_R110000751_G_scaffold71279_2_pt1 | contig 11704 bp, 7 predicted proteins | sample TARA_R110000751 | Tara Oceans TARA_R110000751 (sample SAMEA4398001) | marine metagenome | biome: Polar Biome; feature: [MES] marine water layer (ENVO:01000295) within the mesopelagic zone...; material: water (ENVO:00002006), including particulate matter (ENVO:01000060) such as...... | reverse complement strand
TTGAAAAAACAATCATCTTACCATCTGCCCTAGTTTTAATACCAGAACCTTCTAAAATCTCTTTCCATGTAGTACGTTTATTACCTTTATTTATTTTTTTATTTAATTTTTTAAGATACTCGTCAGCTGTTAATTCTTCTTTAAAAGTAATATTTTCCATATAAGTATCAGTAAGTATTTCTTCTTCCTTCAAATCATATACACCAACTACAATATTTGGGAAAGCTGTTTTCATTATTTCATTAAATGCTCTATTAGGTCCCGCACCTAAGTCTACTGTTCCTAGCGCAATGCCTTGCGGGTTTATTATAGTAACACCGTTACTTGTTTGTTGTTTAGCTTTGTAAATAGTTACATCATCTCCTTCTACTTCAAACGTGAGCCCACCACTTTGATTTAGTGTTTTAGGGTCTCTAGTTTTTATAAAATCATCAACATTAGCAATGTTTCTTTCTTCATCATTTGAAGGTTTATCATCTCCTTCTTCTTCTGGATTTACATAATCTCCTTCATTATATTTACTTATTTGGTCATTGCCGTCATAATATATACCATCTTTTTCATATTTTAATTGTAAATGCTTAGGAATATTTTGATCAATTAATAATTGTGCTAAAGCATATTCTGCATCTGCTCTTTGTACTATTTGATCTTCAAAGGACATACTAGGATCTTGCCATAAATTAAACTCCCCCATTTTCTTATCTTTATTTAAAATATCCGCCCATATAATATTCATTTCTGGTGCTCTTATTATTTGATCAAAAGCCTTCATGTTTAATAATTGTTTTTTATAATTATTAACATCTATATAATCTACATCAGCAGCTCTTTTGGATTTAGGATTATTTCTTTGACTAAGAGTAAGTTCTGTAGGCATAGCAACAGAGTTTAACGTTGCAGGAGAAAAAATCTTAAAAATTTCCTCAATTCCAGCTTCTTTATTAGTAGGTACAGTCATAGCAATTGAATCCTCTCTTGACACTATTTTTTCAAATTCATTTAAATTTAAATTATATTCCCATGGTTGTTCTTTATTGCTTCCAGTTCCTGGAATAACTCCTTTTCCCATTAAATATAAACCTCCATTATATTCTCCAACATTAACATCTCCTGATCCATTTAATAATTTATCAAATAGTACAGATAAATTAGGATCATTTAATTTAGATAAAGTATTGTTTCCACTTGATCCATTTTCTTGCATATATAAAGCTTGGGCTAAAACCTGAGGAGCAAGTCTTTTATAGTCTAAAACCATTTGATTAATCCTAGATAAAGCAGCGGCTCCTTGTTTTGGATCAATTATACCTTTGTCAATAGCATTATTAATAGCATTATAATCATCAACTTTTTTTCCAAAAAATTCTTTCATATTATTTTCATAACTAGCATCACCTATTTCTTGAAAACTATTTAATTGGCCATAAAATTTTCCATATAAATTAGCAGTATTTCTACTTTCTGCTTGCTGTAAAGCAGTTAAATTATCTTGACTTTTCTTTAATCTATTTAGATTTTGAGTATATATCTGTTGGTCATTAGCATTATTCATGTAATTCCAATTAACGCTTGGTATAGGTTTAACAAATATACCTTCTTGTTTGGTTTTAGTTCCGTTTGCCATAATTATATTTTTTAATTTCCTCCTTGTGTTGTGAATGACATATCTGCTCCGCCAGATAAAGCACCCATTCCAATATTAGCTATTGAACCAAATGTATTTCCTATAGCCCCAGCTGAATCAGCCCTTGCTTGATCAGCTGCTGCTTGTGCTGATGTTGTATCAGCATATAATCTACTTAATTCAGTATTGTCTCTAGTTTCTTGAGCTGAAAATTCATAAGCCCTACCTTGTGCCTCAGCGTTTTGTATTCTTTGTCCTTCTGTTATACCAATTCCTTGCATTCTCTGTTCTTCTTGAACTTTTCTTTGTTGTAGATGTTGTTCTCCTTGTGCTCTTAATTGTTCGTTCTGAGCTTCTTGTTTCTGTAGATCTGCAGATATACCTTTTTTACTTCTAAGCGCAGCTTGTGCTAAAGCAGTTGCTCCACCAGATCCAGCTCCAGTTGCTCTTAAAGTATCTAACGCAGAAGCTAAAGCTAAATCTGCTTCTTCTGCTTGAAATTCTGCTGCTTGGGTAGCAACACTTAATTGAGCGAAAGGATTAGACATTTGCCCTGTTAAGTTAGTAGCCAATCCACTCAAATCAGTAACGTGATCAAAAGGATTTATAACCTCGTCCCTACCATCCATTAAGTCATCATAAGCATTTTTTGCTATATCTCTTCTGGATAAAGCTCTTTTCTTCGCTTTATTCGCGGCTATAACTCCGGTAGCGCCTTTCGCGATTACTGCTCCGATTGCTATTGCTGTTAATGCACCCATATTAGTTAATTTTTTTTGTTATTTCATAAGATGGCTTTTCATCTACCGTCCAACCCATCTCTTTATGTATATTGATTAATGATTTTGATCTTCCTATACTAAACATATATTTAAATCCTAATTCTTTAGCAACATTCTCTGCACCTAATATAAGAAGTTCGATAGCTTGTTTTCTATCATTATCTTTATAATCAGGATTAGATATTATCCATTCTAATAAAATTCCTTTAGAATTAGTTTGATAAATAAATCCAGCAACTACTGGTTTATCATTTTTTTCGACCATAAAACCTCCTTTACCATTTTCAGGTAAAAAATCTCTTGGAGGATTTGCCCATTCAGGCCATGCATCCCACCAAGAAACTAAAGTCTCCCAGTCATTATCTGTAAGTCTACGTATATTTAATTCCATATAATTTAATTTATCTTTTACTGTATGTACTTGATACAGAAAATAATTCTTTTAATCCTCCCGGGTTTGTGGCAGAATATAAGTTTGTTCCTACTGTGAAACTTTCATCGGTTTTCATAGTGACTGTAGCAAAATATCCTTTTAATCCAGTAACTTGATCTCCCCATATAACTTCACCATCATTTGATGTAGAACTATTTTTTATAGGAGCAACATATTGATTTTGTTTTCTATCAAAACCAGCATGATAAGTTACTCCATTGTCTTCATAAGTCCCTTGATTATAACTATATATTCTTGAAGCAGTATCTATATTATTTGTCCACGTAACTCCATCATTTATAGTATTTTCCCCAGTTTCATCTGATAAAACAGAAGTAATTTCCCAACCATTACTACCCTCATAAGCCAGGGTGTTAAAGTTTTTTACTATTTGAGGTTCTGCGTTTAATACAAACTTAATAGTAGATGGGCTTGTTACATTATAAAAATTATTATAAGTAATTCCTTCTACATAATGATCCCATAAACCAGTATACGCTTGTGTTGACGAGTTATGTATACTGTAAAATCTTCCATTTAAACTTGTTAAAAAGTCTGGTCGATAAGTATAAGTACTATCCCATCCTAGAGTTCTTTCATCAAAGCTTAAGGTTTTATAATCAGTGGCTGAATTATTAGTTTGTTGTAAAGATATAACGTATTTTTGATTATAAACATCATATCCTCCAACAATTTTTCCAGTTGTAATATTTCCTAGTTGATCTCTAAAAAAATCCATCATTCCATAAGAAGATATTTCAGTTATACCATCTTGTGATAATCTTAATATTAAATTTCTCTCTCTATCAGCAAAATATTTCCTATACCCATATACTGCAAAACTGCCTGGATCTTTACTTATTCCATATTCTCCTCCGAAAGGAACTACTTGTCCAATAACTAATTTAGCAGAAGTTGTTAATGCTGAACCTTCAGCAGAATATATAGCGTCTTTATCAATTAAAGCTTTATTTACTTTTCTTTCTTGGAATACAATAAGATTAGTATCTTCTGCATAAAGCTTTTGGATACTACCACCAATTGGATCTATACTTCTAGTAATTTCTTCTGCTACACTAAATTCATTAGTATTATTTATTCCAGTTCTAGAATTATATATACCTGAATATATAAGAGAGTTTTGTCTACGTTCTTGAGCTGCTTCTTCTTCTACAATATAAGCTTTAACTCCTAGATCTGTAGATGTATTGTTATAACCACCTCTGATTCTAGACTCTTCTATAGCCCAATCATAAGTGATATCTGCAACCTGAGGGGTAGCTGAACTGTTTAAGCGTTTAAGCCAAAACGTGTTAAAATAACCTAATTCTATTACTGCTGGCATATATATTATTTATTACTTGTTTTTGTGATTTCTTACTACTTTGGACCCGCTGCGCAATTACCATTACCATAATTAATATCTCCATATGTTGCATATACTGAAGCGTTTGCGGCGCATGCCGTAGAACATATAGGTCCAGTAACGTTATCAAACAATACCCTGTACTCACCTGCTATATCAAAATAGAATGTAGATTGAGAAAAACCTGTTCCACCTCCTATAGAGCTACCGCTTAAGGTTGTTGCTTGTGGTAATGGAGTAGAAGGACTTGTTGGTGAATCTGAACTAGGAGTTGCTGCTGACCAGGATCCATTTGTAGTAGATCTATATTGAATAGTATAATGAGTGGATGCGCTTGGGTTTGTTCCGCAAGTTGCATTATAAGTAACTTGAAGTGTAGGTATAATGTACATTTTAGCACCAGTATTTAACCCACCTAAAGTAGAGGTTTGTAGATTTGTAGTGTTCCACGCGTTAACAACATTATAATAATTATTTGTAGGTCTATTACCATATACTATAGAACCAGTGCCTGTGGGATAATTGCCAGAAGTGGTAGTTCCGTTTGTATTTCTAAAATGTATTTCAGTTGATTCTCCACAACTATAAGCCAAGAGACTTCCACCACCAGCCGCATATCCGGCGCATATAGCTTGGGTAGTATGTTGTGCACCAACAGTAAATGTAATAGAACAATCTTCTGTTAATCCTGTAGTAGCTGCATCAGTTAATCTAACTACTATTACGTATGTTATATTTTCTGATACACCAGTAGTTGTTAATACGCCTGTTGTGCTATTTATACTAAATATATTAGTGGCAACACCTGCTGCTGTTTGTGTAAAAATACTCCATGTTATTTGTTCTTCATCATTAGCAGCGTCAGCACTTCCATTGTCCCCTGTAAATGTTTTAATATCGGTGTCTGATACCGTTATAGTTGGATTAGAACAGTTATCTATATTAGGTGTACAGTTTTGTAAGGTAGCTGTAATAGTTGATGTATCATCAATAAATGTACCACCTGTAGTATAGGTTGTTCTAAATGTAAAAGTAAATGAATCTGTAGTATCAGAATTATCTCCATACCAAAATAACGCAGCTGCCCCGGTTTTTATTTTAAATTGTCCAGCCGCAAGAGCTTCTAACTGGAACAAATTATTATCTCTAAGGTTATTATTACCATCTCTAATTTCATGAATAACAGCTGTTATATTACTAGTTATAACAGTTCCAGCACCGTCTTTAAATTTAAAAGGTAATGCAGCAGTAGTTTCAGCACCCGCATTCCAGGTTCCAATATAATCTCCTGAAGCTGCATTTTCACCAAACTCCATTGTGGTTTCGGTAGTACTTGTTACACCCCCATAATTAGCGTCTATAGTTTCATTTAAAGTAGGTAAATAACCAGTAGAAGATGTTTCCCAATAAATATCTAAAAGAGATTCTACAGGTTCAGTTTCAGCTATAGATAAAAAAGGTAGCATACACAAAACAACAGTAGTAGGAGCCGTGTTACTAGTAACTTCCGCACCTACAACCATAGTCACTTCCGTTACTTTTTCTCCTAAAGTAATTTTAGCCATTAAAGGATTTTTGTCTTGATCATATATAGATTGAACTATTCCAGTAGTACCCCAAGGAATTCTTCCTGATCCTGTAATAGTTATTGCTGATGTATTGGATTGGTCTGTTATTTGAGAATTATATAATCCAGCTACAGCATCAGCAACAAATGGTTGTGTTCCTAATTGAGCATCTACCATAGTAGCTAAATTTAATACTTCATCAGATCGCGATCCAGGATAATACTGAACATTAAAAGGATCTTCATTGTTAGGAAAAGTACCTACACCTTTATTATTAATAGAAGGATTATTAACTCTTACATATAAATCAACATTACTATTATATATTTTATCGCTAGGTCCAATTTCTCCAAAATCTCTAGGAATCTTATTAATATTATCTCCTATTAATGTAGTAAAATAATTTTCATTTCTTTCTATACTCTGCGTAACAGGTAATCCATTTATAAATCCAGGTAAATAAACATTATAATAATCTTGTTCTTGTTGTTTTACCACTATTTTATAAGAATACCATCCTAAAGGATTATAATCTACACTAGCTGGGTCTTTCATGTACACACCAGGTTCCCCGCTATTTGGTTGAGGACTAGTTCCTATGGCTTCATTGAAAGCTACTCTTAAAGCATCTCCCAACCAATTAAATACATTATCTGTTGAAGTTTGTGCTTGTCTATAAGGAAGATGAACAGTAGATCCGTATTGATTCTCTACAGAATCATTACTAGACAATATTACATCAGATTGTCTTCCGTATTTATCTGCTAATACAATACCCACTTGATAAGTTCTATTTTGTTTTAAACTATTATTAGGAAATTGAGTATAATTATCATATTGAACAGATTTTTCTTGCGCATAAGTATTATAATCTATAGAATTAGGTCCAGTATGTTTTTCTAAATAATTACCATATACAATTCTATTACCTATAACCTCTTGACTTAAAGCAGCGATAGGAACTTTGTCATAAGTTCTAACTGTTTCAGACTCAGGTAAAGTCTTATAGGGTTTACTAGATTCATAGTTATAAGACCAATACCAATCTGACACTATTTTAACTGCAGTAATATCATTAATTGGTATACTATCTAAAACTTTAACAGATAAAGCATTAGATTCTTTATATAAAACTTCTATTTCTGATATTAATAAATTATCTCTTACAGTTGCAGAAGAAGAAAGCGCATCAGGTAGTGGTATTTTTAATACTATATTATTTATATTATTTTCCATCCAAGCAACAATAGTACTTTTATAAGCAGAATCCATGTTCTCTAAAGCACTTGCTTGTCCTCCTCCAAATAAACCATATTGCTTAGGAATAAACATAATTTGAGTAAAAGGCGCCATTAAAGAATATTCATTGTCTTCAAATTTAAATCTATAACTAAATCTTATAAATTTATCTTCTAAGTAATCTTCATCTCCTCTCCAGCCACCATCATAATCTAAATTATGACCTATTAATACCGCATCTGCCACTACTAAAGCATTAATTTTATCTAATTTTATAACGGTATTACCACCTGTTACAGCTACACTAATAACATGTACATCGTCGGCCAAATTTGCTGGAGCATTAGTACAACTTATTCTCATACCTGTAGTAATCATAGGATCTAATATACCTGTAATAGTTATATCATCTTCAACATTAGCACCAGCCACAGCCCCTATAACTCCCGTGTTATAATTAGAAACATAAGCATCAGACTTGTTAGTCATAGTAGGATGAGCGAATGTTAAGGTATCACCATTTGCAATTGTACCAGGAGGTATGGCAGATATATAATAACCAAATGGAGCGGCATCAGCTATACCAATTACTGTAATAAGAGAATCTATAAGATTATCTGGATCTCCTCCAGTTACTATATCTCCCACTTTTATAATATTGTTTGTACCTGATGAAACCAATTTAGGAACTGGACTAGTAGTTACACTAGTTATATTTGTTATAGAGGTTTGATTTAAAACTTTTATAGATTCAAAAGGAGCATATTTAGCTACTGATATTTGATCTTCATGTGTATAATGGGTTGGGGTAACATCATTGTTTATATTAGCTAAAGCAACATTTATTTTTCTAGGTTGATTGTTATTGTCTGTCCAAAACAATAAGTCTTCCACTAAATTAACAGCATGAATAGGAAAATATTTATTAAAATTTAAAAAATAACCAGTCACCAAGGTAGTAAAAGTATTTGTATTTAAATTTTGTCTAATTATTTTACATACATTACCCGTTCCTACTCTTGCTCCACTATCACTATAAAAATCAGTGGTAAACATATATATAATATTATTGGTTTTATCTGTATAATATCCTATAACATCTTCAACAGTATTTTTTATTATTTTATTACCTAATATATTTTCAAACTCACCAACAGTTGTACCCTCTGATCTACTAACAGACAAATTCACAGCTTCTCTATATTCACCGCTAGGCATAAGCCTTGCGTCTAGGTCTTGGTTCATTTTTCCTTTTAAGAAGGTATTTTTACTTATTGCCATGTTAATTTTTTATCCATTTAGATTTACCTCTCATTACTTGAATTATTTGATCAAGTTTAATGTTTGATAATCTTATTTTAGCGTTTCTTAATTTAGCACTTCTTTCTTTTTTATATCTTTGGACTATATATTCTGGTTGATTTATTCTACTAGCAAGAATAGCATGATTAATATGAGCATACATAGCATCTTCAGCTAGTTTAGGAACTTTTGTTTCCAAATCAGTTGCTAAACCATCAGATATATACTCTATAACAACTAGTTGGTTTATTAAATTACTAGAAAAATTAAATGTTCCAGCTCTTTCGTTGATAGTAAACCATCCATTTTCTTGAGTTGTAGCAGGATTTAATCCATATCTTTGGCCTAAAGCGGCTAACCATAAATCTGGATAATAACCATCTTGACTAATTGTATTATATGCAGTTTTAATACCAAAGTTACCTGTTATTAATCTTGTGTTAGCGTTGCTCCATCTTTCTTCTGTACTAGAAGGTACTTCAACATTATTTGAATTAGCGTCTTGAATAGGGAAACCAGCTTGGTCTTGTGATAAAGCCTCATGAGGATTTATAGTTAGATTATTAGCTGGGTAAATTATACGTTTTACACCTAAACTATCTATATAAGAAAATCTTACATAGTTAACATAATCTTGTGGAATAATCAAACTTAAACTAGCTGGTATTTGAAGTTCTATAGATTTTACGCTTTTTAAAGTATCATAACTAAATTCTTGTAATCCTCTTTTAGCATGAAATATAACATCTGTTCTTTTTACATTCGGTATGAGTTTTTGTTCTCCGACGTAAGCTAAAATATAGTTATTAACTATATCATTAATAGTTATATAAGAATATCCTCCATAATTATTATCTATAGGAGCTTGTTTTAATTGTATTTTAAACCAGTTTACTGCAGGAATATTAGTGCCTGTAGTTATAGTATTATTAAGTGAATTGAAAGAAGCCGTATAAGTATTATTTACTAAAGTATTATAAGCAGTCCATGTTACACCTTGATCAACACTTTGATATAATTCACAGTTATTTAAAGAATATTGTGTATTAGTAGGATCATTAGTAAAAAAAACTAATTCCGTATTAAACGTGCTAACAAATGTATTAACTGCTGTTTGTTGAGTAAAAAGCTGCGTTCCCGCGTAGTATTGTAAATTATTTTCTGTTAATAGTCCCATTTATTAGCTTTTTTCATTAATTTCGTCTTGTTGTACTTTTTGTGCTGCCATTTGAACAATGCTAGGATCTTGTAAAATAACCCCTGAATAAGATAATATTTGTAATATTACATTAGTTTGTTCTGATTCATGTAATTCAAATTGAGTTGATGATGTCGCGTTATATATATACTGACCTAAATCACCTTGACTATAAGCCCATGTAACATCAACTGGTTTTCTAAGATAAGATATATTTATATTTGATACAATAGTAGTAGGATATAAATATATTTTTTCATCTTCATATAAAAAAGCCGGTTGAGACGTAGTAGGAGCTACTAATGGAGCTTGTTTTATTAAGTACCATTCTTTTCTATTCATTATCTGGGCTTGAATAGTATCATTATAAATAACTGATCCTAATCTATAAAAATCTTGTACGTATAGTTCTACTAATACAGTATCGTTAAGAACTGTTGCGGAATCTAAAGTCATAGTTCCATTAACCCCTGTTGTTGGGGCCCAAGTAAAAGTTGATATATAAATATTATTTACTTTTACTCTAATTTGAGAATTAAAAGTAGTGTTCCATCCAGTAGCGGTTGCTCCAGGTATAGCGAAGATAGTAACTCCAGCAGCTTGTGTGCCAAAGTCATTGCTTAAAGTAGCAGTAGTACTTGTTGCAGGTGTAATAAAATAAGGATTTACATATATTCCTGCATTATATTTTTTAAAAATGTCAATTTTTTCGTCTATATTTTCCACTCTATTAGCGTATTCTGAATCATTTTGAGGTACGCGTTCTTGTTGATTAAGATCACTCATATATCCCTCAAAAATACCTAATTGTACTTGGCTACCTAACTTGTTAAACTCATCAGGAGTTATATAACCTCTCTGTTGTTGGTTAAGTATTAATAGAACTGTTTTGTAAACAGTGTTTACGTTTATTGCCATTTGTTTTTTTTATTATAATATGGGGCCCGAATAAACGGACCCTATATTAATATTACAGATTAAGAAAGTTTTTTCTGTATAGATTTATAAACTTCAATTCCTTCATCAGTTTTTAAATATGCAGCAAAAGCCGAATATGGATTTTCCTCAAAAGGTATTGTCATTAATTTTCTATTAGTAGAAGTCCATACAAACGTTCTTTGATCAGGTGATAAATTTATTATACTAGCTTCTTGGGCTCTAATAGCCATATTTCTAAGTATAACATTTTCATCTTTTGCTAATGCTAAGAATAGTTTAGGATCCTTTTTACAGAACAATAAAACATCTCTTTTTATTTCTTTAGAACTCATTGTTGTAACTATAGAGCCTTTTTCAACACGTAAAATAGCCTCAGCTAAATCTATATCTATTGCTCTAGCGGCATTCAATGCTTCTATTTCTAATTCTAAATCAATTAAATCATCTTGAGCTTCAATAACAGGTTTAAATTCTTTATACTTGTGATTTAAAGCTGGGTGATAAATTGATAATAGTTTTTGTAAAGCTTGATATTGTTTAGGGACAACTAATGAACCGTCCTTAAACATAATATGAGACAAAGTTACTTCACCTTTCTGTTCATCTTCTAGTGGTGATGGTTGATTTGTAGCATATCTAATAGCTCTTTGTTCTCCTTTTATTGGATCAAACCAAAGTAAAGGGTATCTTCTTGAGTGACGAGAGTTCAATGTATACGTTAAAGGTTTGTTAGGACCTAATAAATAATACGTTCTATCTTTAACTTCCCATTCATCAAGTACTGATGTTGAAGGTTTTTTCTGTTCAGCTTTTTTTACCGCGACAGGTTTAACTGCTTCAGCAACTGCTGTTTCTTCTTCTTTTTGTTTTTTTGACATAATATAATATAATTAAATAGTTAATAAAATAAAGTATACTCCTGCCTGAAGATACGTCCAAATAGACAGGAATAAACTTTAAATAAAAATTAAGCAGTAAATAATACGAAATTATTAGCAGCTTGTGTTACTAGACATCTTTCAGATAAGAAAGAAACTTGCATACTGTCTGAAGTGTTAGTGTAAACACCACCAACAGAACCAGTAATCCATGATTTCATTCTCCTATCATCAGCTTGCGAAGCTCTATATCTAACATGTAGGAATGGTCTTCTGATATTTGTACCAAGTAATTGGTCATATACAGTAGTCGTTCCAGCAGGCACTAATACTCCATCAATGTTATCTCCAGCAGTAAAGTTCGTAGAACCA
>TARA_R110000751_G_scaffold35682_11_pt1 | contig 11713 bp, 8 predicted proteins | sample TARA_R110000751 | Tara Oceans TARA_R110000751 (sample SAMEA4398001) | marine metagenome | biome: Polar Biome; feature: [MES] marine water layer (ENVO:01000295) within the mesopelagic zone...; material: water (ENVO:00002006), including particulate matter (ENVO:01000060) such as...... | reverse complement strand
TTCCGCCTCGGCCATCTCGCGCATATCGCGGTCGGATTGCGGATCAGCCAGCAATTCCTTCACCCCGGCCATGTCATCATGCAAGCGCTGAAAAGCTTCGATTTTTTCAACAACGGGCAATAATTCGGCGTATTCGCGCGACAGTTTGGCAAAACTGTCATTGTCGCCTGCCCCGCCCGACAACAGGGATTTAAGCTCGTCAAACCGGCGAACAACACCATGCAGTTTACCTGGGTCCAAACTCACTCTTTCGTCTCCTGATTTTTATCTGTCGGCTCAGAACGATCATCGTCATTGGGCTGAAGCGGAAAAAGCCGCCCCAACAATTTTTGCGCTTTGACCCATTCCATCGTTCCGGCACCACCGGTGGTGGCTGCTAGGTCTTTAAGGGCTTGTGTAGGTGCATGCAACAGGCGATTAACCAAAAGCCGCGTTGCCTTTTCCGCATCGCCGTGGCTTTCGGCCAGGGCCGCCGCCCGCACCGCATCAAAATGCTGGCGTAATTCGGCCAGGGCTGGCACGGCGGCCCGTTCGGCGCGCACGCGCACAAAATGGTCAACTTCCGCCTCGACCATGGCCCAGGCTTCGTCGGCTTTTTCCTCGCGCCCGCCACGACCCTGTGCGGCAATATTTTCCAAATCTTCCAGGCGGTAAAAAAACACCTCGGAAATATCATCAACCTGCGGGTCAATGTCGCCGGGAACCGCGGTATCAATCATCAGAACCGGGCGATAGCGCCGACGTTTAACCGCCGCCAGCGCAATGTCATGATTAATCAGATAGCGCCGCGATCCCCCCGCCGTTAGCACAATATCGGCCTCGGCCAGCAAACGGTCCAGATCCCCCATATCCGACCAGTGGCATTCCAGTCGCTTGGCCACCAGGCGCGCACGGGCGGCCAAACGGTCCACCACCATAATGCGGCCCATGCCGCGTTCGGCAAGCGACGCGGCAATCAACTCGCCCATATCGCCCGCACCGGCCAACAGCAAGGTGCAATTGGCAATATCCCCGTGCAGGTCGCGCGCCACCGATTGCGCAGCAGCGGCAATCGAAACAGCCCCCTGCCCGATCCCGGTCTGGCTGCGGACCCGTTTGGAAATGGCATAGGCAGTTTGATAAACCTGTTCAAGTTCCCGGCCCACCAGCCCATGCATCCGGGCAATTTTATGGGCTTCCTTGATCTGGCCAAAAACCTCGGGTTCGCCAATGACCAGGCTATCAAGCGACGCGGCCACGGCAAAAACATGCCTTAGGGCTTCTCGCCCGGACCGAATATAAAGTTCGCTTGCCAGCTGGTCCCGGTCCAGATCGGCCCACAGGGCCAGAAGATCAATCACGCGTTCGCGGCCCCGCTCGGCCTCAAATGCCAGTAAATGAATTTCGGTGCGGTTGCAGGTTGAAACAACCACCGCCTGCCCCAGCCGGGCCTGATCAATCACGCCAAGGAACTGGGGCAAACGGGTTTCATCGATAAAAAGGCGGTCGCGCGTTTCCTCACTGGATCGCCGGTGGTTGGTCCCAACCACCATCAAACGGTCCAGCGGCCAGTCTCCGGCTTCGTCGCGTCCCGCCGCCTCACTCACCCGGCACTTACCTTTCGCCAATCACACCGATCAGGCTGTCGATGGCAACTTCATGCTGCTCACCTGCATCAAGATCACGCACCATGGCAACACCTTTTGCCAATTCGTCATCGCCAATGATGACAGCCATGCGGGCCTTGGCCTTATCGGCACGTTTCATGCGTTTTTTCATGTTGCCCGCATAGCCCAGCTCAACGGCAATACCGGCTTCACGCAATTGCTGCGCCAATGTGCGGCAACGGCTTTCGGCCGCATCGCCCATTGGAATCAAGGCAACCGGTCTTACTGCCGCCGGGGCATTGCCCACCATCATGGCCAAACGTTCAACACCGGCAGCCCAGCCCACACCTGCGGTTTGCGGCCCGCCCATGGTTGAAATCAGCCCGTCATAACGGCCACCGGCCATAACGGTGCCCTGTGCGCCCAGCGTGCTGGTGACAAATTCAAAACAGGTATGGCAATAATAATCCAGCCCGCGCACCAAACGCGGATTAAGCTGGTAATCAATACCAATATCGCCCAGCCCGTCGGTCAGCTGTTTGAAAAAGGTCTGTGAATGTTCGTTCAGATATTCGGCGAATAACGGCGCATTTGCCACCAGTTCGCGGTCGCCTTCATCTTTGGAATCCAGAATGCGTAGCGGGTTCTTATCCAGACGATTGCGGCTGTCTTCCGACAGTTTTTCAAAATGGCCTTTGAAATAATCCACCAGCACATCGCGATACGCCGCCCGGCTGTCGGGGTCGCCAAGGGTGTTAAGCTCCAGCGTGATATTCTCCCACAGGCCCAGCGCCTTTAGAATATGCGCGCCATAGGCAATCACCTCGATATCGCCGCCCACCTGTTCAACGCCAAGCAATTCAACACCGATCTGGTGGAACTGGCGCTGACGGCCTTTTTGCGGGCGTTCATAACGGAACATCGGCCCGTAATAACACACCTTCACCGGCGACATTTGCTGCATGCCGTTGGAAATATAGGCGCGCGCAATACCGGCGGTGTTTTCGGGGCGCAGGGTGATTTTTTCGCCCCCGCGATCTTCAAACGTATACATTTCCTTGGTCACGACATCGGATGTATCGCCCAGGGTGCGGGCAAAAACGTCGGTAAATTCAAAGATCGGCGTGGTCATGCGATGATAACCATACAGCTCGCCAATGGCGCGGGCGGTTTCCGCGATATGGTCCTGTACCCGGTTTTCGTCAGGTAAAAGGTCATGTGTGCCACGGACGGGTTGAAGCGATGCCACGTTTGGTCTCCGATATTCTTGCTGTTTTTCTATAAAGGGATCGTCATATACGCACGAAAATAGCCTCCCGCCGGGGTGGCGGAAAGCCTTAATTCGGCAAATATCACGCTATTCTGCCGCAGCCTTGGCGGCTTCAATTTTTGCAGCCCGTTCTTCGACCAGATCCACGATATGGTCGACCATCTTTTCGCTGCTGATATTATGGTCCGGCTTGCCCGAAATATACATTTTGTGGTTGCCGCCACCACCACCGGTAAGCCCGATATCGGTTTCGCGCGCTTCCCCCGGTCCATTGACAATGCAGCCAATGATCGACAGGGAAATCGGCGTTGCAATATGGGCCAGCCGTTTTTCAAGTTCGGCCACGGTATCGACCACATTAAAACCCTGTCGCGCACAGGACGGGCAGGAAATGATCTGCACGCCACGCGTCCGCAAGCCCAGCGACTTTAACATGTCATAGCCAACATGGATTTCTTCCACCGGGTCGGCCGACAGCGACACCCGCAAGGTATCGCCAACACCGGCCCACAGAAGGTTTCCCATGCCAATTGATGATTTTACCGTACCACCGCGCAAACCTCCGGCCTCGGTAATACCCAGATGCAACGGATAATCGCAGGCCTCGGCAAGGCCATAATAGGCCGCAACCGCCAGAAAAACATCCGATGCCTTGACCGAAATTTTGAACTCGCGGAAATCCTGATCTTCCAGAATCCGCGCATGGTTCATGGCACTTTCAACCATCGCCTCGGGGCAAGGTTCGCCGTATTTTTCCAGCAATTCGCGTTCCAGCGACCCGGCATTGACCCCAATGCGCATCGAACAGCCATGATCCTTGGCCGCCTTGACCACTTCACGCACGCGTTCGGTTGACCCGATATTGCCCGGATTGATCCGCAGGCAGGCAGCACCGCTTTCGGCGGCTTCGATCGCGCGTTTATAATGGAAGTGAATATCGGCAACAATCGGCACGCTCACCTGTTTGACAATGTCTTTCAGGGCCAGTGACGATTCCTGATCCGGGCAGGAAACACGCACAATGTCGGCACCGGCTTCTTCAAGGCGGTGAATTTGTGCGACTGTACCCGCGACATCCGTGGTCAGCGTGTTGGTCATGGACTGCACGGTAATCGGCGCATCGCCGCCAACCTCGACAGAACCTACACGAATTTTCCGGCTTTTGCGGCGCTCGATATCACGATAGGGGCGGACACTCATTTGCGGATCCGTAACCTTTGTTGCAACACAGTGAACTGTAGGCCTGTATATAGCTTATCACTGGCCCGGAAGAAACCATCGCACACAGGTTTTTCGCGGTGTTTTTATGACAGCAAGAAAAAAGGCGGCCTGGGGTTTGGCCGCCTTAAAGAACAAAAACCATTTAACGGCTTGTTATTGTGTCTTTTTTTCTGCCACAGAAGCCAAAACATCATCCGGATTCAGGGAATAATTCGAAATCACCTGGCCATAGCCGCCAACCGGGATGTTTTTGGTGGCATCAACGCTGACCGACAAGGCACCCGCATTGCCAACTTCAAGTTTAAGCCCCGGGCGATTGGGAACGCGATAGACATCCCCCGCACTTAACATCCGGGTCAGCAAAATATTGCCGTCATCCTCGCGGATGCGCACCCAACTGGTTTCATTGGCCGAAATGGTCACGCGGCTATCGGCATTAACGGCACCAAAAACACGCCCGCCGCCAGCATCACCAACCTCGGGTGCTGCCGGAACCGACGCCACTTCTGGCGTCCCTGCGGTTTGCGACGCATTGGGGGCCCGCGGCGGCAGCGGAATATTGCCTTTGTTGGGCATTACGGCCGCGCTCTGCCCTGCCGGAACGGTCGCGTTGCCATCAGTTCCTGCATTACCAGCCGTATTTGACCGGGCGGTATTTTGGGTCGTCGGTGCCGGTGCCGGTGCGGGTGCCAATGCGACATTGGCATTGCCATCAACCGATGCCGCGCCCGGTACGCCATCAACGGTTACATCACCATTGGCCACCGGGCCATTTCCGGTTTGCATATCGGCATCAAATCCCGGTTCGGCAAACATGCCATCAACCGTGCCATTCGGGGCGGAAGTCATGCTTTCAGATGCCTGTGCCGAAGGAGACGCGCCCATTTGCCGACCGGAAGACGGCCCAACCTCGGCAGCGTGCGCTTCGGCGGCATTTTCAAGGGTTCGTTCCCGTTCCGGCGTGGTTTGGTTATCGGCCCCACCCGCAGCGGGAATGGCGGCATAGCCCTTCATTCCCTCAGGTAATGGCTCGACCAGATCGGCAATTGTCTTGCCCTGACTCGACAGATAATACCAGCCACCATAGGCAACAATACCCAAAACCGCCGCGATCAGCATCATGGCGCCACCAGGCACCCGGCTTTCCTGCACCGGCTTGGGAAACGTCAACTCGCTGCGTGCTGTCGGCGCGTTGCTTTCTTCCCTGAAACGACGGACAATTTCCTTGCCATCCAACCCCAGATGTTCGGCATAGCCCTTGACAAAGCCCAAGCCATACGGACCGCCCGGAAGCAGGTCATATTGGCTGTTTTCAATGGCTTCGATGTAGACTTTCCGAATCCGCAAAAGCTGTGAAACCCCTTCAATGGTTTGCCCATAAGAGGTCCGGGTATGGCGCAACAACCGCCCGACATTCGCCGCTTCAGCGTTAAAATTAACCTGTGGTTCCATACTCATATCATTTGACGGTGCACTGCCAGGCAGCGGCTTGAACCGCAGACGCCCTTTTGGTGGCACTCCCAAATGATCTTCCTTTCGCTTTCCGATCGCCAACTCCCGCACCCCCACGTTACGATCCAGCAACAAACTAGCAAATACCTCAACCAAAAGCGATTTTTTTTAAAGTTTTACACCATGATCTATTGCGAAAGCCTTAAGACGGGACCTAAGACTTTTTCTGGGGCTGTCGAGGAGCGAGAGAACATATTGTTCAACACTCTTCGCGTTCATGCTTCTGACCATTTCCTTGACCGGTCCAACCGAGGCAGGTGCCATTGACAGGCGCCGTATCCCAAGACCAATCAAAGCCATCGCCTCTAACGGACGTCCGGCCATTTCGCCGCAAATGGTCAACCGCACATTGCGGTCGTCACACAACTGCACAAGATGCCTTAAAAAGGTAAAGACACTTGGCGACAATGTATCATAGCGGCCCTCAATGCGCGGATTTCCGCGATCTGCTGCAAACATGAACTGAAGCAGGTCGTTGGTTCCTACCGACAGAAAGTCGACCCGGCTTAACAGACTGTTCGCCTGCCACACCAAAGCCGGAACTTCCAGCATCGCACCAACCTTGACCGTACGGGGCACGAACCCCCGTAATGCTTCGCGTTCAAGCTGCCGGTCAAGCAGATCTTTGGCGGCCACAAATTCGGCCACCTCTGCTATCATCGGGAACATGACATGCAAATCCCGATCATGGGCTGCGCGGATCAGGGCACGCAACTGGTGCACCAGAACCGCAGGACGATCCAGTGTAATCCGGATCGACCGCCACCCCATCGCAGGATTCTCTTCTGTCATATCCTGCCAATAGGGCAATAATTTGTCACCGCCAACATCAAGGGTGCGAAAAACCACCGGGCGGCCCTCGGCCTGCTCGAAGATACGGTTATAAAGCCGGGTCTGATCTTCGATATCGGGCATGGCAGATCGCACCATGAACGGTATTTCCGTCCGGTACAGGCCAATGCCATCGGCCCCGCTTTCAATGACGTGGGGCACATCAATCAGCAAACCGGCATTGATGTTTAGTGAAATGTTAATGTCGTCGCGGGTTTGTGCTGGCAAATCGCGCATTTGCGCATAAAGCGCCTTGCGTTCCGCCCGCGCCTTTAACGCCCCGTCAATAACAGCGCGCACATCCTCGCTGGGGCGCACAAACAACTGGGCGTTGTCGGCATCGACAATTAACGGGTCCCCCCCCTCAACCTTGTCAAGAACCCCTTTTACCCCACCTAGCACCGGAATATCAAGGGCACGCGCCACAATCGCCACATGCGATGTATGCGATCCTTCTTCCAAAGCAAGGCCGCGCAGACGGGTGTGATCATAATCGAGAAGTTCTGCCGGGCCGATATTGCGCGCCACCAGAATAATATCATCGGGCAAATTACCAAATGCCGGAGACTGAAACTGTCCGGACAAATGTTGCAACAGCCGATTGGCCAAATCTTCAAGGTCGTGCAAGCGTTCGCGCAAATAAGGGTCCGTTACCTGCGCCATACGCGCACGGGTATCATCATGCACCTTTTGCACGGCGGCTTCAGCCGTGAGGCCGGTATTCACCGCTTCGGTAATGCGGTTTAACCAGCCGGTATCCTTGGCAATCATACGATAGGCATCAAGGATGTCGCCCGGGTCATCGCCGCCGCCCACATCAAATTCGCCCACCGCCTCGACCATGCGATCCAGGTACTTTTGCAGGCCCCGCATTGCTTCGCGCAAGCGGGCAAGTTCTTCTTCCGGGTCTTCGGCCACCATGCGATCAATGACAATGCGTGGCGCATGCAAAACCGCAATACCCTTGCCAATGCCCGGTGCCAGACGGGCACCAGACAGGCGCAATGGCAACAGGGCAATGCCATCAGCCGGGATCAGTTCGTCGCGGTTAACCAACTCACCACCGGCAACCATTTCGGCCAGCACCATGGCGACGTTTTCAAGGGCTTCCTGTTCGTCTTCGGTATATTGGCGTTCGGTGCGATTCTGCACCGCCAACACACCAATAATCCGGCCCCCGCGCAAGATCGGCACGCCGATCATGGAATGATAGATTTCTTCACCGGTTTCCGGGCGATAGGCAAAATTGGGGTGCGATTGCGCATCGCGCAAATTAAGCGGCCGTGCATGGGCGGCAACGTAACCGACAATACCCTCGCCGGTGCGCAGGCGCGTGCGATGCACCGCCTCGGCAGCCAGGCCACATGTGGCAAAAAGTTCAAGCACCTCGCCCGCCCGCATGACATAGACCGAACACACTTCCGCAACCATGTCGGCGGCGATAATGGTAACGATCTTGCCTAGGCGTTCTTCAGCGGTACCCGGTCCGGCCATAACGTCGCGCACCCGTTTTAACAGGCGGCGCGGACCAGTCACTGCGGCGGGCGATATGCTCATCAGATTTATATGTCTCTTTGTACGAAGGACTGAACGGCCTGATCGACCAGTTCTGCCAGAATTTCAGAAGTCGGCTGTTCTTTCTTTACCATACCAACCGACTGCCCCGCCATGACTGATCCGTTTTCAACGTCTCCGTCAACCACCGCACGCCGCAAGGCACCAGCCCAGAAATGTTCGATTTCAAGCTGCGCTTCCCCCTGTTCTAACTGACCGGAGCGGAACTTTTCAATCACTTCACGCTGTACATTCATAAATGCCTCGGTCCCCTTGTTATTCAAGGCCCGAACAGGAATAACCGGGAAACGGCCATCAAGCTGCACCGTTGTAACTGCTTCGCGTGCACTGGCCCGCATAAACGCCTTTTTAAAGGCCGGATGGGCAATACATTCGGTCGCACAAACCAGACGGGTACCAACCTGCACGCCAGAAGCCCCCATTTCCAGAAACGATGAAATCGCTTCGCCACGGCCAATGCCGCCTGCACAGAAAATCGGCACATCGCGAATCTCGGGCAAAATTTCCTGCGCCAGCACGTTCAGCGAGACCGGGCCAACATGCCCGCCCGCTTCGCTGCCTTCAATCACCAAAGCATCCGCACCGGAGCGCGTCAGTTTTTTCGCCAGCACCAGTGCCGGGGCAAAACAGATAACCTTGGCAAATTCCTTGACCGCCTTGATCGAATTGGACGACGGAAGGCCACCGGCCAGCACAACATGGCCGACATTCTGTTCCCGGCACACCGCAATCAGTTCTTCAAGTTGGGGGTGCATGGTGATCAGGTTAACGCCAAACGGCTTTTGTGTCATTTCCTTGGTCGCGGCAATTTCAGCGGCCAAAAGTTCAGGCCCCATCGACCCGCAGGCAATTACCCCAAAGCCACCGGCATTTGATACCGCAGCAACAAGGTGACGTTCGGAAACCCACGACATCGCACCGGCCAAAATGGCGTATTCAGTGCCCAGGAATTCCTTGCCGGGCGCCCACAATTTTTCCAGACGGTTGCGCGCTGCCGCAAATTTCGGATCGTTCATATAGTTGTACCCCAATGCAGAAATGCAGGGTACCGCATGGTCCCTGCTATTTCATCATAATGGTCGAAACAAAATGTTCCAGACCAGATATGTATTAAATAATGGCCCTTTAATACCACCTTAACTGCACAAAACAATCAGGCAGTGCAAGAACCTTGCCCGTGCGGCCTAAAGCACTTTTCCTTTAATCGGCATCCAGCCCATAGGCCGTGTGCAGGGCACGAACGGCAAGCTCGGTATATTCTTCGGCAATCAGGACACTGACCTTGATTTCCGATGTCGAAATAACCTGAATGTTGATGCCCTTGTCAGACAGGGTTTCAAACATTTTCCGCGCCACCCCGACATGGGAGCGCATGCCAACACCAATGATCGACACTTTGGTCACATCCGAGGTGCTTAACAGTTCCTGATAGGCAATCTTTTCACGGTTGCCTTCAATCACCTGAAGCGCGCGTTTGAATTCGCCGCGCGGTACGGTAAAGGTCATGTCCGTGCTGTTGCCATTTTCCGATATGTTCTGAACGATCATATCGACATTGATATTGGCTTCGGCCAGCGGGCCAAAAATGGTTGCTGCCGTACCCGGCTTGTCGGCAACCTTGACCAGCGTGATCTTGGCTTCGTCCCGGCTATAGGCAATTCCGCTAACGACTTCCTGTTCCACGATTTCATCCTCGTCTACAACAAGTGTACCTGGTGCGTCACTAAAGGTTGAACGGACCTGCACCCGGACGCGATGGTTCATGGCCATCTCGACAGAACGGGTTTGCAGAACCTTTGCCCCTAACGATGCCAGTTCCAGCATTTCTTCGTAGGTAATTTTTTCAATCTTGCGTGCCTTGGGCACAATCCGCGGGTCGGTGGTGTAAACACCCTCGACATCGGTATAAATATCGCACCGGTCGGCCCGAAGGGCTGCAGCCAGTGCAACCGCCGAGGTATCGGACCCGCCACGCCCCAGCGTGGTAATACGGTTATCTGGCGCAATGCCCTGGAAACCGGCAACACAGACCACTTCGCCGCCATCAAGGCGCTTGTCAAGTTCGGTTGTGTCAATCGATTTGATCCGGGCCTTGGCGTGCGCGCCGTCGGTCTTGATCGGAATTTGCCACCCCAGCCACGAACGTGCAGGAACATCGATGCTTTGCAGGGCCATCGCCAGCAAGCCCACCGTTACCTGTTCACCCGACGAAACAATCACGTCATATTCGCGTGCATCATAAAGCGGCGATATGGTATCGGCCCAGCCAACCAGTTCGTTGGTTTTGCCCGACATCGCCGAAACAACAACCGCAACCTGGTTCCCTGCATCCACTTCGCTTTTGACGCGACGGGCAACGTTTTTGATCTTTTCTACATCGGCGACAGATGTGCCACCGAACTTCATGACAATACGGGCCATGAAAATTCCCCGTTATGCTTGCCTGTACATCTCGCCAGCCGAAATGCCAGGTCTTGTGTTTCCGCCAGTTTTCGGGTCACAGACCTGCAAGGTTGCAAGCCCCCTGATCAGAGCGGCGATATCAATACTGCCATAAGGGCCGCGAAACAAGCATGAAGGCAATGTTAATCCACCTTGTAGCTATTTTTAACCGTCGATCTGTCGCCAAATCTGAAATACTGCGTAATCTGAGCATAAATTTGCGACAACTGCGAAATGATCATGCGTAATAACCCGCAAAACGTCAACAACCCGCCAAGCGCCCCATGCGCGGCCATTGTCCCGGGGTAAAAACAGGTGCCATAACGGCCCTTTAAACGTGCCACGACGACAAAACAGCACATCACGCGCAAGCATATGGTTGCGCCAGACCGTCGGCCCGCGTAAACAGGGCAAGGATATAAAACATCCCCCTGTTACGCGCCGCCGGAGCCCTGCAATGTCAGCCCATCCCAATCGCACTGCCAACCCTGACGAAATTTCACGTTTTTCTGCCATGGCGGATGAATGGTGGAACCCGGAAGGGGTGATGAAACCGCTGCACAAGTTCAACCCGGTCCGTTTACAGTTGCTGCGCGATCACATCGCCGCCCATTTTGGCCGCGATGCCAATGACATCCATGTCCTCAAAGGGCTGGACATTATTGATATTGGCTGCGGTGCAGGGTTGCTATCTGAACCGATGGCGCGGTTAGGGGCGAACATAACCGCCCTTGATGCCGCTGAAAACAACATCAATGTCGCCCGCATTCATGCTGGGCAAGCCGGACTGACCATTGATTACCGCCTGGGCACACCCGAGGCGATGGTCGATGAAGGCCGCCAGTTTGATGTGGTGTTGAATATGGAAGTCATCGAACATGTCGATGATCCGGCCTTTTTCATGCAGGCCTGTGCCGCCTTGCTTAAGCCAGGTGGCATCATGTTTATTGCCACTTTGAACCGCACCCTTAAATCGCTGGCTTTGGCCAAAATCGGTGCGGAATATGTTTTGCGCTGGGTTCCGGCGGGAACGCATGACTGGCGCAAATTTGTCAAACCGGCCGAATTGTCGCGCTATATTCGCGATTGTGGCCTGCAACTAACCGACATTACCGGCATTTCCTATAACCCGATCCAGGATAAATGGCTGCCCGCCCCCCGGGATCTGGATATCAATTATCTGGCGATGGCCATAAAACCGACCGTCGATTAATCACAAAACAGCCGCAGCAACCGCCATGCCCACATGCATTTCCAATACTGCAACCACGGTCCG
>TARA_R110000751_G_scaffold3244_1_pt1 | contig 11733 bp, 26 predicted proteins | sample TARA_R110000751 | Tara Oceans TARA_R110000751 (sample SAMEA4398001) | marine metagenome | biome: Polar Biome; feature: [MES] marine water layer (ENVO:01000295) within the mesopelagic zone...; material: water (ENVO:00002006), including particulate matter (ENVO:01000060) such as...... | reverse complement strand
CTTGTACTTTTCTAGTGTTCTCATCTTGTCTATTGTTTTAAGTTATTAATTATAGTGCAATATATAACTTATTTAGTTATTAACAAAACTTTTAATAACTTTTATTTAATGAAGTGTATATTTTCCAAAGTTAGGTCTTGACAATATAGAATATGTCGCATAACGACAGGGGTCGATAATGTGATTGTTCTTGTCTTCAGGACTATTAGTCAACATCCCTGCTTTGTCTTCCTTCCATTTATAGTTTCTAAATTCACTAATGGCATTGGTTGAGTTTGATAGTATATGAATATTATATCTTTTCAATAAATCAATCCCTGCATTAACAGAGTCTTTTCCCTTGATGCTTGGGAATATATTATGTCCCATCCTTCTCAATTCATTTATAAGTCTTGGCTCGGCACTATCGGCATATATTGGATTTGGTAAAAGCTTCTCTTCTTTTAAGAATTTACTAATATCGGAAGTGGTCATTTGTGTTCTATAAAGATGTTCCTTGACATACAGATTATGACCTTGAGTGTAAACAGACACTAATGTACTCGGGTCGTTTGTATAACCAAAATCCATTCCGTAAGCTATTAGAGTGGCATCTTCTGGAATTATATTGACTTCACTATATTTAAAGATTGTGCTTTTACTTGCTGCCCTTTCTCCTAGTCCATAGATTTGCCAATACTGGTCATCTGTATCTCTTAACCTTTCTATCTCTTCTCTAATCGAGTCCTCAACAAAAGGGTTGTCTAAGTAAGTTGTTTTAAAAAAAGCACAGTCATCCCTCGTTAACACTTTATCATAAATCCAATGGTATTCATCTGATGGGTTAAAATCAAGAACTATCCTTTCCTGTGTTCTAAAAACTAGCTGTTGCCAATCTTCAAAGAATAATTCATTACCCTCATTGATAAATAATAAATCCCTTTTACGACCTCTAATCTTTTGGGGTTGGTCAAGTGATATAAACTCAACAAGGTTTCCAAATAGATAATACTCAGAGTTTGACTTATTATGAAACTTCTCTGAATACACATTATGAGTTTGCAATATTCCTATAAAGTCTCTTAGAACTGTTGCCCTTAAACTTGGAAATGACTTACGACAAACTGTGATTACCTTGTTATTGTTTTTAGTACAATATTCAAATATAATCCATAACAGTATATTATATGTTTTGCCTGACCTTGTACCACCCTGCTCAACTATAATTTTCTTGTCATTATCTAATAAATGTTCATAGACTATATTAGTCTTTATCTTTAGTTCGCCCAATGATTTCTATTTGAAAGTTAGTTGGCATTCCTTCTGCTCCTGTGATTTCTTGTCTTTCTACATATCCTCGATGCTTGGCTTTTGTTTTTAAATAGAATATAGTTGCTGAGGTATTACCACCTTGTATTTGTTCGTGTAAATGGCTTTCAGCAAAATCAATAGCTACATTTAAAATGTCATCAACCTCATCTTTAAATTTACTGTCATTATTATAATAATCGTAATATGTAGAACGATGCACTCCTACGTTCTTACAGGCTGTTGTAACAACCCCTAAAGACTTTTCTAAGGCTTGTATTAGTTTCTTTTTTATAGTGTCGGATTTGTCGGTCATTTCTTTCTGTTTGGTTCGTTTGTGAATGGGGTATCTTCTTTATAAGTGTCCCACGCAATATTATCTCTTTTCCCTTTTATTATTCTAGGGGATAGGTTTTTGTTTTTAATGTGATGGTGTAATCGCCCACCATTTTTAATTTGTTTCTCTGCATAACAAAGACTCGGAAATTGTATTGGTATTATTAGAGATTTATTTAATAGCTTATTTTCTTTATACAAGTCAGTAAGTCCACCCTTTTGACTTGCAGAGCTTTCAGGGTTTAATGCTAACCCAGTTCCAAGACTACCAGTAAAAAAGCCTTCATTCATTATATGTACAAATTGGCTTGTATCATTATCTTGAATAGCTTTCTCCCCTCTATATATATAATCTGTATTTATGAATGTGGTATTCATTACTTTGTTTCTTAGAATCTTTTTATCAGGTACTGTAAACATATCCCCTGTCTGACTCAATCCAAAGACCCCTATTTTCCTTTTCTTCATAAACTCCTTCATACCTTCAAAGACCATTGTAAAGTCTTCTAAAACAGCTCCCCTTGTATATATACCATAGGGTTTTATTTCATATTGTCTCGTATCGTCATCTATCACTAAATAGAAATCAATATCTAAACTCTTTGCAATGTCGTAAAACATATTTCTTGACATCCCTGCTGCTCTTCTCATCTTACTAGGTCTATGCACAAAGTCGTATCTTTCTCGTGCTTCTTCCATTGAGAATGTATGAAGATTACATTCAAGCTTTGCTGTTTCAATTTCATAGTCTTCAGCATCATCAGCCTCATCATCGATAAATACGTGAATGTTCTTTGGCTCATACCCTTTTTTAATAAAGTATTTAGCTGTCTTTATATTGTCTGCTCTATGATAACTCGGTATAAATATATCTATCATTAAAAAAAGTCTTTATCTGTGAATCCTAATAATCTTAAAAGGTCATCTTCTATAAATCCATTTGCACCACTATCAGTCAATACTAATCTTAATCTTTCAATAGCTTTTTGCTCTTCTTCATTTGCATTAAAAGAATGATAATTGGCTACGCTCTCAAAGTCTATTTTTATAAACCTATATGCAAACATCTTTAATATTTCCTTTTGCTCTTTAGTTAAGTCATAGTCATCTAAGGCTTTTATTTTCTCATTGTATTTAGTTAAATCTAAACAATCTTCTAAATTAATGTTTGGCTCTTTTGTTGGCTCATAATACATAGGTTTGTATTCAAGACCTGACAACAACTCTGTGTTTTTAATTGTAGGTACATTCACACCCCAGTCTTCTAGTTTATCAATATCCCAAGAATTGGCTAACATATCCCATTCCCAATCGCCATAACCCACATTGTCTTTTATTATGAATTGTTCTACTTGACTATCGGTTAAATCAGTAGCTTGTATTATATAGACTTCTTTTAGTTTAAGTTCTTGACAAGCCTTGAATCTCATATTACCCCCAAGTATTCCCATTTCTTTATTTACAACAATAGGTCGAAGCTTTAACATCTCAGGAAATTCCCTGACACTTTTAACAAGCTTTTTAAATTTTACTTTGTTTATTGTTCTTGGATTCTCAGGGTTTTCAAATATCGAATCTATTTTAACTTTCTGTATCATAATTATATAACGTATTATTTAGTCTTATTTTTCCAAGTGTAACTACTTTTTATCAGTTTTACTCTTTGAATAAAATCAACTAAGTTTTCATCTTCAACATCTATAACCAATTTCACTAAGGGATTTTTTAATTTATCTCTTAATTCTATGTATTTTTTCTCAAGGTCTATATATTTATTTTCTAAGTAGTTTACCTTGTCAATGTCATCGTAAGGTATCTTAGAACTAAAGATAAAAGTTTTTTCAAATTTTTCAAGTAGATTATTGTTACTCTTATAAATAGGATAATTCTTTATCAAATAAAGACAAGTTGCGTGGTGCATTGTTTTGCCTTGAGAAACAAAGAATTTTGTAATCTTTTCTAATGTCATTGAAAGCTTGTCTCTCATTAGATAACAAAGCAAAGCTCTCATTTCTATATATTCTCTTTTCCTTGTGTTTTCAAATATGTTTAGCCCTGAGAGTCTCATTATCTTTTTAGAGATTTCTATCGCACTTAAATCTTTTCCAGGATAGTATGTAAATGGTACTAATATCTTATCAGTATTTATACTCCAGTCTTCTATTTCTTCCATTAATGTGTTCTTAGTTTTTATATTGTTTTAATTAAATCAGCAACTATTTTCCAATCTTCATTTGTGCTATTATCTTTATTTTGATATAACACACGTAAAGAATTTATAGCATCATTAACTTTCTGTTTCTTTGTTTTATTATTATTCTTAAATTTTATAGGCAATCTGTCTGTCAAATCCCACTCTATAACATTCCTGCCTGTAACACTACATTTTTTTATACCTTTTTCATAAATAACTCCTAAATCTCTTAATTCGGTAAATCTTGAACTTACTCCAAATACTCCAAATGTAGTTTTAGCGTTTCTTATAGCTTCTGAAGATGTACAAGGAGCTGATGTATATAAAGACTCATAAACCTCTAATCTTCTTTTTGAGAGTAAGCCTTCTGATTTGATTTGTTTATAGCAATCTATTGATGTTTGTCTTATGTTCATTCTGTAAGTAATTTTAGAAGATTATAACACTCAGCATATTTTTGTCTTGCCTTCCCTTTATACTCTTTTATAAATAATTGATATAATTTCTTTGTGTACTGATATTTTGTTTGGCAATCTTCAAAGTATTTCTCTGCAAATCTTTTTCCTTTTCCCTTAAAGTAATTTACATTATCGGCTGTATCGCCCATTATCATCTGCTCATAAAAATTATACATAGCTTCGTCTTCGCTTATATCTAAAATCTCTTTGTGCTTGTAATGGTAATTGTATATTAAAGCAGGAAACTGTCTGTAATCTTTATCTATGCTCACAATACAGACCTCATCTCTTCCAAATTGTTGAGTTAAATTATGCCAATATCTCGCAACCATATCATCTGTCTCGACCCCATACCCATACACACTATCGTATTGCTCTTTTACGAATTGATGCATCTCATTTAATAATGGTGGTAATTCTGAGTTCTTTCTATTTGCTTTGTATTTTTTAGTAATCAACTTTCTAAAGTTTCCTTTTGAACCACTAAAAGTTATCACTTTATCAATAGTATATATTTCTTCTAAGTGATTTACAATCTGCATAAATTGCTCGTCAAATTTATTCCTAGAATCTGTTATATCTGTATAATACTTTTCATCTTCAGGTGTTTGTCTTTTTCTATAACAACTCGCAAATATTAAACTATCTGCATCAACTAATAATATCATAAAAGGATTTCGTTTAATGGAAGTAAAATTCCTAGACTAGTATTGTTGTCCCCCCCTTTTACATCTCTGTTAGTGTTTAAATACTTTCTACATATTTTTTTTAGTTTTTTAGTTTCAATGAATGTTATATTTTCATTTGAAGTAACAAAGCAATAAAAGTCTGCTTTTGATATTGTTATCCCACTATCTTTTCCCCTACTAGAATATTCAATAAAAACATTACCAGTTGCTGAAGCTTGATAATCTGTCTTAACCTCAACTTTTTTATTAGTTAAAATATCATATACAAGTTTTTCTCCTAATTGTCCTAAGTCTAAGTCATACTTAAAATCTGAATTATATTCCATTTATAATTCTTTTAATTCCTCTTTTATTTTGGATAAATAATAATCCTGCATTTTCTTATTTTCTTTAATCACTTGATTAATAATAAAAGGAAGGTCTTTAAATAATTGGTCTGTATTATATACTAACCATTTATCATCATCAGCATCTCCGAAGCCAAAATGCATCTCCCCACTATCACAATATAAATGATGCGTCTCGTGAATGTAGGTGTGTTTTTTAGCTAAAAATAATTTACTTTCTAGTTCTTTTATTTTTTCTTTTAAATCGTAAACTTCATCGATTAAAATGTCTTTTGATGTTCCCATTATTGTTTTGTTTAGGTATTCTTTACCATTATTGGCGAAATGATTCATATATTATTGTTAAAATTAATCCTATAAAGGCTATTGATAAGGCTTTTAAACTAGATGTATATTGCCTGTCTGACCTTCCTTGTCTTGACCTGTATTGTCTAAGCCTTTTCAAAATTTTATTTCCATATCATCTGCAAACTCAATAGCTTCATTATATAAGTCATTATCTGACTCCTCAATAAAGTCTGCAAAATTGTTAAACCAATCAATTACTTGTTGTTTGTCTTTTATCCTGTATCTCATTATTTGTTTTTTAAGTTTATTTTTATAAAGTTTTTTGCTTTTTGATTTGCCTTCAATTCAATGTTAATTATAACATCAGTAATTTGAGGGTCAATCTTTGTAAGTCTTTCTATCTCGGATTTGATAGAAATTAAAATGTCGGAACTTATTGTCATTGTATTTTGTTTGATTCAAAACTACAACAATTTAAGTTATTAACAAAACTTTTAATAAAATATTAATCTTTGAAGTTGAGGTTTATGCGACTTGCATCATTCTCTTTTAGAAGATAGACTTCTTTTAAAAGCCTTTTCTTTGTCCACATTGTGGTATCAGGACAATATTTTTTTACAGGGGTTGGCATCTTTAAAGTGTTGAGCCAGTACATAAAATTACCCTTTGGGTCAAAAACAAAATATATCTTAATTATATCTTTGTCTAATTCCATTAATGCATCATACTTGTATTTTTCAAGCATTTTTTCTTCATAGTATTTATTGCGGAATTTCATTTCAATAACACAATCAAATCCCTTTGGCGTTTTTCCCTTAGCATCATAATGGGAATACCCTTCTCCAGTCCATTCTAACTCCCAACCATCAAGATTGAGAATTAAAACAACTGCCTTCTCCCATTGGTTAATCTTTTTTATTCCCATTCTCCCAAATAATATTCAAATCTTTTATCCATTTGTTTACTGTTTTTGGGGAACAGGTGCAGGGTTTATAAAAACTATGCTTGTAATATTTTGAGTGTAGTTCACACACCATTTGAAATTCTTCTGCTGATAAGTAGTGCTTTGTACCCATCCTGAATTTTTGCCAATCTTTTCTGTCGAGTTTGTCAAAATTTACCATCTTTTAATTTTTAATTTATTTAGCTTTTTTCTTCTTTTATCACAATTACATTTTGTGCCTTTAAATGCGTGGTATGTTTCAACCAAAAATTTAATACCTGTGTATTTTGTAATGTAGAATATTAAGTCTCCTAGTTTCATAATAATCTTTTTAATTTGTCTTTTACTTTTTTATATGTCCAATAAAGTGAATAGTATTTTATTTTAGATTTTCTAGAAAAATCAGCAATACTCTCGCCACCATTTATTATTTCAAAAACCTTTCTATCATACCAATACATTTCCGATAATTCTTTTTCAATTCTATCATTGGTTTCAATAAAGTTTACTTGATTATCTTCATAAGAGTTTAAGTCTTTAACAATATTAAGTTTGATAGGGTCATCAATGCTAACCATTTGAATATTTTTAGACTTTCTTTTTAAATCAATAAAAAGAGTTTTAAGGGTTTTAAAAATATAATAATAATTTATTTCATCATTATACATTATATCTAGATTTCCTTTCTCTAAAGATAATTGAATTTTAATATACATTTCTTGAGTTATATCTTCTGCAACTGTTCTTGTACATCCAAACGTGCAAACAATATCAACCCAAGTATCGTGTTTTTTTGCAATTAAAATTATCTTCTCCTGAACCATATCATTTTAAAGGGTCGTATATATTGTCAACTATCGTAGGTAAACCCACATCATTAACAAGAAAACTAAATGTCTCAAAAGCATAACCCCTGCTCCTTTTACATTTTACTGTAACCCATTCTTTATTAACTGTGTTAGCTTCTAGTTCGATATGCGTTTCACATTTTTTTTCTAGAAAGCTTCCGAGATGACCAGTCATTTTAGCTGAGCCATAATTTTGATGTATCACATTTATGATATGACAATTGTATTTAGCAGACCACTCCATTAGCTTCTGAACAACTGCATTTGACTCTTCAAGTGAATTGACATCCGACACAAGGTCGGCAATTCCATCGATAATGACAAGTGATGGAGTATTTATTTTTTGTGATAGGTAATACTCAATGAACTCTAAACGTGTCTTATACCCTATCGCACGTAGCCCAAACGTATGATATATGTCTGACTTTATACTTGAGTCCATATCATAAACTCGTTTAAATACTTTTTGGCAATGCCAGTGTCCTTGCTCGGTGTCAAAATGAACTAGATGACCATTACCCTTATGTCCTTTAATATTGCCACCATATATATTATTCCCACTTAAATAAACTGAAGCTAGTAATGATATGAAAAAGGTTTTCTTGGTTTTAGGTGGTGCGCTAACACAACTTAAATTTCCATAAGTCCCTAACGGAATTGGTAAAAGTGAATCTCCTGATTTTGTTTTTAATAATTTTTCTCCATATGATAAAGCAACTGGAGGATATTCTATTATTTCTTTTGTGTTTACATAGCAATCTTCCTCGATAAATTGCATTAACATATTGTGTTCTGTCTGTTCTGTTGTCATTTTTTAAATATAGATAAAAAAAAAGGGAGACTATTAAATCTCCCTTTATAAAAAATTATACTTCAAATGTGTATCACAATTTTGGTATAAAGTTTTTGGTTAGTAAAGGTATTTTTAGAAAGGTAAATCTCCCTTTTCTATAACGTGAGCCGATTCAGTTCCTGATATAATATCAAGCTTCTCTTCTTCACGCTCTGCTAACATAATCTTTCCAGATTTACCCTCTGCATCTTTTATCCAAGCTACTTTACCATTTCCGAAATACAAAGCTGCTTTACCTGCTTCCCTTTCTTCTTGTGTTCTACTATCCATAATCCCCACATTATTCCCATAACGTGTTTCATCATTAATAGAGATAGTAAAATTGTACCACACAGCACCATCTTTACCTTTTTTGAATTTCTCTTTTGGCATTTTTGCCACATTGATACTCGCATTAATAATTGCTCCCATAATATATATTTGATTTATTTAGTTACTAGTTTGTATTCTGTTTCATTTCTTCCGTAAATTCCTTTAGTTTTTTCTCCTGTACAAACAATATTACAATTATTTAGAAGCGTATTAATACTTCTTCTAATTGAAGTTAATGGTGCTTTAGATGGAAATTGACTAAAGATTTTTGATGCTGTAAAAGTTTCATTTTTACGACATAACATAAGAACAATATCGTCCTGTGTTTTTGCTTTGTCTTGATACTTTTTTAAATCATCTCCTGATTCTTTTATTGAATTAAAATATGTCATATTGTTATTTTTTAAAACTATCTGATTCATCTTCTCCAAAGACTCCTAGCTCGTAGAATCCTGTGAGTTTCAATACTGCTCGACTCATTGCTCTCTTCTCGGCCATCTCGGCAACATACCAAGAATTGCAATTTCCATCTTTAAAGTTTGTGCCTTTTATTGCACTACCAAAAGTTTGTATTTTTTTATTCTCTTCAGGTATTCCATTAATTACTTTTTGTGCGTGTGCTTTAAAAACTGCAAAATTTGTCTCACATTTAATAACTTCATAATGTATGTCTATTTGTTCAATAGCTTGAATTTTATCAATACCCTGTCTGGTAATGATTACATAATGCTGATGCTTAAATACATCATCGGCTGTTAAATCATACTTTTTGTATAATTCCACTAATTTGTCTCTGTTCATTGTTTATTTATTTAATTGATTATTTACTACTTCTAATTGAGCTTCTAAGAAATCTATTTTAGACATCAAAGCTTCTACCCTATATTGATATTCCAATATTAAACTGTCTTTTGTTTCGTGTGAATAGTTTGTTCTTACATCCATTCTAAAGTATTTAAAATTGATTTCTTTACTTCAAGCTCTTTATAAAGTTGGATTTGAGAAAACGCATCTTGAAATAATGCTGCGTGTTGAAGTTGAGTTTCTAAAAGCTTAATCTCTGCTTTTAAGGTGTCTTTTTGTGTAATCATTATTTGTCTGTTTAAATGTTATCTGTAACAAATATACACAATATTGTTAATAAAACAACTCTTAGACAAAAAAAAAGGTCAATTAATATCGACCCCTTTTTAAATAACAATAAACAAGACTATCAAATATACTGTAATTTATTTACTAAATCGGTATAATGGTCAATTAATTCTATTAATTCAAAATCAGCTTGTTTAATAGTTTCTTTGGATTTGATTAATAACTCTGAAGCTATGTCATAACCAAACTCATCATTAAGATTCATTGCAAAAATATAATTTTGTCCGTATCTCATACAATTACAAGCATAACATTGGGGTCGACAATTATCTTCTGACCATCTTAATATCCTTGAAGCTCTAGAAATGAAATGTCCATTCTGCATTCCCTTACCTTTCCAGTAAGCTCTCTTTTCACAAGTGTAGCATTTAACAACTCCATCGCTATCTGCGTGGCTTCTCCTTATATACTCGCTAAATATGGTGTCTAGTTTCTTTATTAGTTTGGTTCTAGTCAGTTTTTTCGCCATTAATCTAAATGCTTTAAAAACATAGAGCCTAAAGAGTTGTCTATCTTTTTTATGGTTTTATAAATGTATTTACTGTTTTTTCTTACTAACTCAATTTCTTTTTTTGTGCTGTCTTTACCACAATTCGTGTATTGAGTTGCATCTATTTCTAGTAATCTATCAATTTTCATTCGGTCTGATATTGACTTGTAGTTATAGATTTTTTCTACTGATTCGTTTGAGTATGTCATTGTATTTTTTTTAAATATAAATAAAAGTTATGAATTTACAGATAAAAATAATAACTTTGAGCTTTTTTATTACTTCAAATGTTATAATTCTTAAAATATATATGTATATAAATCTTAAAAATATACAAAAGTAATTATATAAAAATAATGTTATTGGGGATTTTTGCAATTAAGACCCACACCCCTCACAATCAGGGTTATCAATAGAACAAGCCTTATCATTTGCTTCATCATTTGTCAACTCATCAATAAAGTCTTCAAAACTATCACTATTCATAAAGTCATCCATTTACTTGGATATTGATTTGAACTTTTCAACTCCCCTAGAACCAAAATAAGCCACATACGTAGTTATTAAAAGTGATTTAAGTAAGTCAATCCATTCCGTATTTACTCCAAAGTCTATATTTAAGGAGTCAAGAATAATAATAAAGACAGTAGATATTGTAAGAAATATTAAAGTCATTGGTCTTGTGTTTTTAGATAACCAACTATCGGACTTCATATCGGATTCCCACCTTTTAGACACTTCCTGCATCTCGACTACATCCATTTGAAGCAGTTTTAAGGCTGTTTCTTTGTCTTGTGGTGTAAGTTGTTTGTCGTCTGTAATAAGTCCTTTAACTACGTTTAATATGTTACTAGTCGGATAAACGCTAGATGCTACATTAAAAATATGAGGAGCTATTTTTTTTAAAAAACTGCCTACCTTAGTTTCTGAAAATTTCTTTTTTGGTTTCATTTCTTTTTATTCAGTAGATACCATTTCTGAATTGTATATCCTATCGTTACTCCAACGAGTATGATTTTTAGTGCGACATCTATGTTAGTCATTGATATTGTAAAGGTGCTTGCGTTGATAAATAATACTTGATAATCGTATTTCATTTTTTGTCTATTTGTTGGAGCTTCTTAGCTGCCCAGTTTATACCACTCGTTCCACCCCAACCAAGCCACGCAACATAACCTTTATCCTTCCAAGGCGTTGCTTCAAATTCTGCACTTACTTCTGCATTCTTTTGATGTCTTTTAAATGCTGACATCCTAGCAATGGTTTCACGACTTATTTTTTCTCTTTTGGCTAATTGATTAGCTCTTACCCATCCAACCCTTGTCATTCCTTTGACCTCATCTCCATACTTGTCTCGCCATCTTAATACTTTCTTAGCATTATTGGAAACACTTTTTGGATAGTCATTATAAGTTTCAAGGTTTATCATTTTCCCCTGAAAAGAACGATAACAAATAGCAATTGCCTGAGACTTATCGTGATACTGCATCATTTGTGGAACGCATCTTATCATATAAGCACTCTGCTTTTCTCCTA
>TARA_R110000751_G_scaffold76140_3_pt1 | contig 11735 bp, 9 predicted proteins | sample TARA_R110000751 | Tara Oceans TARA_R110000751 (sample SAMEA4398001) | marine metagenome | biome: Polar Biome; feature: [MES] marine water layer (ENVO:01000295) within the mesopelagic zone...; material: water (ENVO:00002006), including particulate matter (ENVO:01000060) such as...... | reverse complement strand
TGTGCAAAACTTTTTTCATCTATCCACTCAATTCTCAAAATCTCACAAATCACTCCATCAATCTCAGCAAAATTATTCTCTTGCAAAGATACAAAATCTTGAGCTGATATTCTTATTCTGACATTTTCCTTGATGATGTAGTCATTGTTAGCTATTTCATTAATATAGTGATAATTATCATAAAGAGCTGAAGCCTGAACAATGTTCAAAGTTTCAAGCTCATTCTGTACTATCTGACCAGATTTCACAGCTCCCACTTCTCCATAAATCACCTTTGTTTCTGAAAAATAAACTTGAGAGATTTTCATTGCATCCTTTCTGGAGTCAATCTGTCCAGCAAAATTGGTCCCATTTCCAAAGATTCCAGTCAGAGCATCAATATATTGAAGAGTTTCCTTTGCTGATAATTCTAACCAGTTGAGTTTGTCTTTCCTTGCTCCCAAACTGAAAGGAACACTCACCTCATTGAGTCCCTTGATTGTCACAAGGTCTGGATTTGTGATGGGAAAAATTGGCTCTGTGGATTTTTCTGTATCATGGAAGTCATATGTGTCCCCATCAGCTGTGTGAAGGTCTTGAAAATCAACCTTATAATGGAGGTAGTATCTTTTCCAGACATCATCCACATTGTAAGTGAAAGCATTGTCTCTCTCTGATTGGATATTCATTGCTGGAAAGAGTTGATTTTGAGTCTGATTTTGAAGCCAGTCTCTCCTCTCAATTCTTACCACTCCCCCCATGATGAAGGTCTTTGCATTGAACATAATTTCAAGAGCCTTGATGAATGTCAAGACTGATGGAGTTGTGTCTGAAGAGGTCGGATATGATTTGTTGAAAACTGGGAAAGCATCTTCTGGAAGGATAGCAAAAATTGACTTTCTCTCTCTTGTCAAAGGGACTGAAACAATCGCCCAATATGGTTGAGAATTAAGCAAATCACTTTGAAAGGAATATCCAAAATGCTCACAAGCTTTATTCATCAGCTCGGTGAAGTAGGTTCCTTTCAGCTTTCTCTTTGGAGGGAATGCTATCAAAAATAATTGTGTAGCCATGTTGATAGTTGCAATCAACATCAGAGCAAAATAAATCAATGTAGCAATCACATTCAAAGAGGCTCCAATGATTGCTGGTACATTATAAGAATACACCACCACTGGAGGCACACCAACACCAAGACCAGGAATGGGAGTGGATGCTTCAATCAAAAGATTGATGGCTTTCTGAACCCTCTCACCAGCTTCATAGGTTTCCTTAGCCATTAAGTAAGTGATAACAGATAATTGAAGAGATGCCTCAAATTGATTGTCTTTTATTACAAAATAAGGGACATCATGAGAGGTGAAAATCACTCCATTCTTTGACAATAGTTCAAAGCTTGTCCCCTCAGCTCTCTCAAAAAAATTGTCTTTTGATTTCCTCTTTTTTAGCTGAACCTCAACCTCATGCTCTCTCACCTGAACCCCTTCCATCAGGTCCACATAATACTCCAGAGTTACTCCAGAGACTTCCACAGAATATGGAATCCCTTCAAAGAGTCCCACGTTCTGGATGTGAGTGGTGATGATTTCATTTGCTTCTCTTGGTAGTATTACAGAATCAATTGTCATTGAATTGAAGTCTGGATTTCCAGTGAAGTCTGAGACCACTCCAATCTCTGTCAAATTTCTTGGAGCAATAGCAATCCCATTCAAAAAGTGTCTCATCTATTTTCTGATTTTGTATCTGTTATAAGTAATTGAATTTCCCTTCTTTGTAGTTTTCACCATCTCCATCATTGTGGAAGTAATCTCTCCCAGCTCAATGTTTGTCTCTGGCTTGTTTTTTATTGTTTGCTTTATCTCTGAAAGCTCACCGACAAGGACAGACAAGTCCAAAGATGTGGAGCTGTAAGAAGCTTTCTCAACCACTCTCCCATTCTTGTAGTCAATCGCTAATTTTGTCAGGTCCTCATTTGTAAGGCTTCCCATTTTGTCATTCATTGACTTTGGAATCACTCTCTCATTGGGATGAAGAACAGCATGAAAGCCACCTTTCCCATCCACTCCCTGACCATTCTCTCCAGTGTTTTCAGTTCCATCATGGAAAGCTGGAAGTGAGTTGATGAAACTTAGCAAGAGAGTTGTGTCTCTTATTGTTTCAGAGATTGCCGTTTCTGGATTCTGTGTCACTTTTGCTGAGTAGGTATTCAAGACAGACTCTGTGAGTCTTATCCTTTGCTGTATTTTTTCTTGCTTGAGCTTCTCTTTGTTTTTTTCGTTGATGATTCTTTGCTGTTCAGCAAGTGATTCCTTAGCATCAATATTCCCATTTTCAGCTAATGTCCTGAAGTGGTCAGCTTGTTTCTCAGCTTCAGTGATTTCCTTATTCATTTGCTCAATTTTATCCTCTGACCTCTTGATGAAATAATCAGCTGAATAAGAGACAATACCATTGATGATGTCAGCTTGTTCTTTGGCTGTTGCTATTGCGTCATCACTGGCTATTTTTGAAGCTTTTGAGGTTCCTTCAGCAAAGGTGTCCAGTGCATCATTTATTTTGTTGTTATAATCATCTTGCTCAGCTTCCAGTTCTGAATCCATTTTTGTGAATCCAGCTGACATGGTTCCCATTTTATTGTCCCAATATATTTTAAATTCATCATTTTCCAGCTCCCATTGAGTTGTTAGAAGATTAAGTCTTTTAATTTGATTTTTTCTGAGTTCTTTTTTCTCTTTTGTATTACCAGTTCCCAGAGCTTCAAATTTTGTTTTGCGTTCCAATTTTAATCCATCCCAGATTTCTTTTCTCTTTTGAATGAGATTCTCTCTTGCATTCAATTTCTCCAGCTCCAGCTCCTCTCTGAAAAAATCTTTTTTTGTTTCAAGCTCCAGAGCCATCATTTCCTCAACCACCTCAACCCTTGCCTCACCAGTTTCTCTGGCTCTTTTAATTGCGTTCATTATCTCTCCAGAAATCACATCTTTTGATTCTCTCTGTCTTTCCTTTTCGTCAATTTTTCTTGCATTCTGCTGAAGCTCAAAATATTTTGAATTAAAATCTCTCAGCTCTTTGAGTTTAGTATCAAATACTTTTTTGGTTCCAGTTCCTCCTCCTCCTCCTCCAGTGGTCAACGGAGTGACTACTCCAGTGGTTCCCTTTGCTTTGTGGAAAGCTACCATTTTACTCACATATTCATCCTCATACTTACTGGCTTGACTCAAAGCGATTCCATACTGGTCAACCATTGCATTATAACTCTTCGCTATTTGGTCATAATCAACCCCTCCAGTGATTGAAGCCATCAATCCATTTGCTAATTTGGAAGCTATATTCCCCCCCATCACTTTTGGTTGCGCTTTCATGAATGTATCACCAGAGGCTCCAGCCCAAAATTTAGGCTGTAAAATTTGAGACCACTCCTCAAGCTGTGTTTTCATTTCAGCAAGATTTTTCTGTGATGTCTGAAACCCTATCTGTGCGCCCTCAAGAGAAGCCTTCTGTCTCATACTTGCAATGAGTCCATCATATGCAATCCTCACCCCATCAACCAGTCCATGCTCATCAATGAGATTCTGAAGAGTGATTCCATATCTGGAATTTATTTCATCAATTAAGTTGACTCTCTCAGCACTTCCTTCATTGGTTTCTTTTAAAGCATCAAACAAAGCTCTGGCTTCAGCTTCCTCCTTCTTGAGATTTGTAGTGACCTCCTCCTGAGCTTTTGTCAGTGAGTTCATGTTTCTCTCTGTGGTTTTGGTGATGGAATTAATGTCCTTCATTTTCATTGCGAAATCCATCAGAGTCACCAGAATAATTCCTCCCATGTTGTTCTTAATTGCCTGACCCAATCCAGAAAATGCGCCCTTTACTTTTGCAACCACTCCAGTCAGTCCAGTCATATTCCTTGAGGTCTGCATGAAAGAGGAAGCCATGAGTCTATTCATTGCAATCTGTGTCTTTGTGATTACTTTGTAAGCAATCCACACTCTTGTTAATCTTATTATTACATCCATGATTGTCTCCAAATTCCTTGCAAGGAAACCAATCATGTCCTTGAGCTTTGCTGAGGCTCCAGTTGAATCATCTACTCCCAGAATAAATCCCTCCCATGCACTTTTAAGAAGTGTCAGCTGTCCCTGAACAGAGTCAAGTTTTTTCCTTGACATCTCCTCCAGCTCATGATTCACATCAGTAATGGAGTCTCTAAACTCTGTCAGCGTTCCAGCTTGTTTCAAGAAAACCTCAAAAGCTGAGACTGACCTCTTGTCTGTTAATTCCAGAGCTTTGTTCAAATCCACTCCACTGGCTTCCAGCTTTTTGAAAGCCACCTCCATGTCCTCCAAGCTCTTCACCGGTCCTCCAATTGCTTTGGCTAAAGGTGAGGATGCATCAGCTAATTTGAGAAGAATATTTCTTACAGCCACAGAACCCTTTGAAGCCTCAAAACCAGCATCTTTGAGCTTTGCAAGTAAGGTCACAGAGTCCTCAATTGAGAAACCAAAAGCATTCGCTACTGGTCCCACATTAGCCATTGAACTCTCAAAGTCTGCAAATGAAAGAGCTGATTTTGTTGTCGCCACACCCATGACAGAGACCACTCTCTCCATTTCATAAGCTTCAAGATTGAACATCCTCAGAGAAGAACCAGCAACCTTTGAAGCTGAAGCCAAATCTGAACCAGTTGCTGAGGCAAAATTTGAGACAGCTTCAGTTGATTGCTCTATCTGTTTTGTCGTAAATCCCAGCTTTGCAAGTTCAATCTGCATCTCACTGATTTGAGTTGCTGAGAATTGTGTTGTGGCTCCAAGTTCTTTGGCTTGAGCTGTAAGTCCTGAAAGCTCTTCTTTTGTCTTTCCAGAGATTGCTGAGAGGTCAGCTTGAGCTTGGTCAAAATCTATCATGATACCAGTGACATTCCTGAAAATCTGACCAATCCCCACACCAGCTCCAAGAGTCCCCAGAGTTCCGATGAGTCCCTGAATAGCTCCCTTATAGTTTCCTACATTCCTGAAGTTATCACCCACAGACTTGTCCAGCTTCTTGAGAGCTTTGTCTCCTTTCTTTGCTGAGGTTGTCATTTGATTATAAGCCTGAGCCAGATTTCTGTATTCTTTAGAGTTCTTTTTTCCAGCTTTCTCCAATAGCAACATCTCAGCTCCCAATCTCTTTGATTCATTCTTTGCTTCTCTGGTTTCTTTTACCAGTCTCTTATAAGCATTGGACTCATCAGTGATGGTTTTCTTTTGCTTCTCCTGAATCTTCAGAAGCCTCTCTTTCTCAGTTCTCATTTGCTTATCATTTCGCATCTGTTGAGATTGAGTCTTGAGTTTCTGCTGTTCTATTTTTTCCAGCTCTTGATTTGCTTTTGCCTCTTGCTGAATGGCTTGAGAGTGAAGCTTGTCAATTTGGATTGCTTCCTTCTTTAGAGTGTTTGCTTGTTTGGAAACCTTAACAACCTTCTCCAGTTCTTTTGTTGAGTCTAAAGTTTGGCTTTTGCTTAATCCTCCAGATAATGCTGAAGCTGTTTTCTCAACCTCTCCCTTCAGCTGTTGCATCATCTTAATGGTTTGCTTTGCTGATTCTCTTATTCCAATGAAAATATCCTCACTTTGAAATATATCTTTTGCACTTATTTTTTTAGCCATTTCTCTCTGGTTTGTTAAATTTTTCAAACTCATTCAGGAGGTCAAAATACTCCTGAGTTTTCAATTCTTTTATTGTCAACCAGTGTCCTATCCACTTGCTCAAATGAACCAGAGTCTGGTTGATTGTCATTCCATTCCCTTTGTTTTTGAGCATGGTCTGAATTTTTGCCTCTTCAATATCAGCTTGAGTCAGCTTGAATCTATCTCCTGAGATACAAAAATCAAGCTCAGCTTTAGCCTTTTTTATCATTGTTTTAAGGAGTTTCGTATAAAGTTTCCCTAAGCCATTTATTTTGATATAGTCATCGTATACCATCTCCCAAGCTTTTGAGTCCATCTCTGGACTTCCTTTGCTTGTCTTTCTGCAATATGTCAAGTCTCCATCAGTACACTTCACCCATGAGTCCAGTGGAAGCTCAATGATGTCTGTGTAGTAATTAGATTTTAAAATAATCTCTGACCCCTTTGCTGAACCTCCTGAGAATCTCTTGACCAAGCTTCTCCAGATTTTCATTAGTGAGACCGATAATCCCCTCACCATATTTGTAAAATAAATTTTCAGTTTCTCCTTCATCATTTGTTTTCCAAGCGTCAGCATCAATTTCAAAATATGTGGGATAAACCACTATTTTAAAAGTACTAAAAAACTCACCAGTATCTTTCAAAGTATAGTGAGTATTGAATTTTTTTGATGGATTAATTCTGGAGGTCATGTCTGAATAATATCCTATGACTTCACCATCCTCATCAATCCCTTCTTTGAATAATTGGTCCTCTCTGATGAGGTCCAGAATCCATGTTTGAAGAGAGTGGTCACTCAGAATTTTTCTCCACAAAAATCTCTGATTCCATGCCCTTCTCCCATCACTAAAAAGTTGAATTTTTTCTCCCAGAATTGTCTGCATAATATCAAATGACATGATTCCTGAGTTTAAAAAATGACCTTCCACAGCCTATATGTTTAAAGGATTTTTTCATAACTTTAATTTTTGATAGTACACCACCAGCCAAAGCTGAAAGTTTCTTAAATCGAAGATATGACATACCTATGGTCATTCAATGGTTTTTTACTTTTTGTTCTTTTTTGGTAGTGAGGAGGACCGAAATCCCCCTCAATATTTACCAAATATTCACCTCTAAATTTACGAAGCTGTGAATGTTTTCTTCCCTACAAATCCCACTTTTGTCATTGATACAGTGTAAGAATCAAGACTCACAAAAGCACCAGTCAGAGTGTAGTTTCCTTCAAGAGGAATGTTCTCATTTGCTACAATTGGAAGAACTACTCCAAGAGCATCCACAACACTGAAATCAGGTGTGAGAAGTCCCTTCACTTTGATAGGATTGTATGCTGTCCCATAATCAAGTTCAGCATCAAAAGTGATTGATGTTGCAACCACTTGACTGAAGTCATTGAAGTTCACATCCTCAAGTCCAGTCAAATCATTGAAGTTTAATCCAGCTTCGTCTGGAGTAATCATGTACATCGTACCCTCATCAAAAGTCTGAATAAAGTCAAACCCTACCATGATTTTACTGATAGTTGAATCAGTTGCAAAAGCATACTTTGGGTCAAATGAAGGATTATCCACTGGGATAGGATATAAAACCCCATCTTTTTTGGACCCCACAAGGTTCCCATTTACATCAATAATATACACACCAAAATCAACGCATCTGTTATTTTGAAGTTTGCTTAACAAAGTTGGTGATGAATCATCAGCCCAAAGCTCTCCAGCAAATGAACGTTTTCCTTGACGAAGGAAAGCCATTCTTCCAGAGTTTGACTCTTCAAATAATGAGTCAGCTTTTGGAAGCTCCACGTTCTCAAATTTTGGAAGTGGGAACCATCTCGCTGAATCATCAACATTGTTTGTTAAATCTGACCACACTGGGACAGCCACAGATAAATCTATTCCGTTAAGAACCCCAGCATCTGTTTTCAAGGGAACCATAATAAGAGTGCTTGTTACACTCTGAATCGGAAGGCATGAAGGTAAACCCGTATTGGATAAACCAGCGTCACAATCGCATCCTAAAGCCATAATTATAAGTTATTAAGAATCAATCAGTTAAGTCTATTTACTTAATCTTTTTGATTCAGTTGTTTTTTTATTTTGTTGGTTATCAAGTGACCACCTTAACATTTACAATTCTCTTTGAATTTTGAGAGACTCACCCTCAGCTCCACTCCTGAGAGATTCGCATCAAGTATGTTCTCAAAAACCCCTTGCTCACCCTCCACTCCAAATCTGGAGAAGGTTGTGAGGTCATAGGATTCAATGGTCTCGAAGGACCTATCAAGTTGAATTGTTTTGATGAATTCCTGAGCCAGTCTTTCCATAGGATAAACCACATTCTCTCTGTGGTCTGCTGTATAGTAGTTTCTGATATCAGTTTCATCTAAGAAGAAGAGTCTTAATTCAGACTCAAAATCTATTGACTCACCTCTTCCCTTCTTTGATATCCGAATGATTTCAAGAAGCCAAGCAAGTGGAGTCTTATCTGAAAGGTCATTTGAAGCAATGGTCCACTCTCTATTGGTTGCAAGTTTAGTCCCTGAGACATAGAATGGAGCTGGGAGATAGATAAGACCATCCAGAGGAGGTGAAGTCTCATCAATGGGTGTTGATGTACAATAGACATCATCAACCACTTCAGTGACTCTGTATTTCCTATCCAGAGAGTCTGTGACTATTTTTCCCACTCGCATCCACTTTGTATCACATATATAAGTTCTTTCTTCCAGAGCATTATATTTCCCCAGAACAGAATTGTCTATCTGTGAAATTAAAGTGTTTACTATTACAGAGACTTCCTTCATCATATCCAATAAGATGTTGATTTCGGTATTCCATTAAACAAACTAAAGTCACCTAACCCCACATGAGTGAGAGTGATAGTTGAGTTTATGTCCCCACTATTAATGGTTAAGACATCCCCCACAACATAATCACTCCCGACATTGTTCAAAGTGGCTGTTGTTACCTCTCCAGCTGTGGTCAATACATCGATTGTCCCACTGGTTCCAGCTCCTCCAGTCAAGTCATAAGTCCCATCTACATATCCAGTCCCAGCTGTGGTCAAGTCAAAAGTGACTATTTGACCAGTGACAAGGTTCTGATTTCCGTTGATATACTCTTGAATTGTTCTGTAGGTTCTGATGGCTTCATTGTACCTCTCCCACATGAGTGAGTGAGGACCATCAACCACAACAGAATTCTCAGCTCTTTGCTTTACGTTTCCATATGGAGTCTGCTGATTCATTAAGTCCCTTGCATATTCCCAATAAATGAACCCCTTCAACATATCCAGAATCCCATCAGATTCAAGAATCTGATTAAGCCTATAACCATATAAAGAATTTCCACTCAAAGAGAGTGATTGATTCCAGTCCATATAAAATGGATTGAATATCTTCAAGAAGTTTGGACTCTGTGGGACTTGTGGAGTTGCTGGAGTGAGGTCACTCTCAAAAGAGGAATACAAATCACCACCAAGAAGATGGAGGAGATATCTCTCTTCATATTTAGCAATATAACTCTGAAGCTTCATCTGGTCATACATTCCAGTTGAAAGCTCCCATTTATTCACAAAGTCATCAATTGTCAACAGCATCTAATTAGTTTTTAAGTTTACCCCAGCCTCTTTTTATGAAGCCTTTTATCACTGCACCAGTGAGCTTCCAGATTGCACCTTTTGGAAGTTTACGATTTGAACCATTGCCTTCAAACACATAGGACTCATCATCATTGATTTGAACCTCCAGAGTGACCTTGTCTCCCTTCTTGGTATATTTTCCATCAATGTGCTTACCATCCCACTCAACCTCCAGATTCCCATCAGCGTCTCTGTCAATTTCAATATCCACTCTGTTGGTGTCAATATCAATATCAAGAACTTTTTTCTTCTTGGTCTTTCTGGCTTCTTTGCGTTCAGCTCTGTCCTCTTGTCTTTCAGCTTTATTTTTCAATCTGTCTTTCCTTTCCATTGTGTGCTAATTTAAATTATTAAGGCTTTAATATTAAAGCAATATCAGTAGTGATGTCACCATAAACAAAAGCTGGTTTGTCATTGTTCTTCACATACTGAACAAGACGAGCCTCAGCAAGAATTGTCACCATATTTTTTGTAAAGTCATCTTGGTCTAAACCAACAGACATCATGATGTTCTCTCTGAATCTTACAGAAACTTTTGACAAGTCACCGACAAGATATTTATCAGCTGTCATGTAAGTTGATGAAATGATTCTCATCCCAGCAATTACCATCTCACCATCTCCTGATTGAGTAGGTAGAAACATAGGGTAAGTATATGCACCATCTGAAGCTTTAGTCAATTGCAATTTTGCAATATCTTCAGGATTCAAAATGATGTGAGTTGGTGTGAAGTTTGCACCTTCAATCTGTGCTTTTACTACTCTCATTAAGTCAGTGATGTTTGCATCCTGAACAGCAAGAGAGAAAGTACCAGCTCCAAATGTAGGAAGTCCCATTGTAGCATCAAGTAAACCCTTGATTTGTCCCACTCCGTTCCCAGTCAATAAGGCTTGTTCTATTCCAGTTCTTACTTGCTCCATCAAATCATTGTTGATTTCAGCTCTGATGAATGACAAGTCAGACAACATCTCTTTTGATACCTTAACATAAGAAGCAATTTTCTTCACCTCTTCAGATATCTCAGACCATGCTGGTTCACCTTCATACTTAGCCACACCTTCAGCTGTCCATTCAGTTCCTGATGTCGCTGTTTGCTGAACGTATGTCACAAACTTCCCAGAAGTTGCTCCAGTGTTTACGTTCTCAAGGATGCCGTATCTTTTACGTCTTGTTCTGTCAATGTCAGAATCAAAGTCAGTCAAAGCATAATCACCAGTATAATCATTGGTGATGGTTGTCGTTTTGACATCAAGATTCAATTTCCCACCTTTCTCAACAGCGTCTTTGATTGCTTCAATGTTGTCAGCATATGACTTCATTAATGAATCAGGAAGAGACAAGCTCTTCTGTACTGGTGTGATAGCTTTCTCAGACATGGCTTCAAGCCTTCCCTCGAATTTTGCGATTGATTTCTCAATCTCTTGAGATTTTTCCTCAAGGTTTTTAAGTGAATCTACTTCACTTTTAAGTCCAGCCACATCTTCATTCGTTGGGATGTTAGCCATCTTTTCTGTGAATAAACCATCCAATTTTTGGATGACCTCTTCAGTTGTTAGATTTGTGTTTTCCACGTTTTCTAAATTTTAATTATTACTTATTTATTTTATCAGCTTCTCTGTTATTCCACTGATTATGGAGTCCCATTTGACAGACTCAATCTGTGTCTGTGGCTCTTTGGATGTGGAGTGGATTGATTCCGACTCATTACCAGCAAGTACAATCAGCTGAGATGTCAAGTGTTTGACTTTCATTTCTATTCCATGAAGTCTCTCATCAGTCCCTTTCCCATTGGATAAGGCTTTAATACAGACATTCAATTCTCTTTTTATCTTATCAAGTAGCTCTGTTTTTTGCTCCCCTTTTACATCCACCACATGAGTGAATTCATTGGAGCCAAAGGTCACAGCTGAACCTTCAAAAAGTTTGATTTCAGATACCTCATAAAACCCACCAGATTCCATTGCTTTATCCTCAACAAAATTCATCTTATCCTGAATATATTGGAAGCCTATTGAATGCTCTTTGATGATGTCATCCTCATAGTCTCTGAAAGCATCCTCTCCATCTGTGGACCTTCCCAGCTGACCAACAGCAAGAAGTCCATACTCATCCTCTTTCAGCTCCAGAAATTTTCCAATCTGTTTCTCCCAGTCATGATGTCTCAGGAAAGCAATTTTTCTATTTGATTGGGACAATGGTCCTCTCTCATTTATTGACTTTGAGAAAGCTCCCTTTTTGATGATGTCAAAATCAGAATCAATTGAGTCAAACTTGCTCAGATATAAAGAGACAATTCTCTCAGCTGAGTCAAGGTCTTTGACTTCAAAAGCTCCTTTAAGATTATACAGATTGTTTTTCATATTATATTTTTATTCTGGTTCAGGCATTGGTTCACTCCATTCAGGTGTTTGCATTAATGCAAGACACAAAGCGTGAGTTAAAATTGATACG
>TARA_R110000751_G_scaffold93566_3_pt1 | contig 11742 bp, 10 predicted proteins | sample TARA_R110000751 | Tara Oceans TARA_R110000751 (sample SAMEA4398001) | marine metagenome | biome: Polar Biome; feature: [MES] marine water layer (ENVO:01000295) within the mesopelagic zone...; material: water (ENVO:00002006), including particulate matter (ENVO:01000060) such as...... | reverse complement strand
TGCCCGTATGGCCTCTACAGTGGCGATTTTAGTTATGATTCCTGCCGGATTTACCTTTTATGATGTGTTTCAGGAATCTTTGTTTCGAAAGCAGGCCAATCAATTCGTTGCAAGCAATATTGTGCCATATGAATTACCTGGAGAAGGAAGATATTTGGAGAATTTGACCGATATTCAATACAATCACGGAGACGACGGGTTTATTGAATTGGTGTTTATGGGCAACGAAACCATACCGGACAATGTTATTGCAACTTGGAATACCCAAAAAAATACCTATGACAAGCTTAAAAATATAGAATTAAAAATTGTTCAGGGATCTAAAAATCAGGAATTGGATCAAATGAGGTATGTTAGTGAACTTTATGAATCCAAAAAGGCAGAATTACTGAGCAAGGAACAGCAGATTCAGGTTTTAAAGGAGGAAGTTGGAAAAATGAGCAAGCTTGTTGAACAGCAGATACCTTTTCAAGAAATTAGTGCCGAAGCCAAGACCAATTATGAGAATATGACCAGTTTAGGATTTTCCTATACTATTACAACTGATTTTAATAAACTGGATACCATCCCAGTATTTAATGTAAAGTGGAAAAAGGGGGTGCCTGACAAGCAAATTAAAACCGATTCCCAAAAACTAACGGATTGGTTGCGCCTAAGGTTAAAGAATTCCAAGATTCAAGTCAGGGAAGAACCGAGTTAATTCCGTTCCTCAATATACATTTGCCGCACTTTTTTAAATAATTCCGAGGAATAGACGAAGTCGGTTACGGCTTCATTATCCGTTTTAAAAATTTCTTTATTACTGCCTTCCCATTCCTTTAATCCATTTTTGAGGAAAATTATCTTTTCGCCAATTTCCATAACAGAATTCATGTCATGGGTATTGATTACCGTAGTAATATCGTATTCCTGGGTAATTTCATGAATAAGATTGTCTATTAGGATAGCAGTTTTTGGATCCAGTCCCGAATTTGGTTCATCACAAAATAAGTATTTTGGATTCATTACAATAGCCCTGGCAATGGCAACCCGCTTTTGCATTCCTCCCGATATTTCCGATGGAAATTTATTATGTGCATCAACTAGGTTTACACGTTTAAGTACAAAATCTACCCGATCCTGCATTTCCGATTTTGATTGTTTGGTGAACATGCCCAAGGGAAACATAACATTTCCCTGAACGGTCATGGAATCGAATAGCGCGCTACCCTGAAATACCATTCCCATCTCCTGCCTTAAGTTGCGTTGTTCGCTTGCGGATAGTTCGGAATAGATTTTTCCGTCATAGCTAATGGTGCCCTCATCAGGCGAAAAGAGGCCCAAAAGACATTTCAAAAAAACCGTTTTACCGGAACCACTTTGTCCTATTATAAGATTGGTCTTGCCTTTTTCAAAATTGGAACTAATGCCTTTTAAAACATGGCTTTCCCCGAAGGATTTGTGTAAGTTGTCTACTTCTATCATTAGCCCAAAAGTAATTGTGTTAAGATGTAATTAACAATGATGATTACAACACTTGTCCAAACAAAAGCGGTGGTGCTGGCCTTGCCGACTTCCAATGCCCCGCCTTTCATGTAGTATCCGTGAAAGGATGGAATGGTAGCAATAATCAGTGCAAAAACTATCGATTTTATAAAGGAATAGGTGACGTGAAATGGAATAAAGTCCAATTGCAGGCCTTCAACAAAGTCTGCACTGGAACTAAATCCTCCAAAAACACCAGCTGTCCACCCTCCAAAGATACCAACGTACATAGCTATTGCAATCACAAAAGGATAAAACAACATTGCTATTATTTTTGGGAAAACGAGATAGTTCAAAGAATTGACCCCCATGATTTCCAAGGCATCAATTTGTTCCGTTACCCGCATGGTGCCAATACTGGATGTAATATATGAACCCACCTTACCAGCCATAATTATAGAGGTGAAGGTAGGGGCAAATTCAAGTATTACCGATTGCCTGGTGGCAAATCCAATAAGATTTCGAGGTATTAGTGGATTGGTAATGTTTAGGGCGGTCTGTATGGATACTACGCCTCCTATAAAGAAGGAAATGAAAATAATAATACCCATGGAACCATAAACCAGTTCGTCTATTTCCTTTAATATTAGGGTTTTCATAATGGACCATTTGGTGGGTTTTTTAAAAACCTCCTTGATCATTATAAAATAGCTGCCTATTGATGCTATATAATTCATTCAATATAAAATATTGCTTAGGAATGTAAAAATAACAATATTAAGAATCATTTAACTTCCAATTAAAATTTAAAGGTTTTATTTCTATATTTTTGCTCCTTAAAACATAAGAAAATGCAAAATAAGAGTCTGCTACTATTGCTTTTACTGCTTATAATAGGGTTTAATCCTGTTGAGGTAAATGCCCAAAGAAAATCAAAAAAAAATAAGGTAGAAGACATATCCGATCGCGAAACTGTTACTGGTCAGAATATCGCAACAACCCCTAAATTAGTAGTGGGCATTGTGGTAGATCAAATGCGGTACGACTATTTGACCCGTTTTTGGAACCAATACGGTGATGGTGGATTTAAGCGTCTGGTTAATGATGGTTTTAATTGCAAAAACAATCATTTTAATTATGCCCCAACGGTTACCGGTGCAGGACATGCATCTGTCTATACGGGCACAACCCCTTCCGTTCATGGTATAATAGGTAATGATTGGTATGATAAATATGCGGATGAAAGTGTTTATTGCGCAGGAGATCCCAATTATAATTCGGTTGGAACCTCTTCCGATGCTGGAAAAATGTCCCCGCATAGGATTCAAACTACGACCATTACAGACCAAGTAAGGTTGCATACCCAGATGAAGGGTAAAGTAATTGCTGTAGCGATTAAGGATAGAGGTGCGGTTCTGCCTGGTGGCCATACTGCCAATGCCGCTTATTGGTTTGATGGTGGGGCTGAAGGCAATTGGATTACCAGCTCTTATTATATGGATGAATTGCCTACATGGGTCACTGATTTTAATACGCAAAAAAGTGTAGCTAAATACAAAAAACCATGGAGTACCCTTAAGGACATCAATAGCTATATAGAAAGTGGTGTTGATGACAATAATTACGAAGGGCTTTTTGAAGGTCAGGCCACTCCAACCTTTCCTCACGATTTAGTTGGCTTGTGGGATAAGAATGGCAAATATAGCATTTTAAAAAGCACCCCATATGGCAATAGTCTAACCGCTGATTTTGCTTTGGAAGCTGTGGAAAAGGAGTCTCTTGGAACCGATAGTTTTACAGACTTTCTGGCAATAAGCTTTTCAAGTACAGATTATGTGGGTCATAAATGGGGGGTGAATTCAAAGGAGGTAGAGGATACTTATCTACGTTTGGACCAAGATTTAAAACGTCTTTTTGATACCTTGGACAAAAAAGTGGGAACAGGTGAATATACCGTTTTTCTAACTGCAGATCATGCAGCTATCAATGTTCCGGCTTTTTTAAGGGATCAGAAACTTCCTGGTGGTGTAGTGGAATCAAAAAAAATGGACGACCGACTAACGGAATATTTAAAGTATACCTATGGAACTACGGATATTGTGAAGAAGACTTCCAACAATCAGTTGTTTTTAGATTATAGTGTAATCAAAAGTTTGGATTTGGACATAGATGATGTTGAGGAAGAGTTGGCCTTGGAGTTGATTCAATATGATGGTATTTATAAGGTGTTTACGGCCAATCAAATGTGGCAGAATCAATATACTAGGGGAATACCTTATATCGTTCAGAACGGATTTAATCAAAAACGTTCAGGAGATGTGCTTTTTGTTTTCGATCCAGGAAGTGGAAAATACGGTGATACAGGTTCAACACATGGGTCCCCATGGAACTACGATACACACGCACCCTTGTTATTTTATGGGAAAGGTATTAAGAAGGGGAGTACGGTAAATAGAACCGAAATTCCGGACATAGCTCCTACAATAGCAGCCTTAATGGGAATGAACGCTCCTTCTGGAACTACGGGAGAGCCGATTGAAGCGGTTATAGAATAAAAGTAAGTTTTCTTGTAAAAACAAAAAAGCCGAGCTTTTCTTATTGGAAGAGTTTGGCTTTTATTTTTCTCCATCGCAGCTGGCGAATAAACTTACCCTCCGCGGGGTTTACGAGAAAATCCGATTTTTCTTTCCTGGCCAAAAAATATCCTTGAAGATTATCTAAAAAAGCCCTAGGTTTTTTTTGTTTCAAGGCCATTTTTATAGAGGCAATAAGGGTTATTGGAAACCCATACCTCAGGGTGTACATAGCCTTTCCTTGAAGTAATTTGGCTTTTTTGTTATAAGCATTTCCCAATGGGCGCAAGTGTTTAACCTTCAGGTTGCTATCGGTATAGATATTAAAACCGTTGTATTGGGCAAGTAGCTCGTCCACTGTATCCCATCCCATGGCAGTTCTAAGTCCGCCAATGGCTTTAAAACATCTCTTGGTATACGCTTTAAAAGCACCGCGAACATGGTCTTTGTCCATAGGGTGATTTAATTTCCATTTCCCGTTTTTATCCTGTTCAAAAGCAAATCCACCTGCTATCCCAATTTTTACATCGGTAGAAAATATTTTGGCTATTTTTTCAAAATAGGAATCGGGAAGAATTATATCGGCATCTAACTTTACTATAAAATCATAGTCGTCATCCAATTGCTCCAAGCCTTTGTTAAAGGCATTGATAACCTTGCTCCCGGGCAAATGGGCAGTGGACGATTTTGTATTGATCTTTGAGATATGATTGTGTTCGGCAGTGAAGCTGTCTATTATTTGCTCGGTATTGTCCGATGAATTATCATTTACCACAACAACCCTTTTGGGGGGCATGGTTTGTGTAACCACGGATTGCAGGGCGTCCATTAAATACTGGCCTTCGTTATGGGCAGGAATGATAATATAGTAGTTCACCGCTAAAAATTTATTTGTTTTAATGATTGGAACACTCCGCCCTCCATTTCTATAGGGATTCTATTGGGAGCTGTTCTTTCTTTCTGCATAAACAATGTAATATCTGGGTGTAAAACTACGTAGCAGTGGTCTGATCCCTATTTTTTTTACGGGATTGGTCCATTTTGCCCTATCCTTAATTTCCCATCCTGCCTTTTCCAACAACCAATCAAATTGCCAGTCTTCGAACTCGTGATAATGTCTGTCCCACGGATCGGTCTTGCTTTTATAGGCCGATGAAAACCATAATCTTAGTGGAATACTGGCTACCAATTTATCAGTTCTAATTTGGCTAAGAATGTTGTACGGAGCCAAAAGATGTTCAAAAATTTCAAAGGCAGTGACAACTTCCGCCTTGGTGGTCAGGGCAGCCGAAAAATCCAGATCCAAATCCTCACCTGTTGTGTTCTCTACTTGATATCCATTTTCCTTCATAATCTTTGAAAAGGGATTTTCCACCCCAAGATCTAAAATGGATTGGTCGGTAGAGATGTGTTTTTGCAGAAATTCCAGGGTATGCTTAAAACGTTTGTTCGGGAAGGTTCTTTCGTACATCGGCAATGATCTGGTTTGTTGTTTAACATGTTTTTACGGCTTAATAGGGCTTAATCCTAAAACCAGAAACAAAGATATTTGAAAAAGTGTTAAGTGGCCTATGGATTATACCCTATAGACAATGGCGTTTATGTTCATGCCTGCACCAACACTGGCAAATATAACAACATCTCCCTTTTTTATCGACTGATTTTCCATTTTTCCATTTTTCACCATATCAAATAGGGTAGGTATGGTAGCCACTGAGCTATTTCCCAATTTTTCTATGCTCATGGGCATAATTCCATCAGGCATTTCCATGTCGAAGAGTTTATAAAAACGTTTTACTATGGCCTCATCCATTTTTTCATTGGCCTGGTGAATGAATATTTTTTTCACCTCGGAGATAGGCACCCCACTATTGTCCAGGCTATCTTTCATGGCTTGGGGTACATAGGTTACTGCAAATTCATATATTTTTCGGCCATACATTTTTATGTATCGGGTGTCTTCTTCGGGGGTTTTGGAATAGGATTCACCAAAGAAGAGAAAAAAGGCTTCCTCATTGGCATAGGTTGCGCTATTGTGCGACAGGATTTGGCCGGCATTTTCCCTAGCTTCAACAATTGTGGCCCCGGCACCATCCGAATAGATCATAGAGTCGCGATCATGCTTATCCACAATTCTTGACAGGGTCTCTGCTCCAATTACAAGACATTTTTTGGCAATTCCACTTTTAATAAATGCATTTGCCTGGATTACTCCTTCTATCCAGCCAGGGCAACCAAATAGGAGGTCATAGGCGACACATTTGGGATTCTTTATCTGTAATTGGTGTTTTACCCTCGTGGCCAAACTTGGTAAGGTATCCCCTTGATTTTGGCCAACTGATACATCACCAAAATTATGGGCAAAAATTATATAGTCCAGTTCCTCTTTGTCAATTTTTGCATCGGCTATTGCCTTTTCTGCTGCAAAAAAAGCGAGATTGGAGGTGTTTAAATTATCTTCCGCATAGCGTCTTTCGCTTATTCCGGTAATGCCTTGGAATTTTTGAATGATTACATCATTTGGATGCTTAAAGGGGGTGCCATCCTCATTTAAAAAATCATGATTTTTAAAATCTGAATTCTTTGTTACGATAGATGGTAGGTAAGAACCAGTGCCAGTAATGCCAATGTTCATAATAATATGCAAATTTAATAGTATAAATATAAACCAATTGGGCCGCGGCAATTTATATCCTTTGGATTTGATATGATGTTCAAGATAATTCCGCTTTTGAATTTGCAAATAAAAAAGCCTTTCACAATTGAAGGAAAGGCTTTAAAAGGCTTGATTTTGTTGAGGTTTTTATGCCTCTACATAAGCTTCGATGGGAGCGCATGTACAAATTAAATTACGGTCTCCATATGTGTCGTCCACGCGTCTTACGCTTGGCCAAAATTTGTTTTCCAATATATAGGGCAATGGGAAGGCCGCCTGTTGTCTACTGTATGGAAATTCCCATTTGTCAGCGGTAATCATTTCCAGGGTGTGTGGTGCATTTTTCATTGCATTGTTGTTGTCCTCAACAGATGCGGCATCAATTTCTTCGCGAATGGATAGCATGGCGCTACAGAATCGATCCAATTCAGCTAAGCTTTCGCTCTCGGTAGGCTCTATCATAAGGGTCCCGGCAACAGGGAAAGAAACCGTAGGTGCATGAAATCCATAATCCATTAATCTTTTTGCGATATCCGTAACTTCTATACCATTTTCTTTAAAGGGCCTACAGTCTATAATCATTTCGTGGGCAGCCCTTCCTCTTTCCCCTGTATAGAGCACATCGAATTTTCCGCTAAGCTTATTTTTAATGTAATTCGCATTTAGGATAGCGGTCTTTGTAGACTGGGTCAATCCGTTTTCCCCCAGCATTTTTATATAGCCATAAGAAATTAAACATACCAACGAGCTTCCCCAAGGCGCTGCCGATATGGCCGTAATGGCCTTGTCTCCTCCCGTTTTAATTACGGGGTTTCCTGGTAAAAATGGTACCAATTGTTCCGCCACGCAAATAGGTCCAACTCCAGGGCCACCACCACCGTGAGGTATGGCGAATGTTTTATGTAGATTTAGGTGGCAGACATCGGCACCAATGGTAGCAGGATTCGTCAATCCTACCTGTGCATTCATATTGGCCCCGTCCATATAAACTTGACCCCCGTTATCATGGATCAATTTTGTGATTTCCTTAATGGAAGATTCAAAAACACCATGGGTAGACGGGTAGGTAACCATTAAGGCGGACAGATTGTCTTTGTGCAACTCGGCCTTTTCTGCAAGGTCGGCCACATCAATGTTCCCGTTTTCGTCTGTTTTTGTAACTACTACCTTCATCCCGGCCATAACCGCCGAAGCAGGATTGGTGCCATGTGCCGAGGCAGGTATAAGGCAAATATTCCTGTGGCCTTCCCCTCTGGACTCATGATATGCCCTTATGACCATTAGGCCGGCAAATTCTCCTTGAGCTCCAGAATTTGGTTGTAACGACGTTCCTGCAAATCCAGTGATGATATTAAGATCTTTTTCCAATTCCTTAAGGATGATCTGATATCCTTCAGCTTGGTCAATAGGTACAAAAGGATGGATGTTTCCCCAGCGCGCCATGCTCAATGGCAACATTTCGGAGGCCGCGTTCAATTTCATGGTACATGAGCCCAAGGAAATCATGGAGTGGTTCAGTGCCAAATCTTTTCGCTCCAATTTTTTTATATAACGCATCAATTCGGTTTCCGAGTGATAGGAATTGAATACGTTGTTCTCCAAAAACGTTGAAGTACGCACAAGCTTGTTCTCCAGAAGGGATTGTGGTAAAAGACCATTGATAACAACGGCTTCTTTTCCAACAGCTTCGGCGAAAATATCTACTATTAATTGTAGATCTTTCAGGGAGGTGGCTTCGTTCAATGCGATCGATATGGTATCTGCATCAACGTATAGGAAATTAACCTCATATTTTTCGGCAATAGGCCTTACTTTGGAGGAACTTGCCTTTATGTTTATGGTGTCAAAATAAGAAGTGTTTGTTTGGTACAATCCCAATTTTTCAAGACTATCTACTAAGGTAACCGCTGTGGAATGAACCTTGTTTGCGATATATTTAAGTCCTTTTGGGCCGTGATAAACGGCATACATCCCGGCCATTACAGCCAATAGGACCTGAGCTGTACAGATGTTGGAGGTAGCTTTATCACGTTTAATGTGCTGCTCTCTGGTCTGTAAAGCCATCCTTAGGGCCGGCTTGCCATCGGTGTCCTTTGTGACTCCGATTATTCTACCGGGAATACTTCTTTTGTACTCTTCCTTTGTGGCAAAAAAGGCAGCATGTGGCCCACCGTAGCCTAAGGGAATTCCAAATCGTTGGGTTGTTCCGACTACCACATCGGCTCCAAATTCACCAGGAGGGGTCAATAATGCCAAACTCAAGATATCGGCAGCGACGGCAATTTTTATATTTTTTTCAACCGCTTTGGCCACAAATGGGGCATAATCATGTACTTGGCCATATTTTCCTGGATATTGCAGTAGGGCGCCAAAATAATCATCGCCAAATTCAAAGTTTTCGTGCTTGCCTACAATTAGTTCTATGTCCAGTGGGGTCGACCTTGTTTTTAACAGGGACAATGTTTGGGGTAGTATCTCTTCGGAAACAAAGAATTTTAAAACGTTGTTTTTCTTTTGATCCCTACTTCGCACATCAAAGAGCATGGTCATGGCTTCTGCAGCGGCAGTACTTTCGTCCAAAAGGGAGGCATTGGCCAATTCCATTCCAGTGAGTTCCGCTATTACGGTCTGGAAATTTAATAAGGCCTCTAGGCGCCCTTGGGCAATTTCAGCTTGGTATGGGGTGTAGGCCGTATACCATCCTGCATTTTCCAGAATATTTCTTTTGATCACTGAAGGGGTTATACTTTCATGATAACCTAGACCGATATAGGATTTAAAAACTTTATTTTTCTCGGATAAAACTTGAATATGGGACAAATACTCGTGCTCACTCATAGGCGTCTCCAAGGCCAAGGGTTTAGCAATACGAATATCGTCAGGAATAGTTTCATTTATCAACTGGTCTACAGAGTTGACATTGATGGTTTTTAGCATCTGTGGAAGGTCTTCTTCTCTAATGCCGATATGGCGCAAGGCAAATAAGTCTGTCCTCATAAATTCAAGCAGTTTTAATCTAAAATATAGGTGAGCAAAATTACTCATTATTTATGTTTATTTTGCAGCTTTCACCTTCAACTCCTTCAAAGTTTTTAACTAAAATAAGAGGTTATGAACACTTTGGTTAATTTTGATTTATGAACTGGCGTAGATACTTATTTCATTTTTACTTGGATGCCAGTATTCATGTAGCATTATCAGTGTTTGCATTAATTGAAATTACCTGCATTTTTTTTGGACTGTCCAGGGACAATCATATTTCGTATCTGGTATTTTTTGGAACAATTGCATGCTACAATTTTGTGAAATATGGGGTAGAGGCGAAGAAGTATTTCCTAGTGTCCAATACTTACCATAAGAATATTCAGGTCGTAAGTTTTATTGCTGGGGGCTTTGCTCTGTACCATTCTTTTTTTGTGTCCTTTGAAGCTTGGATCGGCCTTGCAGTTTTGTCGGTTCTAACAAGTTTATATGCTGTTCCGTTGTTGCCCAACGCAAAAAATCTTAGAAGTTTGGGGGGGCTCAAAATTTTTATAGTGGCTATGGTTTGGGCAGGTACAACGGTAGTTTTGCCCGTTGTAGCTGCAGATAGGGTATTGGATTGGGATGTGTCAATAGAGTTGGTGCAACGATTTCTAATGGTCCTGATTCTAATGTTGCCATTCGAAATTAGGGACTTGGATTATGACGATCCGGAACTAAGAACTTTACCGCAAAGATTTGGTTACCTAAAAACAAAGATTTTTGGGGCAGCCGGAGCTGTCGTTTTTTTCTTTTTGACTTTTATGAAAGATTACCTGACGTTTTTTGAGGTATTTGGCAAGGGTCTGGCATTTCTTGGTCTAGCAGTATTAATGTTGGTGACCAGAAGAAATCAATCCCAATTTTTTTCTTCCTTTTGGGTCGAAGCAATTCCGATTTTTTGGTGGGCCTGTATTTTGGTATTGGATGTCTTTTTAGTTCCTTGATTTTAACTCCGTTTTCATTTTTTCCTTCTCTTCAATAGGAAGCGTCTTAATGTTGGCTTGAGAGCAGAGAGTGGTTAGTTCGGTGTTTTTTTTAGAAAATGTTTTACAGGTTTTACAAAACAATACGTGAAGTTTAATCTTGATTTTCTCCAAGAAAGAGGCTTCCTTATACTGAACTTTAGTGCAAATTATTTCAACGTCCTTACAGCTTTTCATATCTTGAACCAATTGTTGTTCAGGCAATCCATGAGAACAGTTCTTGCTCTATGAAGGATAACCCAAAGATTAGACGGATTGATATCGAGCTCCTTACATACCTCCTCGGTACTGAGTCCGTTTATGGTTTTTAGGGTAAATGCCAAAGCGTGTTTTTTTGGGAGCTTGGCTATGCAGTCCTGAATGGCCATGCCCAATTCTTCGTTTTCTATTTGGCTGTTTTCCAACAGACTCATTGGGTCCGCAACCTGTTCTTCCAAAAAGTTGCTATCGGCATCACTATTTGGGTTTTGGGTGATGCGGACCATAGATTTCGCCTTTTTGGAATTTATTTTGCGATAATGATCGATCACTTTTCTTTTTAGGATAGAGATCAGCCAAGTGCGTTCAGCGGCCTCCCCTTTAAAATTTTTTGCAGATTTTAATCCGGCAAAAAAAGTCTCCTGTACCAAATCTTTGGCAATTTCAGAATCACTTACCCGACTTACCGCATAGTTGAATAGGTAATCGGAATAACTATCGACCCAAATGTCCGGATTTAATTCTTGTTTTGTCATACCTGTTTGTCGTCTCAAAAATAAGTGATTTTTTTCTGAAGAAGAATTCTTATTTTTGATAAAGCAAATAAGTTATGAGAACAATATTTCTTTTTTTGGTAGTACTAGTATTGCAGACGGGTTGTTCCCAAGAAAATAAGGACAAAATGCCAATAAGCGACTTTAAACAGGAATTATTGGATAATGCTATTTTGGTAGATGTTAGGACTCCGGAAGAATTTAGTGCGGGGCACTTGGAGAATGCCGATAATATAAATTGGTATGATGCTGATTTCTCGGAACAATTTAAAACAATGGACAAAAATAAA
>TARA_R110000751_G_scaffold53072_1_pt1 | contig 11753 bp, 19 predicted proteins | sample TARA_R110000751 | Tara Oceans TARA_R110000751 (sample SAMEA4398001) | marine metagenome | biome: Polar Biome; feature: [MES] marine water layer (ENVO:01000295) within the mesopelagic zone...; material: water (ENVO:00002006), including particulate matter (ENVO:01000060) such as...... | reverse complement strand
ATGTAGTAAAGACCATACATTTAGATACACCAATATGACACATTAGCGATCATTGATTGCGTCTCTCAATATCTTCTTCTGAGGAATTCCCGATCCAAGTTTCAATCACTACGACAGGTTCTTTACCTTCATTGTACGGTCGATGCCAAGTTTTTCGGGCAATAGTCCAGTCGCATAAAGTATGTGCAGTGTCTTTATCATTAACCGTTAAAAGTACTTTATATGGTGAGCCGCTAAACTGTCTACTTTGAAGGTCTATCATTAGAGTTCCTCTAACGAGGAACCAATGCTCATCCCGATTAAAGTGTCTCTGATCAGACATTGACTTACCTGGTAAAATAGTAAGCTCTTTAACTGTGTACCCATCACCTTTATGGAGAACTTTGTAATAGCCCCACTGTCTTTTAATAGTGCCCCCGTTTCGTCCTACGTTACTCTCTTTGAGCTGTTTATTTCTACTTAACTGATCGTGTGGAATATCGAACATCACGTATTACCTATTGAAATATAAAAGTAAAATGCCAGTTTTGGTAAGAAGGTACTGGCAAACCCCCGACTGCAATTAAGCAGCCACCGCATAATTACGAGTTGCAATTATTGTTTGGAACCATTTTAACGTAGCCTTGATTCCAACTACGACATGCAGCTATTAGATCATACAACCAGTCGATACCATTTCGAGCCCATAACTTCTCTTCAAGTGGACTCGACGACTTCGAAGTCGTGTCCTGCTTTGTCAACCTAATAACGTCCACATGCTTCTCCAGTTTTAAGGACTGGCAACCCTTTTACTAATCAACATTCTTGAGATATACGTGATCACCAATAAAGGCGGCAATTCGGCATTTCTTATTCTTACCACCAAGAGCAGGATGTGTCCAGTAAGGCGAACACTTAATAGTCCCACGATAAACGTGATAATGTGTAGAGCTACCCACATACCTACTTACTTTACCAGCATAAATATTTTCAGCTATACTTCTGGACAGTTTCCAGTTTGATCTTGCCTTAGCCTTTTTTACAAGAGAAAGCAAAGATTTACCGTTTACAGTATGACTATTGATACAGGTAAACTGATATTTCTTGAGTAATACTTTTCTTACTTGTTTGGGGTCTTTTTTAGCTCTATTGTAGATTACTTCGGAAATGGCATACATTCCCTTTGTTTTGTTTTCTTCAAGAGTAATGACAGTAGCCATTAAATCAATGTCTGAAACAATAAAAGCCAAAGCAAACATAATCAACTCATTTCTTAGTAGCGTTCCAAGTGCCCGCATATCCACCAATCACAAATTGAACGGGAAAGATTTGAACTTTCGACCAGAGTAGCGACCTCTTGCTCTACCAGACTGAGCTACCGTTCATGGTCAGGATTTTTGTCAATTTCTCTGAGGCTAACCTGTCGTCCCTCAGTTTATTCGGGAATTACCCGACTACTATTTGGCTTTAGCCTATTCTTCTTTACCAGTTTCCTTGTTATAGATCCGCCATCCATTACTACCCCAATATTCTCCTGTCGGGGTTTTAGCGTCACCCTTTCCTTCCATGATGCGTTTTTCGAAATACATCTTACCGTCCTTCTTAGAACAGTTAAATGGTTTCTTAGCACGACACCCTGGATTCATACACTGCTTTTCATGATATTTATTACCATCAACATCACGAACTACATATGTTGTGTGCTCATGTCCACACTTACCACAAACTTCATTGTTAAACACCTCATCTGCCGCCGCTAGTGAAGCAAAAGTGTCTGTGTGTTTTGAAGCTACATCTACTGTGAAAACTACCTGCATTTAATCTCTCCAATTTGGGTCATAGCCTTGAATGGCCTTGTCTAACGTCTTCTTCTTTGCACTAACATCAGCCAAGAAATCAATCATTTCTTTCGCCTCTGTCTTCATAACATCTTCGATTACATCGTACTTGTCCCCATTCATATTCAATAACTTAACTACATTTACATCAAGGTCTTTACATCGTTTATTTAAAAACCTAATCTGACTATCAGAAATAGGATCGGGCTTATCTGAAACTGTACGAGGCTTAGTCTCAGATTTTTCCCCACGATCACTCTTCGGTTTAATTTCTTCAAAAGAACATTTCTTAATCTTCAAAGCTTTCCGTAGTGCCCTACCTTCAGCTCTTGTAGAAGCCGAAGCAACGGAATAAATTAAGAATTCAGGGTCTTGATTTTCAGAATGACAATCCGCTACATCAGCATATGTCCTTTCTGTATCATCCCACCAGTTAAAAGTAATAGAATAACCAACAGTAGAACGATACGTTTCATCACGTAAGGCAACTGGATGAACATCAATAGGCGAACTATTAATAATATCACCAAGCAACAACTCTGCAACACGACGTAAACCGGCAACCTTTGGAAAACCATCAGCTAATTCAGAAGGATCAAATTGGGACATTACGAAAGCGTCCCAATTAGGAGACAGATAAGCCGCTTTCTTCTCCTTACTCTTCAATTCATCAAATTCAGATGTTCCCACTGAAACCTTTTTCCTTTTAATAGCCACCATGAACTCTTCTAATGAAGACTCCAATCCTTCTCCAACTGCCCCACTCATTACAAAACCTATTTCTTTTTTCAACTTAAACCTCAATTTCTATTAGCCTATTTCCAGGATCAGGGAATTTCTGGTGAACTTTTTGAAGTTCCTCCAATACTCTCTTAGACACTAATCTAAGTTTGTGCTGAGAGAGTGTTTTAGTAAGCTGCTTAACTCGAATTAGAACATAACCAGCGTTCATGAGAAGCCCAGATTTCTTATCATCGGCCTTCTGATGCTTCTGTAGTTTTTCTTCACCCCAAATTGGCAAAAAGTGAGAAGGTCCATCAATCTCAATTGCCGTTTTCAGATCGGATACAAAAAGGTCGATTTCCAAAGTCTGACCGGGAAGGAGATTCTTTTCGTGAAATCTAACAGACCAGCCTGCTTCTGTCAAGTCCTTTCTGAGTTGTTTCTCCGTTTTACTGCCGTCCACAGCGGCTTCCCGGACAGCAGAAGCTGCTAAAGATCGGAGGTTATGCTTGTCCTCATCACTCATTGCCCGCCATTGGGCCTTGCTGATCTCTGAGAGCCTTGAACGTTCCTCATCTGATATCTCAGACCAAGCTTTAGCACGACCCTCAGAGACGGCAATCTTGTGTGCCTCAGAGAGTTTTGATCCTTTTAATACAGGGTTTTTACTACGACCTTTCTTAATGGCGTTCTTCTGGGCTGTTTCGTAATCACGTGCCTCTACTTTTAGATACTTCAAAGCCCTAAGAATCTTGGTAGAATAAGTATTTAAGGACTCAGCAATTTCGTAACTACTGTTCCCTTCTTTATACATACGACGAATCGTATGTTCGTGTTCAAGTGCAAACTTCATTTAATTGCTCCAGATTGAAATCTTTTTGAATAGCGTCCACCTCAATATTAAAGTTGTGTTTCAAAAGGTCCGCTTGTAATTGTGATCGTACTACAATGTATAGATTCTCGTTGCTTAAGATTTTTTGAATGCCGTAAAAATTAAACGTTTTATCAACCCATTCAAAATTCCATAGATACAAAATTTTCTGAGAGTTACAGGCTGTTTTATTTAAGGCGTCTGCTGTATTCAGCGTTGTAGCTACTAAAACCCCGTTTTCAAAGTGTCCAATATCACTAATGCCCATATAGGGAAAATTGGATGGGATAATCTTATTGCTCATATTTACAACAAAGGCACAAACGTTCTCACTCTCACGTAAGACATAATCGTTCATTACCTTCATTAGTCCGTAGTTCTTGTCGTTCTTTAAGAAGTCGTCGAATAGAACACCTAGTTTCATTGTGTATATCCTGAAATAAAGTCACTGCAAAGCCCTGAATAGTTATTCCAGTTAACAACATTGTCTTCTGGATTCATAACTATAGATTTAGGGATAAGGGAATTATTAAAAGACAGCACAAAGTTCTTATTAGTTAAAACGACATCGTCTGACTCTCGCCAGTAGCAATGGTATGCGTTTTCTAGTAAAAATAGAAGGGCAGGTAGGTTTCTTGCCCGAATCAACATTTTGCCTTTATCGAAGTTCTCAAGTTTAATTCCGTGGAGGGGATGATCATTACCAGTGGCCAACCGACCATTAATACTCCATAGGTCAGTCTTAACACAGTACCCGGAAGATATAGCGTGTTGTAGACTTTGAATAGAGTTTTCTTCTTTTGGGTCTCTACCTGCTAGATTCCCCCTGTTAGAAATGTAGAGCATCACTCACCGCTTTACTCTTTTTTATTAGTTTGTCCGAAACCTTCTTTAGACCTAATTGTTTGAAAATCCCGGACCATTCTGTAAATGGGTTTTTCTCTTTTAATAGCCTGTTCCGTAATTCCGTCACGTCTTCCTCATTACCATTGAGGACCGCATCAACCTTTTCGTAAAAATCGTCTTCATCAAAGAAGACTTGACTAGAAGATAACCCCAATCCATAATCAGCATCTGTGATAACATTACCACCAGACTCTAAAGCCATAAGGACTGAGGCTTTATTCAGGCAGATACTGACCTTAGCGGACCTGTACAGATCAGAGATCTGTTTTCCTCGAATAACTCCGCAGTAGTTATAAATACCAATAGCTTCATTATTAAAGAGTTTGACGACATACTTCATATTCATGTATCTATTGATAAAATCAATCTGACTCAAATCTTGATTAACAATACCAATGTCACAAACTAATTCCTCTTTAACCTCTCCATGACCTAAAAAGCGGCATGTGTCATGAATCTGATAGGCTCCTGGAACTTGGCCAAATGATAGGGCAAAGTCTTCACCCTTTTCAGTATCTGTCAACTCAATCCTAAGACAGTCTGTAATAGCCGTAAGTTGTGGTTTTAATTGTGTGTCGTAGATCATTACGTCACATTCTGTAAACTCCCCATTAATTACAGAAACCTCGTGTCCGTCTTGCTGTAAGTACTGGCAGAATGAAACTAGTCTTTGATTTTGTGAGATAATATTAAACTTCATTTAGTATCTTTCATTGAATCTATTTCTTTAATTTTTCCTCTGGGTGACTCAAAGTAATTAATCTTGGCCCCCCTATCAATTAGATGATTTAGTACTTCGAATGTCGTCAAGCCTTTGTCAATAGAACTTAGAACATTCCTTAGCTCATAAAAAAAGGACGCAGGAAAGAAGACTATCTGACACCACTTATCTGTTAGTCCATATGAGAAGTGTTTTACGACTTCTTTTGAGATAATTACCCCTACTTCGTCTTTGTTTATTCTATCTTTACTGTCTACAGGTATAGAAATAGATTCAATATTAAGAGGTTTGATAAAGGACGGAGAAAAGACTATGTCTCCATGAATAAAAAATACATTACCTTGTAAAGAGGCATTTAGTCCAATTCTCATACTCTCAGCAACATTAGTTGATTCGTACTTCGTGTTTTCTACAGATCTAATATTCCCCGCTTGATTCATTAGCTTATCTGATAGATAACCAGTTACATTAATAATATCAGCTTTGTTGCTATAGGCCTTAGTAATACTATCAATCTGGGAATCTATAATTCTTTGACCTTCGTATGACATTAAGCATTTATTTCCATAATTTTTAGTTCTACGACCAGCACCAGCATTTAAGAGTATAAATGTGTTATTATGATTCTTTTCCTTAATGGCTTTTATAAATCTAACATCTCTATGATTTGACATTATAAAGACTTAATGGGACATAATGAACGATTCCTTTTGTTTGTTGTAGATCATATTGATTCTCTACCCCAGGTTCCAATCGTCTACAAAAGGCAATAGGAGAGTTTTGAATGATCTGAATGCCATCTACTGAATAATCACTATGAGTAGCTGAGATATTTTCATCATTAACGATAGGAGTTAATAACTCATCAACCATTCCGGTCAAAGGAGTAACATGTTTAGGGATAAAGAGACTAGCTTGACAGCTTTTAGACACCGCCAGCTTTAGAGCTAATACATGAACCATCTTACGATCTTCAAAATCTACTGGAATGACATCACTACCTTCGAATTTTCCATCAATAGAGGTGTCATAAAAAGTAAGCTCTACTTCATGTTTGCTTGTTAAGATTTCCCGCAGTGTTTCAAGGTCATCATTTTCTGATAGATCCTTAGAGATTGACAGTTTCATTTACTTCCTCCCAAATATAGATCATTTTGGAAACCTTTTGTTCTTCTGACATTTCAGTAAGTTTCTGTTGATAAGAAACGACCTTATTGCCTTTTAAATACTTAAAGAGGGCATTATTGATAGTCACTGGGGAATCGGAAATTAACCCAACCCGCCTCATTTTTTTATTCACCAACATATTAAGCTTGTCGATATGTGATTGACTAATATCTTCTTCAGATTCAATAATAATTGAGTAGCCATTCTTAACCTTAAGAAAAGCATCTCGAATACTATCGTCTTTGTTCTCAGAAAAAGTTCTTAATACATAGTAATTATGGTAAGTATCGGCCAGTTCCTTTAGATCTTTAAAATGGTCCAGCGTAACTACACATACACTATATGCCCGCTTGCCCTTAGTCAACTCCTGAATTTTCTTTATTAATCCCTGTGTCTTTTCTAGATCGTCGTCTAAAACAATGAAGGAGATAGGCAGAGAACATTTCTCAAAAGACTCTTTCTCTGTCATAGGAGAGCCAGTTTTATGAGGACAGATACGATCAAATTGATAGTGACCGTCAACAAGATCGCAAATCCCAGACACATCACGAATCTCTTCAAGGATTCCAATTGAACACCCCCCATCTGTTTCAAAAGAACATCCTTGACACGTCATTCCAAAATCTCTCATAGCCACGCCTCTGGTTTGAATGATACTTTACCCATACGAGCCTGTTCCCAGAAATTCTTATTTTTGCCTTTATTTGCAAACATCTCACTAATATATTCACGAGTCAAAGGCTTATACTCTTCCCTATTAAACAAAGACTGTTCGCCATAAAAGAAACCTCCGGGATTATTTTTAAACATCCCAAAGTTCAAATCTCTCAACAGTTTATTAAAGGGGTAAGAATTAATATAGGTAGGTTCATTAATTGTTACGTTGATTAGAAAATCCAGAAATTCCTTATTATTCATTTCTGGATTAGGTCGAGCTTCCGGATTAGCTAATTGCGGGGGAACTGTCCAATCAGTAATGTCTAGAAGATCAATTTCTTCTTCCCAGGTTTTTGCCGTTCGATCCCACCCATAATGCTTCTCGAAAGCTTGACGTGTTTTTAAACCGTCTTGAATTCGAAGAGGCTGAGGTTTACCTAACAACTCTTTCCATAGTTCTACAGTATGGTCTAAATCAAGTAACGCTCTGTCGCAGCCTGTTTCCATTTCACAATATTTAGCACGAAGCTTAATAGGATATCCTTCAAGCTTTCTTACCTCAGTTTCCATTGCGGAATAATCTGTAGCCATGACTGGAACACCACAAGCAGCAGCTTCTACAATTGGAATTCCAAATCCTTCTGAAGACGCTGGTTGAATGTAAACATCGAACAGATTGTAAATACCCGCTAAGACCGAACGACTAGCCCCAGAAGAAACGCTTGTCAGTTTAGAAGCAAATGCCCCACATTTACTACAAGGCTGTACCGTATCTGCAAAATGAGTAAATGTGACATTGTTACAGGAGCTACATACATAAGTAAACAATACTCTAGACATAACTTCACTATCAACTAGATAGCGGGGAAGATCCCATCCATTATCAGGATAAGAAGTATGGCAGTATAGATAGGTATTCTTCTCGCCCGTTTCTTTTAGATACTTACCAAAAGCTTCAAATAATTCCGGAAAAAGTTTACGCCTTTGATTACGCATCACTGTTCCGATAATTTTCCAATCTGGATTTACACCCATTTGACGCTTGTGGGCGTTTTTATCAGCTACAGGTTTAAACTCTTCAGAAGCGGAAGGTGGTGCGGACCTCTTAACATTAATAGAGGGGGAATGCTCCTTTAAGACATCTGCCGCCCAATCAGAATAGGTCAGGACGGTATCGGCACTAGCAAAAGAATCAATCCATTCTTCATTCTGAGGTGAGGCGTCTACGGTAGGCATCCAAACCCATTTGAAGTACTTCCTTAAAGGAGAGTGCTGAATGAATGCGTCCATCCACCAATCTCTAATTGTGCAAACAATGTCTGGTTTAAAATCTATACAGACTCTTTCAAACCGCCATTTTCCGAATTGATTTGCCCCCTCGCTCTTGTACGCTTCGTTCTGCTCTGGCGAACCATCAGGCATATTGGGATAGTTCTTCCAGGGAATAGAACCCCTGTCTTTATGATCCACAGTCCCATATACAGAAAATTCGGCAATATCATACTTACCAGTTGCTTGTAATCTGGCGATTACTTCACGACTATAGGTGGCGTAGCCAGTATTTAAATAGCTCGCTTCTGAAACGAATAAGACTCTTTTTTTACGCATTGGCTCTTACTATCTTGTCATAACATGATTGAGTGACGTTCTTCATGCGATTAGGAGTGAGATCTAATATTTTACGAATTTCCACATCCCTATAACCACATCCTTTGTAATAGAAAACACCCGCCTCTTCAACAGTTAAATTGCTGGGGGTAATTTCATCAATACTGACTTTGTCCTCAAACGACGTATCAACAAGATCAATGCTTAAGTCAGACTTATTCTTATTCACAAATTTAATGAGATCGTTTCTCATACAGTAAGTAGCGAAAGTTGAAAAAACGCTTTTACCTGAATTATACTGACGATGAGCCTTAACCATAGCCAGTAGACTAATCTGTACTAAATCTTCAAAAGAGTAGACGCTGTTTTTCTGATAGAACCTCTTAGAGATGGAAACCGCTAAACCATAATTCTCTTTGACCAAATCATCTTCTGATTCGTTCATGCGGTTTGGTCCTTTTTTGTTACGGTCTTAAACTCATTAATTCGAAAAACAGTCCTACCGTTGTTACTCTTAGCCATTGTCTTTACGACAAGTTCATCACCAGAGTTACAGTTTTCAAAGATTGTTGTGGCTCCAGAGTCCCAGGCTTCAAAGGGTAGAACGTTCTTATCTGAGATACGCCTTCCGCCACGAATTACCCGCATCTGTTCAACCATCATTTTGAATCTGAGGACTTTTGTATTCTGCTCATCTTGCAGTTCTAAGTCTTCAATGATCTTCCCCACAAACGTACAAATATTCATATCAGTTTCCCTTGACTAATTTGTCAAAACATTTAACCGCTTCATCAAAATTGTAAAAGCTATCAATAAACTCTTTCCCATTCCTATTATGTTTATAGACTTGAATCCTGGGGGAGCTTTCGTTTCGGTACTTTGCCATGTGAAAACGTAAATCACTCATTTCCACGTCGTCATTCTTAATGACGCATCCGTCCAAAAGCACAGCTTTGTAACAGTCGGAACGTTGTAGTAGTTCCATTTCCAAAAATTCTTTATTCATATTTGAATAATTTCACTCACAATGAAGGAATCTCTATCCTTGGCCTTTTCTCCAAACAGGAGTACAGTGGCCGCTTCATAGATTATATCCCCGAACTCTTCATAAATATCAGGAAAAACTACAACATTCTCCAATTCCATCGATTCATCTCTAACTGTAAGAAAAGCCATTAAAGTTTTACTTTTAGTTTTATGCTCGTTATATTTCACAATTTCAACCGCCAAGATACTTTTCCCACGTTTTCCGTCACTAATGTCTTTGCATCTGGTGTTGGCACTGGTAGCGTCACGACAAGCATCGGTCTTTGAATAAGTAATGGGGACTCCCAAAAGATTTTCTTCAGCCAGACAGATAGTCAGCGGAGTATCTTTTAAGTTAAATCCCGGAACTTCCAGACGATCAATGATGCCCCTAAACAAAACAAGCCGCTTCTCACTAGAAACGGCTCCACCATTCTTCTTTAATTCGTTTATCCCTAAAAGATTCTGTTTTAGAGATAATCCGGGGTCATGAGTATCTGTTAGCTTTTCCAGCTCTTTAGCCGTCAGCTCCTTAATGCATGAATATTCATGCAGCATTTCCGTTCTACTCTTCTTATACTTAGAGAACATACCAACAGAGATTAAATTATTGACCGACCGTTTATTCACCTTCGACAAAACACGGATTAAAAGTAAAATCCAATTCTTCTTTACTTCTAGGCCTTGCTCTTTTATAAGCCTATCCATCTTCCTGAATTCATTTGCTCCAACATTCTTCACATTGGTTACACCAAAGTAGATAGCCCCATTTTGAATCGAATACGTTTCTTCCAAATAATCGATTGAGGGAATTTTGATCGTGATGTTATCCAGCTTGGCACTCTCAACCAACTCATATGTTTCACGATTAGCGTCCTGCTTCTCCTTAGCGTTGATTAGCCAGTTGAGGTAGAAGTCCAACGGACGGTTCGCTTTGAGGAATGCTGACCAGTAAGCCATATATGCATAGCTCACAGCGTGAGAATTAGATGTGGGAATTTCATTAGCATAAAAGATATGATCCTCTGAATCAATCTCCAGGTCCATCGTTTCATTACGTCCAACATATTCAATCTTTTCAATCTTCGCCATGTTGTCTATATCCAGTTTGAAATGACACATTCTGATTATCAAAGTAATCTACTACTGCTGCATACTGCTTATCAAGAAGTGTATTATTGAGATATCCATCGCCCATAAGAGAATAAAGATTTTCAAACAATAAGACTTGTCCTAACGATTTAGTGTTTATTATACTCATCTCTCACCATCGATAACCAAGGGGAATAATAAATTTCAATCTTCTCATCTATAAGCCTACAGCATATGTGTTTTTCTAATTGCACATAGAGGTTATGTCCATAATCAGAGATTACAGGGGGGTCATCTATCATTCATTATTACCCCACTGGTCCGACATTGCTCTAGCTAATCCTGTTGGAGTGATACTTCTAATCTTCCAACGGTCAGCAGAGGGAGCCAATTTGTTTTGCCCCGAATCAGTCTGATTACCCCATCTCTTCTTTCCATCGACTATCCTGGGAAGAATCTCATTCGTCTTCTGAAGTTTCGGAAGATTCTTCAGCCAGAGACCTGTTTTCTTAGAGGCATCCTCTCCAAACCAATACTGTTGGACGTATTGAGGTTTCGGCATTGAGAGAGGCCGTTCTCTAGTGATGACTCCTACAGGGTTTTCAATACAGATTTTTTCAATGGGAGCATTCCAAAGAAAGTCAATGAATTCAAGAGCTTCTCTCCTAGCCTCTCTTCTCTTCTCTCCTATAAGAGTTCCGGGCTTCATTTTTCTAGGCTTACCATTAATCATTGGCTTATCAGAAAAAGCCCATTCAGCAGCCCCTGTAAGAAAAGTGCATGGGGGATGGGCTATCATCAAATCCCAATTATTGCCCAAAATATTTAATATATCTCCTTGAATGTGAAATTCTGGATATTTACCTTCTGTAGGAAGCAAATCACATGACCAAGCATCATGTCCCTTGTCTCGGAACTCTGAGGTTACAATCTGACTAAACTCGCAAGCACAAAGAACTCTCATGTATTTTCCCTTTTGTCAAACCCTAATTAAATTCAATAAAACAATCCCAATAAGACAACCCATCGCAGTTGCCATCAACCATAAAATTAAAATAATACAACAGGTCATAATCCTGTCTTTAATGGGCATTTGTGAAAATCTCATTATAACCCCAAGCTTTCTTCTATTGATAAATCGTCCACAAGAACCCATTTGGGATCA
>TARA_R110000751_G_scaffold97912_1_pt1 | contig 11754 bp, 7 predicted proteins | sample TARA_R110000751 | Tara Oceans TARA_R110000751 (sample SAMEA4398001) | marine metagenome | biome: Polar Biome; feature: [MES] marine water layer (ENVO:01000295) within the mesopelagic zone...; material: water (ENVO:00002006), including particulate matter (ENVO:01000060) such as...... | reverse complement strand
CCAACATCTTTTTCTAATTCATCTTCTATATAATCAAGTCCTGTAATATTTTCTTGATTAGGGCCTATCACTCTTGGTTGTGCAAAATCAGGTAAAGGTCTTTCTGTTTTTCTCCATAACTCTTCATTTCTACGATCATCTACTTTAGAAGACCCATCTCTTGTTCTAACAGCTTTTATTTTACTATCCATCTGATCTTTCATTACTTCTTCTAAATATTCTTTAGCAGCTAATTCTTGCTTTGTCCATCTGTCTCCTTTTATAATAGTAGGTTGATTGTCTTCAGAATAGTCTATATGTATAGCATTTTCCTTAGTATCATTTAAATCTGTTGTAGTATAATAATCTTGACCCATAGAGTCTACCAATACACTTGCAACATCTAAATCTTTAACCATAAATCCATCTATATATTTAGTTACATTAGCTGACTCTCCTTCCCAGAATTTAGTAGCATCACCAATTTGACCTGCCTCTTTCATAGTAACACCTAAGCCATCTACTATAGCACTTGTTCTATCTTGTACATTAAATTTGTCTAATCTAAAACCTAATCTTTTATTCATTCCTGTAAAAGGCATATGTTTAGAAGGGTCTTTTGGTATACTACCATCTTCATTAGGTCTAACTAAAGAAATATCTCCCGTTGTAGGGTTTACATATTGCACTAAACCTTTTAAGTTTCCAAAAGCTAATGCTGACTTAGCAAAGTTTTGTTCAATCAATGAAGAACCTGCAAAATTTGTTGAAGGATCAGCTTTTATACGTTCTTGATATTCTTTATAAGACTTATCATAATTTTTAGCAGCTTTACTAAAATCTGCAAAATTATTTGAAATACGATCTCTTGCTTTAGTTAAATCTGTTTGATTAATTAATCCGTCTGTATATAATTTATTTTGTATAGCTAAAAACTCTTGAGCTCCACCTGAAGCATCAATAACTAAACTATTAAGCGTGTTGTTATCATACTGTTCGTGATCACGCAATGTTCTATTAGCTTCATACGTCTTATCTTCTTCTTCACTTAATTTAAGTTCTTTTTCTTTTTTTATTGCACTTAATTGAGTTGTTAAACCAGAGGCAACTGTTCCCCAATCAATAGTTGATTTAGTTAAATCTTCAGGAACAAACGTGTTAAAATTTATATTTTGTCTTGCCATAATTAAAATTGTGATTTAATTCCGTACTTAAGTAATATATCATCATAAGATACTTGAGGAAGTGGTACATAACCTGGTATACCCATATTAGGGTCTTGAGTAGTAGGAGGTGGAGCTAAAGAACCCCCCGCTCCTTGAATCATAGAATTTCTTTGTTGACCTATAATATTATTTGGATTTGGACCTGTGTTATAATTCATTTCTGCTATAGACCTATCCCTCAATTCTTTATCACTTAAACCACTTCCTGGAAAAGCTCCTACACCATTAGGACTTAGCCCTGCATCCATATCTGTTAACTGATTTAACTGCCTTTGTTGCAAGTCCAATGTGTTTTGAATTACAGGATCACTTCCATCCTTATTTACAGAAGATTTAGGCATTTCTAATCCTGCAGGAAGCGTGCCTAAACTCATTAAACCATCTTCAAGAGGACTACCATCTGCATTAAAAAATAAATTTTTATACTGATCAGGATTTGCTGTATAATCTGCATAAGATATATTGTTTTTATCTAATGTATTTTTTAAAGCTTTTTTATCTTTACTCAATGGGTTTTCAGGCGTAGATTTTGCCAGTGTAGTAGCCATGTTTGTTAAAGAATTAATACCACTCATAGTAGCTCCAGCTACAACCTGTCTTGTTTGTGCATCTCTTGCTGACTTATCTTGTAACTGAGCTGTTTCAATAGCTAAAAGCTGTTGGTTTATCTCACTCTGTTCACCCATCTGCAACGTTTCAATTTCTTGTAACCTATCTGTTTGTGAAAGACGAACAGCTTCATTGGCTGCTGTTTGAGACGCACCTATTCTTCCTGCTAATGCAGCAACCTCTCTTGGTCCCGCTTCTCTTGCAGCATTTACTAAATCTGCATTTACTTGTAAGTTTTGCTCAAACTGCTGTTCATATAAATCTGTATTTAAACTAAGCTTATCAGTAAACTTAACTGCTGCTCTGTCTTTTAATTTTGCCATTTCTTTAGCGGCCTGTCTGTTTGCTTTTCTATTGTCTTCTGCAGCTTTAGAAGCTTGTGCAAAGCTTAAACCTGCGCTTCCTAAACCAATGGCTATTGTTGTTATTGCTCCCATATTATATTTTTTTAATCATTTCTGTTGCGTTTGATTCTCCTTGTATGTATCCTAATTCTTTATATAGCTCAATTAAAGGTTTATTTTTTAAAAGTGAATATATATATTTTTTTCCTAAATTAGAAGATAACGATGTTATTGTTTCTATTAACATATACAAAGCTTCTTTTCTAATTGTTTTATTTTTAAATTTAAAATTAGATATAACCCACTCTAAAAGAACTACATCAGAATTTGTTATATACATATATGCTGCACATATAGGTTCGTCATTATAATAAACCATATACCCCGTTTCAGGTAAAAAATCCTTCGCAGGAGGTGTCCATCTCCAATCATTCCACCAATCACATAACACATTGTCATAATCATCATCGGATAGTGGTTTTATATTAAAACTCATTATCACAAAGATAATAAATTCTATGGATAACTTTGCATGATGCTACTGCCTACAGAAAACAACTCAACTGGTGTAATTGTTGTTAAAGGAAGCTCTAATGTAAATTGTAAAAAATATCCTCTTGCTCCATTTGATTCTGCTACAGGGTTTTTATAATAAAATATAAAGTCTCCTGGATTTAACACTGGGAAAATCCCTGTATATAAAACTTCTATACTTTTAGCTTTTTTAGATGTTAGCGTTCCAATTAATATATTAGATGCTCCCGATTGCAAGTATACTTGATCGCCATAATTAATAATACTTCCTACATCTTCAGCAAAAGTTAAAGTTATAGTACTTGCAGGTACTGCGGAAGCTGAACTTAATAAATTAGCCAATCCATTAGCAGACCTTAATTTAAAATCTAAAGTTGTTGATTTATTTCTTATATAACTAAACCACTCTCCTTCTTTTTGTTCAAAGTAAGTATCTAACATAGAACCCGTATTTAAATCAGTAATAAGTTCTTTACACTCCCAAGCAGCATTGCTTTCAAGCGACATTGTTTTAAAAACTTTTATTTGTTGAGGTTTAAAATTAAACACTCCCGTAATAGATGAACTATACTGTTGTTCGTAATAATTATTTCTTATTGCATTAGTATTGTGCCTATAAAGATTACCTCCATCAAAGCTATAAAAATAACTATTCATCCCCATCATGTATTCAGGAATATAAGAGTAAAATGAAGGCCATCCTTTGGACCCTTCGCTATAAGATAAAGTTTCTTCGTTTGCCATAATTTATTTTAACAAGTTTCGCAATCTCCTAACACTCCTGTTGTTTTATTCCAATATCTTTTAAACCCCCCAAACGCATAAAAATCAGATTCAGCAAAAACAGTTAAGTCTGCATCTAAAAAAATTGCTGTTGCGCTACAAAAAAAAGTTCCATCAAAAAATATATTTAGTGTCGTTGGCATTTTAACAAGTTTGTGTTTGTGAAGCAATACATATACCGTTACTTATTTGTATTACTATATTAGAATTATTACTCCATTGATCTCCAACATAATACCATCCATCAGCAGGTACATCAGTAGGGTCGCAAGTTGTAAAGTTAGCATTATAAATCATATTCCCAACTACAGGAATAGGTCCAGCACCATCATGACTTCTTCCTACTAAACTTCCATTATAAGGAAACTGTCCTGAACCATTTAAACAAGCGGCAAGTGGAGATGCTTGAGGGTCAGCAGTCATAATATTAGGAGTGCATAGCCCAATACAATTACAAACAAGATTGGTATCACTATCTCTACACCCTGCAGCTCCTGTTTTATCTCTCATATCATATACTAATATTACTTGAGATACATTAAGTCGTGTTATAGTATAGCCTTCTCCTGGAGCAACTATTGTTTCAGCAACACCAGTGAGAGTGTTTCCTGTCTGTATTAAATTAGGAGCAATGGTAAGAATTTTACCAACAGATCCTGATGCAGCTGTAACAATATCATTAACATAAAATGTTAATGTAGTAAAATCTACTGAATTGTCAGCTATATAATTTATAGGAGCTATTAGTGAATTTGTATTTGAATATGTTGTTAGTGATATTGGTAAATTAGTGTACTGTGCTTCAAATTTATTGTCTATATTATTAACAACAGTTAAAGGAGTTTTAGTTGATAAATCAGAAATTAAATTTTGATTACACCCTGTTATGTTTGCTCTTTGAGTAAAAGCATACATTTTATGTCCACGACTTGCATCAAACTTAACATTATCTTGATTTGGATAATTTAATGAGTCTACAAACATATTAATTGTTGTTCCCCCATATGGTATTACACCTGAAGAAGCAATACCACTGTCTGATACAATACTTATTGTTCCAAAAGAAGGAGGACAGTCACGTTGTGATGGGGCTACGTTTCTTGCTAAGTTATTACTTGCAGGACTTATATATATTCCATCTGTCCAATTAAATCCAAAATGAAATTGAGGGTTTCTTCTGTTTGGAGTTGCTGCTAAAACATATTGAGTTACAAAAGTGTCATTTTTTGATGTTATACAGTTAGGATCTATACTGTAAGTACATTTTTCAGAAGGTATAACAGTAATATCTATTGTTGTAGGAAACATAGTTGTTTTAACAACTTTTAAATTTCCTGCTCCAGACAATGCTGTTCCTATTGTATCTACACCATTAAATGTTGCTGTAATATCTAATGTTGCTGTATTTGGATTAGAAATATTATAACCAATATTAACAGTTCCCACTACTGCTCCTACTTCAATGCTAACATTATAAGTTGCTGATTGCGATTGAGGAGTAATAACTCTTCCACAAGGAGAAACAGGAGTTTTAACTGGTATTAATTTGGTGTTAGAAGAAAAAACATATTCATCCATATAAGGATCATACCCTCCTAATTTTTGTGTATTTAATTGAGTAATAAATTTATCTCTAAAATAAGACCTCATTCCTGTGTCAGAAATAACTGTTAATGATTCATTATTAACAGCTCCTCCTGTTAATTGTATTATAGCTCCTCTTTTTGTATCACTAAAATAAATATTCTTACCCCAAGATGTAAAACTTTCAGGATTAAAACTTATACCATACTCTTCTATTCGGGCTATTTGTTTTCCTAAAACTTCTGGCACCGAAACTATTGCTCCTCCCCCTACTGAATCGCTAATAATATTTTTACCTGTTAAAACATAAGATATTCTATCTTCTTGTAATACTAATATATCTGTTTCTCTGGAATGTAATTTCATTACAGGACCAAAGTTTGTTTCTAAATCTGAAAAATTTGCTAAACCTAAATTAAATTCATTACTGTTATTTAACCCCGAAGAAGGATAATAAATACCACTATATGTTATACTTGACTGTCTTAGTTGTTTTGCATATTCAATATTAGATATAGCTGTTGTTCGTTGTCCTAATGTTAAAGCTTTACCAACTGCACTATCTTCAATTTGATAACTTTCTGCTCCATTGCTAAATGAAAAACAATTAAAAAATGGTAATTGAATTATTGCAGGAGTTGCAGTAACAATAGTCTGATTTTGTATATTTCCTTCATGAGCTAAATCTCCATTTAAATCTGTATCAATATTATACATTTCTGAAGAATCATAGAATAAATTAGGATCAGCATCAGGAGGTAAAGTTTCAAATATCAAAAGATTATCTTGTCCATAAAACTCTATATTCATATCTACATGAGCAGGTCTATTGTCAATTGACGAACCTCCTGATGGTAAATAAGCGTTTAGTTGTAAAAACCATTCTTTTTCTTCAGGGACTATTGATGAGCCAGCTGTTCTTTGAAGAAACAAATATTTTAAACCTCCTCTGGTTGTTGGTCTATCTCCTGCACTTAAAAGCCCAAAAGTATTACTATAAGAAGACGGACTTAAAGAACTACCTCCATCAATAAATCCAAATGGCGATATAGAAGTTGGTGTGTCATTTTCAACTTCAGGTGGTAATATCATTTGTGCTTGACCATCATTAGATGTTCCTCCTGCATAAGCCTCTATGTTTTCAGCTACCCACCATTCTAAAAAATTATCATAGGCTAAAGGGCTTATAAATGTCTGAGACCATCTCCAGTCAAAACTTGGGTCGCTACCTCCTATAAAAGGATCCCATTCAGTTCTCCAAATTCTAAAACTAATTTTTATAACAGCCCCTTGAGGTATAGGTGCTAATTCATATTGTTGAGATGTATCGTTAAAAATTTGAGGTACAGGGTAATTACAAAATGGATATGACCCTTCAGCTCTAATATTAATACCTGGATTTTGACCAAAATTTATAGCATCTGTTATGTTTGCTGTAACATTAAAATTATTTGGTTTTATAGACATATATAAACCTGGTAAACTAATGTCAGTAATAAATTCTCCTCGTTCTTTATTTTCTACAGCTAAAACTGTAGCAATTACAGATGTATTTAAAGCTCCTGAATCATCTCTTTTTACGTTAAATTGAGTTCCTTCTTTTACTAAAGTTTTATCTTCCCCTTCTAAAGCCATCCAAACTATTGAAGTGTCACTTGGGTCTTCATAAAACCTTCTTACATAAATAACATTATATGTTGCCCTGGATTGTTTTAAAACAAATTTATATTTTTTAGCCCAAAATGGAGGCTTGTTTCTTAAAGTTACGTTAATTCTATTTGTATTTACAGATGAACTTGAAGGAATAAAAACAGTGTTTTGAGAACTAACTAAAGCTGTAGATGCTCTTCCATAATCATCCATATAGACTAACCCTACCTCATAATCTCTGTTGCTATGTAAAGATCTTAAATTTTCTTGAAAAATTGGGCTGATTATAGGACGTAAAGGAGGATAAGGTGTAGGAATAGTAGTAACAACATCTTCTAAAACAAATCTAAAATAATTAAATATTTCAGTTCCTGATACCGTACCATCAAACCGTACAGCAGGAAATGCTATTGAAAAACAATCAAGCACTCCATTAATTTGATTAAACCTTTTAGCAGTAGGAATGTAAGAAAGTATCGCTGAAGTTGTTGGACTGGAAAAACCTTCAAATGCAAATGTATATTGTTCTCCGTTTATAGTTTGTGTATCTGCTATATTAATCATAGTACGATTAAAAACATCCATAAAAGTTCCTCCTGTAGGCGCATTAGCAATGGCTGTAGATGGGTCTACATTTGCACCTACAGCATTTCTAAAGTTATCAGAATCTATCATATCAGCAGCAGATAAAAATTCTTGGTTAGCGGTATATGAAAAAGTTAATCTTATAGGATCAATAGCGGTTCCTATTACGGCACCACCATTTAAAATTCCTGAGCTAAGAGCAGCCCCTGTTGTTCCTGAAGTTTCTACTGCATAAAATTGCATAGGAAAATCAAATACTGTACCTTGTTCAATAGGAAGTGGTACAGTAGATAAATCAAAAACTATTCTTGAATAATCAAGTGGACCCACATCATATAATACATAAGGAACAAGACTTGCAGGAGTAAGTGAATAAGTAATTGTAACGGGATTATTATTAGTTAAAGCTAATGAAAATGGAGAGTTTAAATAAACTCCAGTTAAAGGGTCTGAAGTTAATAAAGCAGAGTAATTAATAGGTATTAGTTGACCGTTAATTGTTGATATATTATATCCTTCAGTATAATTACCCAACATTATTCTATTTCCTTGAATAGTTAAAGCTTGAGATAATTGGGGAACATTGTCATATTGTCTAAGTAATTCATCAGAACCTAAAGTTCCGTACACTTTACTTGCAGAAAATTGAAATTCTTTTTTCTCGTTATCATTCCAACCTAATTCACTTTTAACAAAACTTTCTATTATATATATAACATTTGAAGTGGATTCCTTATATAATAATTGTATTTCTAAAACATTTTTAGGCCCTGTACTATATTCTATTGTTGCAGAATTATATCTATTTATCATCCCTTCGTTAATCATAGACTCAGGTTCTATATTAAAAGCTTTAGGCTGAAATGCAGCTTGTGTAAATAATGATGTTGCACTATATTGTTTATCTAAATAACGATACCTATAAGCAAAAGACACAAAACGATCATTTAAAAAATTCTCTTCATTATTAGTAGTTTCATTAAGAGTTACTGTAGGAACTGCTAAATCAAATTCTCTATTACCTGAAATAGGATTAAGAAAAGAAGAAAACCCAGGTGGTCTAACAATAAGACTTATATCATCTTCTGTAAAAGTATCTACACCTCCTGATGGTAAGCCATATTTTCTATTTATATTTATTACCCTTGGAGGATTGTAATTGTCAGTAAAAAACAACAGCTCTTCCACTAATTGAACTCCTGTAATTAAATAAGAAGGATTAAAATTTAGAACAACAACACTGACAACATGATAAGTTGTTATTGCTGTAATACTATTATAAGATACAATTAAATTTACTGTAGTTCCATTTGGATTTTTATCATGAACAAACCAGTACATAGTTTCTCTTATAGCGTCTGCATATGCGCCTATACAAGTAGCATTAACGGACAAAGGATTTCCTCCATACTGTAAAGTAGTTAATTTTTCGTTTCCTTTAGAATTTTCTACAGCTCCAATATCAGTAGTTTCTGTAGAACCTAACCTAACATTTAATGCATTTTTGTATTCTCCTGGAGGAATTAAGCGTTCATCAACGCTTTTATTCATTCGTCCTGCTATAAAATTAGTATTAATATCCATTTTATTTCAACCATTTGTCTTTCCCTCTCATATTCATTAAAAGTCTTCCTGGTTGAATATTACTTAACCTAATTTTTGCATTACGTAATAATGAGGATTTATCTTTTCTACTTCTATTAACCACATACTCTTGAACTCCTAATTTATTGTTTAATAATGAGTATCTAATATACGCATATAAATATTCTTCAAATAATTTATTTACACTAATAGATGTGTCGTCACCACTATTCATACCATCTGAAATATACTCCATAACCACAGAAGATCCTGACATTCCTGAACTAAAATATATAGCTCCTGATTGTCTGTCTATAGTAAACGTTGGATTAATATTTGCTGTTTCAGTATTTAAACCAAACCTACCTCCAATAGCAAAAGAAAAATACCAATCACCATCACAACAATATCCTAATTCTCCATTATAAGGACCTGGCCCTAAATACATTGCCTGTCCACCCCCTTTTATACGTTCAAGATCTAAAAGAGAGTTAGCAGGCCTTAAAGCAGTTCCTAAAGCATCAAATAAAACTTCTGCCGCAGCATCCTGTAAGTAGCCTTGAGCATACATTGTTTGAATGTTTTCTGATAAAGGAAATAAAGTTCCTTGTTTATATTGTGATATTCTTACATAATTAACATAATCAGGTGGTAAAACAAATCGTATTTGAGAGTCTACAGTCATTTGTAGAATCTTAATTTGTTTCATAGCATCATAATTTAACTCTTGAATACCTCTTTTTGCATGAAATAAAACTTGATATCTTTCTACGTTATTTATTATTTCATTATTTCCTTGATACATTAACATAAAATTGGAAACAATATCATCTAAACCAACATATTGATATGAACCCCAATTTTTTTCTGTTGGGTTAACACCATTATTTTCATAATATTTATAATCAGTAATATATCCCATTTCTTATGATTGTGTTTGTGAATCCATTAAATCTTCTGTTTGTCCAAATTTATACACCATATCTTCTCTTATTTCTATTCCTACATATTGACATATTTTTGCTATTAAGCCTGGTTTGTCTGACTCAGGTAATTCAAAATCTTGAAACCCACTTAAACTTGGGTTAAATAAAGGTGTTCCTCCTACAAGTAAAGTGTTATACGTCCATGCAGGTGTTAAAGGATATCTAACATATTGCGCCTTTATTTCTCCATCATTCATTATAGTTGAAGGATAAACTGTAATTGTGTTTCCCCCTAAAACATATGAAGGAAATTGTTCTGTTGGTGCTGTTAAAGTAGAGCTTGTTAAGTAAAATATTTTATTTTGACTAACTCTTTCAACTTCTGTTATATTAGTATTATCATATATAGAATAAGTTTCTCCACCTAATGCAACTAAAAATATTGAATCAGACAAAGTAAGTTGATTTGTAGTAGGTACAGCTGTTACATAAGCTTGAGCTAAAGCTCCTGCAGTAGTGTTTATTACTAAACTACTGGTAGGTGGAAATTGAGCAATATTAAACCCCCCTAATGGTACAAATGGTGTGCCTGTAGAATCTAACGTATTAGGTAAATTACCTAAAGCAGTAGTTCCGTTTGCTAATAAAGATGGATAATAAAATATTTTATTTATTAAATAATAATCAGCAGGTAAATTAAATGTATTAGAATTGGCTTGAGTTAAAAAAACTTCTTTTGAAAAAGAATCTATTACCTCTACTAATCCTTTTACAATATCAGCATATCCTGTTCCTGATTGCCTTTTATTTTCTTTATTAATCCATTGATTATACTGATAAAAATAATCTTCATATATATCCAACTGCGCTTGAGTTGCATATAAATTAAAATCTTGAGGGGACAAATATCCGTAATTATTTTTATTAATAATTGCTAATACTGTATTCCTAACTTCATTTATCATAGCCATAGAAAATACTTTTTAATCTTTTACAAATATAGCAAAAAAAAAGAGGCTACTTTTTTTGTAGCCTCTTCTTCATATTGTGTAATTTGGTTAGCCTACAACTACTGTTTCCACTACAACTTGACTACCACCAAATATTGGCATTAGCACTCTTGTTACCGCTGGACCTGGAGGTTCAGGAAGATTAATTCCTACTGCACCTCTAACTAAAGCAGTTTCAATAGCTGATGAAACAAGTCTACCCGTTCCTTGATCAGAATGAGTAATAGTAATTGTGTCAGCTGCTGCGTTCATAGAATTCAGATTAACAAGTGTAGTAAAGTTATCACCTCCTCTATCTGTAGATATAATTGAATCTATATTATACATTTTATTAGAAGATGAAGATTGATCATAAATAGTATAAGCATCAGTATTTCCAAACATTACTGCTGATGAAGTAGTAATTCTAAAGTCATCTACAATAGATAATATAGTTCCACTAACATTATCTGTAGTATTAGTTATCACATCATCTGTAGTAACAGTTGTTAAAAAAGATTGTGTAGAATCATATACTTGAGTTGCTAAAGGTAATATTTCAAAAGTATCATCATAACCACCTGCAGAAGTAAAAATGTCAGTAGTTAACGTTAATGTTGTTTCATTAATTATTGTCACTACTGGAGTTGCACTACCTCTTGTTGTGTTAGAAACAATATCTCCTATTTGTACTTTACGAGTTGTAAAATTTGCGCCTGTACTATTTAATTGACTTGGTCTTCTAATATAATAAGACTCACCACCTACAGGAAAATTTGATTGTGCTAAAGTTAATTCCGTATCACTTTGAATAGATTGAACAGAACCAATGTTTAAATCAGCATTATAAACAAAATCATTATTTTGAACAGGATTTGCTCCTGTTAAAAACAAAGCAGCAGCATCATTTATTTTTGATGGTGCTGCTGAATTACTTATAGTTGCAATAGTATAAGTTGCA
>TARA_R110000751_G_scaffold66892_4_pt1 | contig 11766 bp, 19 predicted proteins | sample TARA_R110000751 | Tara Oceans TARA_R110000751 (sample SAMEA4398001) | marine metagenome | biome: Polar Biome; feature: [MES] marine water layer (ENVO:01000295) within the mesopelagic zone...; material: water (ENVO:00002006), including particulate matter (ENVO:01000060) such as...... | reverse complement strand
AGAGGTGTCGCCATCAGCCTGTACCGTGGCGGCTGTCACATCTCCAACAATGTCAACATTCGTTCCACCTGTCGCAATGGTGATTACATCAGCATCAGCGTCATTCTTGATGGTAACGTCGTTGGTAGAACCCTGTCCGGTTAAAATTAACCCCTCACCAGCGGTATAACCTATCGCAGCATCGTCACCGGCAGATGTGTCGCCATCCGCGTTAAGCGTTGCACCAGAGATATCACCAGTCGCGTCTATTGCAGTAAAATTACCAGCAGCAGCCGAGGCGGCACCAATCGTTGTTCCATCAATACTTCCTCCGTTAATGTCAACGGTTTCCATATTAATGTCCGCTAAGGCGTCGAACACCGCAGCACCAGAACCAGCACCGTCAGTAACCACAATCTTGTTTTTGCCATTCGGAATGGTAATCTCAGCGCCGCCACCCTGCTTAATCGTAATCGACTGGCTTCCAGTGGTTGCGTTCTCAATGATCCAAATTTTAGAAATTGTGTTCGGAGCAAGCGTAATAGTTCGCGTAGCGTCCAAAGTGGTAGATGTAATCTTTAGATAAATAGACCTGACGGCATCAGCCGCACCGTCCGCCATAGTTATCGTCGCATTGGCGTTTGAAGCAAGGTTCTCAGTGCCGTAACCGAATGCTTCGGAAATAAGCTCAAGGTTGGTATTGGTTGTATTTCCCCAAGTACCGGCGTTTTCACCAGTAGCCATCTCTGAAAGACGAAGGTCGTTTGTGTAGGCTGTTGTCATAATCTATTTCTCCGATCCTCACATGAGAGAATGTGAGCTTTTTAATAATATAACAGAGGCACAAGTATTTACAGAAACATTTTAGCCTCTACGCTTCCACCCCTGTCCACCCAGCCTCTTGAGAAGGAGTAATTCCCGCATACCTACCGCTCTGTGTTGGGATAATACTACTCCACACATTGACTGAGTTGACAAACCCAGTCGCAAAGACCCCGGTGACATCGATATTAACGCCCGAACCTTCTACAACACTTACCGAGCCAACAGCACTCTGGCCTTCGGAACCTGTTACGGAGAAAGTAACGCCAGAGCCTTCGACTACAGTAACCGAGCCAACGCCGCCAGTTCCTGCAAGGCCTGTTACAGAAACACCGACACCAGTCCCAACTGTTACCGAGCCAACCGCCCCAGTCCCAGCAACCCCTGTTACCTCAACTGGTAAAGCCTCGTTCCAAGAGGCGCTGCCCCATGTACTGCGGCCCCAACCTGTAACAGCAGCCACGTCTAAATCCCTCTAGGCGATTCTAATAATCGCGCTGGAAGAGTTCGCCGTGGGAAACTGAATTGTGAAATCTCCCGAAGAGCTAGACTTGTCCGAACCAAAATCTAAAACTACGACAGAGGGGTCACCTGAAGCCGTATCATTAAAGATCAAAGCACCTCGGGCAGTAATACTTGACGAGCTAAATGTTAAGTCCGAAAAATCTGTAAACGCTGTCGTCGAGGATATGGCCGGGTCCACTCTCGTTAAAGAGGCACCCTTTGCCGTATAGCCGGTCCCTGAAACTTCATTCCCGCTTGTATAAGCAGTTGTCGCGGCATTAAAGGACGCAGAGTTGGTATACAGGGCCAGATTAAACGTACTGCCACCACTATTTTTAAAATTGTGAACAGCCTCCAAGAGTTCTTTCTTGAAAGTCGTACACATAAAATTACCACTAAAGGCCATTATGCCCTCCTTAATAAATCAGCGAGATCGTTATAACCACCGTTCAAAGCAATCTGCACACAACGATCTCTTTCTGAGCGCTTGGCTTCCTGTATATACCCTAAAAGCAAATTTTCTACACGTATTTTGAAGGCATTTGCTTGCTCCCTAATTTCAGGGGGAGCGTCTTCACTTATGTACATTAACCTCCGACTGCAAAGAGAGGCAATCTGTTCAGAAGAGAGGCCACCGTTCTGGCTCGTCTCAACGTAAACAGGTCCAACCTCACCAAAAGAAGCAGAACCGGGAATCATGCCGACCTCCTAACACCATTTCTATAAGAGTCTGTATTGACGTCCACGATAGAATACTTGACCAAAGAAGACATCGCTTCTTTGTATCGAGCGTCATAAAATCCCATAACCTCTGCTTCGCCCTTGAGGTAGGTATAAGCCTCGACCAAACATGCGTAGAGGAAAGCCGCCTCGGCATTAGTGCTTAACCAAGTCGTAGCATTTGAGGAAGATAACTGAGCAGGACGCGACTTGTAATTAAGCTGAATGTCATACTCTGCGTCAGGGACCGGCCCAAGAACGAAAAAGGAGCTATCAAAGTGAGCGTAGTGCTCCGGCGCTCCCTTTGTATCAGTGTCCGGGTAGGCCTCTCTGATAAATGACACGTCTTTGGGCAATAAGTACGTGTACTCATTTCCCGCAGAAATCCGGGCTAAGGAATAAACCGAAAGAAAATCACTAGGCTTTGACAGGTAAGTGCTGCCGTCGCTGGTTTTTCCCAGAGAGGCCTTCCTAAAATCAGGAAGGTCAATCTCTAAAAAAATCCTATTTTCTGCCTGACCAATAAATGTGTCTATATTGGTTACAAACGAAGTTTCTGTGGTTTGCGCGTAATCTTGTAACGCTGTTTTCAACTCTGTGTAATTCATATCAGCCTCAATAAATCTCTTTTAAGAGGTCAAAACAGTCACGGTCCCGACTGATCCTGTAGCTTGCAAACTAGTATCAGTAGAAAAGCCGTACAAAGCCTCTAAGCTATTACGATCCCCCACAGGGTCCCAGTTAGCAGAGGCATTTGAGCTAGAATCTGTCCTGCTATCTGGACGCGCACCCATCAGTGCCTGAGGATCGTCAACTGGATACCTACCCAACCAATTCTGAGGATGGTCAGGGTCAAACATATCCTTACCTACACGCAAGCCAGTCCTTTTCCCGTCTTGGACTTCATAGACAAGGTCTTTGAGCTTGTAGGAAAAGCCACTTCTGTCGCATATACCTAAGGCGTATTTTCCAGCCGCGTAGGAAGACATCAGAAATTATATCCCCCCGGTATTAGCTGAACACCGGCCTTAACACGGTCTTCACCCGCACAAAGGGAGAACTGCTCTTCGTAAACATCTTTAAGGAGAGGAATGCGCCCTTGAGACTCAGGCCTCTTCATAGCGATGTAATACGCCAGACCGGACGTTAAGGCAGGTAACCAACGATCAGGGGCGTCATAAGTATTAGAGCCAGCAGTCCCAACGTCCTGTATTCTCTTTATCCTGAGGAACACGAGCGTGTACGTCTGCGTACCATCTGGAACAGGCCAAAGAGTATACTGAGGACTGGTTGTCCTCTGTATATAAATTTGCAAAGGCTTGCCCTGAGACAACTTGTTTGGAATATTTTGAAAGGTGGAAGGACTAATTCTAACTACACTACTGTCAGACTGGGTGCTGATTTCCCCAGAATCTGTCCTGATGTGATGCTCAAGAAGATCAATCGTTCCAGACGGAAACGGATAAGTAGCAGTTCCAGCGGTCAAAGCCTGAGTTTGTTCCTCGATAGTCCAAAGGTTCAACCCACGGTTAATCCACTCCAAAGACATGATATCAAGACTACGACGCGCAGTCTTGAGATCGTACCCTCCACGCATCTCAAGACCAGCACGTTCATAAGCCTCTTCACAGATATCAATTATATCCAGAGTAAAAGCCGATGTTCCGCTGGTAGTCACTTGCTTTATTTCTTCTTCGGCATTTTGCGCTTGGTGCCACCGCGCATCATTACGCGCTTTTTAGGCATCGCTGTGGCAGTGCCACCGCGCATCATGATTTTCTTTTTCGTTTTTCCGTTTTTACGACCCATTGCCATAACCTAGTCTCCTTCTATCTAGAACCAGAGTTTTATAAAGATGTTCTGAAAAATGATTATAGTACCCAATTCCCTCAAGCGCTACACTTGCTTTATTTAAGGCACTCAGAGGCTGGATAAAGATCATCATGTAATCTTCATCCAAAACAGACTCCCATTCATTGTCCGTCAAAAAAGCCTCGGTTTCCTCTGACGGCGGAAAATCTGGATGAAACAGCATAAGATAGATGTCAGTGGAGAGGTTCTCTCTGTTCCATATCTGAACCCATCTATCCCAAAGATCGACTCTGCTCAGGTTAAAATTAACCCAAATAGTCATGTCAAAAGACTTCGAGTCGAAATCATTTATAGCCGATCTCAGATCAGCAGGACCTTCACCAACCCAGACATCAACTCGTTCGTTTTTCCAAGCGTTCTCAGCGTAAGGGCAAGCCTTCAGCCCAGACAGGTGAGAGTTCGGAATATCAAGAACTTCACGCGACCAGCTTTTCAAGTCGTCAGTGACGGGCTGATGCTTTATGTTCATTTCTTCTTTTTCTTCGTTGCTTTCTTGCGCTTGCTTAATTTTTTAAGATCGGCACCAGTAATCTTATTTCTTGGAGGAGCGACCTTAGCAAGTTTTTTTTGCTTTGGGGTGTACTTAGAGAACGGCATCTTCCTGTTACCTTTCATTTGGCTTCGCATCTGAGAACGAGAAACAGGCATGATTATCTATGCCTTTTAGTTTTTTTAGCAATTTTCTTGGGCTGCGGCACGTACTGCTTGCCCTTCTTCGTGCCCCGACGCTTCGCTGCTGAAGTTTTTCTGTACTCTTCGGGACTCAAAGATTTTATAGCCGACGCCGGTAAATATCTTTCCCCGGTGGCCTTCGAGCCTTGAGTGGAGGGCTTCCCAGACTTTGTCTTCCACTTTTGCTTAGTCCACTTACTAAGGCTTTTTTGAGTTTTCTTTTTCGCCATTAATCCCGGTACCCGCCACCAGCTTTTTTATAACGCTGCGCCAGCATCTGAGCCTTACGGGCCGACCACTGCCCCGGCTTGCCGCCTTTGCCACCGGCCTTAATAGAACTAAAAAGACGCTTCCGCATAGCTGGCTTCGTGTAGTTACCGGCCTCGTTAACGCGGCTTTTCGCTTTCTTTTTTGCGGGGGGCTTCTTGGTTGCCATCTTTAATCAGCATTTCCAGCGCTTACGGGCTTGTCGTAAACGACTATTAGGGTTTTTAGCTGCCTTGGGAAATTTCTTCATCTGACCAGCAGAACGAGCGCAGAATGACTTACGCCGTTTAGCAGCCTTACTTCCCGGCTTAACTTTTCCCGTGACGGCGGTTTTTAACTTGCTTCCGGGGTTCTGGCGACGATACTTCGCCACCCCCTTCTTCGTCATACCTGCCCCGGACTTTGTGGGGCGCTTTTGACCACCTTTAATGGTCATCCCCTTCATACCAGTAGTACGCCTCTTACGGGGGCTGGAAGCCATCCTAGCCCTCGTAAAAAGCAGTCATGGAAGACATTTTGGTTTGGGTGTAGGTGACGTAACAACCAGAAGTGAAGACAATTCCATCATCTGGAACATCAGGATACTGATTGGTGTTCGCTGCGCCAACAGTCGCCATCTGCATTTTGATTGTGCCAGTGCCTGAGGTATTTCTAAACGTAATAGTATCAGCGCTGGCCGTGTTAACAATATACAGACCACGAAGACGCATTCGTCCCTGATAGATCGGTGCGGCGATAGAGGTCCCAGAACCAGCGCTCACGTTACCAGCAGGATTGCCTACAGCAGCAATTTGAGTGAGGGTAGCGAAGAACTTTGAACCAGTAGCTGTATCGCTATCGACCCCGGTAATTGATTCTGTCTGAGCCGCGCCGGTTTCACTAGTACCAGTTACAGTAAAGCTAATCCCGCTATCATCTGCGGCACTAAGAATTGTTATATTCCTTGGCTGATCAAAAGTAACAGCACCATCGGCAGCGAGAGCACCACCGATAACTAGATTGGCGTTGTTACCTACAGCCGCAGCTACGGAAATCCCGTTAGGATCAGCCACCGCTGGATTTATAAAGGTTGCTTGAACATCAGTAGAAGCCATGACAAAAATCCTTAAAAAATGGGAGAGGGGTTATTCCCCTCTCCACACTGATTGTTACCGTTCGACTGCACAAATAATGTAGTCAATGGTCATGGTTTTTGCTGCGGCTGCACCGTTCTGAATGCCAAAAGCAATGGTGAGTTCCTCATCGTCAGGAACATTCGTAAGGGTGGTTTCCTCTCCAACCCTAGCGTCGTCCATATAAATGCTGAACGAACCAGAACCAGAATTTCCGCTAGGCTCGTAAACAAAAGCAACAGTGATAAACGTATCATTGACAAGAGTGCCGATTGCAGTTTTCGAACTGGCGGCGTTGTTCTTTTCAACATAAAAATCGATGTTAGCATCGCCATCGTCTTTCTGAAAAAAGATTCCGTCAGTAGTATCAAGTGGCGTTGTGTCAGTGATCGTAAGACCCATGACTACGTCAGACTGAGTGGCATCGTTTACCTTGAACTTCGCTTTGAAGAACATGCGCTTCGTGGAAACAAATTTGAATGACTCGCCTTTCAAATTGAAAAAGTCGAGATCGTTGTCACCCGCCGCGTTCGTGACAAGAAGAGCACCACCAGCTTGTGAAGTAAGAGCTTCAGTTGCACTTCCGGTACCAGCTTCAGTGGTTGTAATGGTCCACTCAGATGCATGATACGTGAAAAAATCATTTACATACGAATAAAACTTGAACGGATCAAGATACGGGTAATCATAAAGGGGGTCGCCAACCGTTTGGTTAGAAACGCCATTAGTAAAGTGAGTTGTTGTCATAACAGTTCCTCCTTAGAACCAACGCCGTAGCGCCATTATGTACAAAAAAAAGGGGGGAGAGAAATACCCTCCCCCCTAAAAATTAGGAAGCTCCGGGAGAACCGAAGATACCCAAAGGATCAGAAACACCGAACGAATAACGCTCACGCGCTTTGTAGCGCACGTTACCCGTCTGGAAGTCTCCGTCCATGCCAGTCGTCATCGGAGAACGCTCAAAGTGCTTCATTCCGTTCGGCACATCAGTGCAGAGGAACCAAGCATTGGTGTCCGTGAGATAGTGGTTGACAGAATAACCCTCAGGGATCGTTCCGTTGTTGCGGATCGCATTAACGTCATTGTCCGCAGTTCCTACCCGCTGGTCTGTTTCCAGAATACGAGTAGCAACGAACATGAGGTCAGGCGGAACAACCAGCTTACGCGGACGAGCCGCAATAAGCAGACCGCGCTGGTCTGTCCATTTTGCAATCTGAATAACTGCTGCCTCAAGTGAGGTTTCGTTAAGATCAGACGCCGTTGCCGGACGGTTAGAGTTAGTACCGCCACTCACAAGGGGGTGAGCGGTGCTAAACAACGTAACTGCATCACCTGACTGGTAGGTGTTGAAGCCGTCATTCAGCGGTGCGGCAGCCTTTACCTGCTTGGTATAAGCCATTGCCCGTGCGAGAGCTTTTGTATAACGAGCAGAAAGTGAGTCATAGAGGTTATCCTCAATGGCTTCTTCCGTGATCGAAAAGCCCATCGCAATGGTTTCGTGGTTATACCGAGCCGTAAACGACTCCTGTGCAACATCATACGAGATTGAAGCACCCTCGTTTTTAACGGGGGCAGCGTCGAAGCCGGAAAGTGCGACCTCTTCCTCGAAGCTACGATCCGAAGATTCGGTGTCATAGACTTCAGTGTGCTCGTCCTCGTATTTTGCGTACTCCAGACCAAAAAGGGCGTTAAGACCCGGCAGGAGTTCTTTAAGCATTTGCGCTCTTGAGATAGCCATAGCTTAGATTCCTGTCGTGTCTTGGTACTGATGAGAAGCACAGCTATCGCCGGTCGCATCACCACCCGAGTTGAACTTACAAATGACATCCGTAAAGGCGTCACCAACCGTAGAGTTCGGACCATCTACAAAATCAATGATACGAATTGGAAGCGTCTTGGTAACAGCATTACTGCCGCCATCAATAGCATTCCTACTCGTTCCAATGGCCGTAGACCCACCAGTCTGAACAACAGCAACATTGTTGCCTAGCGCCGTCTGAGCTACTGCTTCATCGGCCTGAGCCTGAAATACGACATCCGGGTCATCACAGACATAAGCCATGACGTCATCAGCCGCAGTGGAAGCGGGGTAGAACTGGTTAAAGGTCAACTGACCCGAGCCGGGGTCGGTATAACGACACCCAACAAAGATTCCACAAGGCGTCATCGCGGTCGTTCCGGTGTCTTTTTCAACAGTGCCGGTGTTAACGAGTTTGACAACATCCCCATAAAAGATAGCAGTTCCGTAGTTGTTGGCGATCTTGATGTGACGAATTGCATCAGACCAAGTGCCACCTCCAAGTAGGCCAACTGGACGGAAACCGAAAGGTGCAGCAATGGTAGCCATACCGTATTCTCCTTCCTAAGAAGACAAAGGTTAAAACAAGGAGATCAATCCGGTTTTTTGCCTCTACCAAAAGAAGTTCGACTAGAAGATTCATTCAGCTTTGGCATTCGCGGATCGCTCTCGCGCATATAGTTATTGTCAACAGACTCAACCTGCCTCGCTGCCGCTTGTGCGTAATAATCATTACGCGCTTCTACATTCTCAACGGAAGTCTTGCAAAGTAGCAAACCACCCACTTCGACGTTTCCAGACCCGCCCCACCTACTATCGTGGTCGGATTGTAGCATCAACTCGGGATGATCTTCTGCCCTTACCGGCTCCCATCCCTCCCGAAAACGCTTCGACGTATTTACGTTGTCTGAGTTTCCAAGAGTTGCTGTCCTAATCCACCGGAAGACATAGCCTTCCTGCGGTTCGGGATCAGGTAGAACTTGCGGCGGTTCCCACGGTTTATCACGCACCTGATTTTCACGGGTATCTGCCTGTCTTGTCTTGCGCTCTGTTGCTCTAACGTCAGCCATTACTCATCTCTTTCATAAGTTGTGCCGCGTACTGTTGAGGCGATAACCCTAGCTTCCTAGCGAGGGAAACTTGGGTGCCAGTCAACTCCACTTTGCGCGGCGATGCACCTGCCCCCCTTTTGGAAGGTGCTACTACCGGGGTTCTTCGGGAAGTCGGAGTTTCACTAGCAGGAGTGTTTCCTTCGCCGAAGAATACCGAAAACTGCCCTTTGAGGGCAGAATCAATTTGCTCATAATAACCGGGATTGTTTCGCGGGTCTACCCCCTGTTTCACGAGCTTCTGGTGTAAGCCTGTAGCATATCCGGTCATCTCTTCATGCCCCGGCTGCTGGAACCAAGCATTCCTTTTTAACCAGTCAACCGCCATTGGGTCAGGCGGCAGGATTTCTTGCTGTCGCTGTACAGGCTGAACCTGTTGCTCTTGAGTCGTTTCAAAAGGCTGCGATTGAGAAGAAAGACTAACCTTTTCTGCATACAAACGACTAAGGTCTTCCTGAGCACCCAAGACCGAATCAGTGTCGCCAGTTTCGTAAGCGTCTTTGTACTTACGTTTAGCGACCTCAATCTCAGTGTCTGTTTTGGCCCCGACTTGATCATAGAGAAGCCGTCGCATTTCAGAAGATTGATTACGAAGCGTCTCGTTCTCACCTTGAATTTGCTTGGCGTAGCTTACAGCTTCCGTATTTTCCCTCTGAAAGCGCTCCTTCTCTCGTCGCTCTTCATTGTACTCATACCGCAGCTTGCCTATGCGTTTTTGAATCCGCTGGCTAAACTGAGTCTCGTCCTCATCATCTTCAACCTCCTCACTATCGGAGTCATCCGAACGGGTTGGACGATTTCGATCTTGCTCAGGAGTGTCATCGATTATTTTTATATCGATTGCATCAGGATCGATGTCTAAATCGACCTCAAACTTCTCTTCATCTTCGCTTTCCGAAAATTCCATATCTTGATCGGTCATACCTTCTTAATCCCCCTTGGGTCTTCAACAACGGCTTCAATGGAGTCATCATTTATAATTCTAAATTCCTGCCCATGAACCTCAAGACGGGTTCCCGAGTAAGAACGCATAACTATAAAGTCTCCTTCTTTACACCAAGGGCCTTTAGGGAAGCGTTCAGAATCCCCGTAAGCATCAGGCCCCAGTTTCAGCACCATACCAACAACACTCGCAGTCTCTTCTCGCTTGCGAGTTTCTTCGGGAAGCAAAATACCACCTTCGGTAGCTTGCTCCTTTTCTGGAATGGCGATTAAGATTCTATAGCCAACAGGCTCTGGCAAGGCCTTAGCTTTTCTAGCCTCGCTTAGTTTGACGACTTTCTCGTCAGTCATTTTCTTCTCCTTTACGCAACGCCGTAAACAGATCAAGAAGCTCTCTCTCTGCTAAGGCAATTCCCTCAATTACACCAACCACTCTGTGGTATTCCTCAAAGCTACCTGCACCACCAGTAGCTAAGAAGTCGGCCTTCTCATTCATTAAAGACCTTAGGTTTTTTTGAAAAACCTCGTAAACATTTTCAGTAACCGCCAATTCACACCTCAGGTTAGTTTTAACCTGAGTTATTTCTATTGGTATTATTCGGTCCCATCAAGTTTTTTCCGACATCAGCGAGAATTTTTGCTGTATCAAGAATCTGTTTCTTGTCTGCCTGTTCCTTCCCCTGCTGAGATGCAAGAGATTCCTGAGCTATTTGAACACCCAAACGAGCGCCCTCCATCCTCTCTTGAGACTTCATCCTGAGAAGCTCTGTCTCTTGACGCATCTGAGCCTCTTTCATTTTCGTAACCATCCGGGCTGTATCTGTCTGGGACTTGCGCTCAAGGTCGGCCTTCTCAAGCTCAAGCTCTTCCTTCTGCAACAAGAACACAGGATCAGTGAGCTTCTCCTGATTCTCTCTCATCTGCTCTTCCATAACATCCTTACGGAACAGCCTGTCAGAGGCCTCTGCCACGAGACGTGACAGTTTGACTTCAACTTCCTCAGGAAGAACTTCGCTCTCACGCGGCAACTCCACGCCAAGCTCCTTTTCAATCTCAAGACGGTACTTAAATCCAAGATGTTCTTGGATGTGCGCCGCCATAGAAGACTGTATTGTACTAGCAAGAGGACTTTGGCCGACAAGCTGCTGTATCTTGGGGTCTTGAATTGCGTTCATATGAATTTGAATATGAGCCTCGTGGTCCTGATAAGAGAACGCCTTTAGCGGCTTCCCGTTCAGGACATCCATATTCTCTGAAACAGGATCACGCGGCGATGCATCCTTGGACAGAGGAATAATAGAGTCAGCATCTTGGATTCCCAGCACATCAAGCATTTGACGGTGAAGCTCTGGAAGGTCGTACATTTGAGGCGCTTGCTGTGAAAGCTGTAGCGCAGCTTGGTACTGCATAATCCTTTGGCTCATCGTGGACGAGTTCGGATCGCTTACTGGGATAATATCAACCCGACTGTCAAAGTCCTCTACTTTAATAGCCTCTTCATCTTCCTCGTACTCGTAATTGGTTTCAGCGCCAAAGTCGCGAACCAAGCTGGATATAAGGACAAACTCACGCTTCATCGAGGCATGTAACCGAGCTTGAATTGCGGTCATGACTTTCATTGACCGTTCAATTAAAGCAAGCGTTGTCCCCACAGGAGCGTCCTGCTTCATGTCTGCTAGCTTGAGGTCAGTCAAAGACGCAAAACGGCGACCCTCATCAACAAGCTCCCCGAGCATTTGATGCAAAACATTACTAGGCTCCTTGTAGGGGAGGAATGTAATGTTATCCTTAATCGCCCCACCCGCAATATCTACATCCCGGAACTCTCCCGGCATGATCGGTGAGTCGTCGCCCTTAATCCTGAGGCCTCGTGATTTAAGACCGCCCGGAAGATTGGATAATGTACCTGCGTCGATAAGTTGACGCATAAGGGATGTGGCGCTTTTAGCAATGCCGCCAATCAAATGTA
>TARA_R110000751_G_scaffold288652_1_pt1 | contig 11766 bp, 4 predicted proteins | sample TARA_R110000751 | Tara Oceans TARA_R110000751 (sample SAMEA4398001) | marine metagenome | biome: Polar Biome; feature: [MES] marine water layer (ENVO:01000295) within the mesopelagic zone...; material: water (ENVO:00002006), including particulate matter (ENVO:01000060) such as...... | reverse complement strand
AAAAAATACCGCTGCTCATGAAATATCTGGAATTGACGGAATAACCCCTATCAATTGCTTATTAATGAGATTCAGAGGCATAATACAGGATATTTAGAAAGCCTTTGGTTGCCCAGGCACATGCATTAATTTGGCTACTACTGATAGATGTGGAATCATTAATAATATGTTTATAGGATTTATTCGCCACAAAGAGCAAGCCAAGCCATCCATTAAGCAAAGCAGAATGCATGTGTTACCAAGTAGCTGCCATGACTGTTATTTCTTCTGCAATGAGGTAGCACACCATCGTGGCAACATGAAAACTAATCCTGGACAAAAAAAATCTACATTATACGGAGGCTATCATTCATTCCAGAGATCCGGAATTGGTTCATAGCCACAAGGGTTTAAAGGTTTTTGGTCATAAGCATCAATTTTCCGTGTATGCACATCATATAACCTTTTGGCCGTTTCTTTAATTGCATTAACCATATGCCCATAAGGGCGATCGGTAACATCAACCAATCCACAATTATAATTTTCACCGTCATAGCCCCTTCCCGTCAAATCTTGATCGGACCATTGAAAATATGCTACACCAATGAGCCCTGGATGATCAAAAGCTTGCTCTGTGTAAAGTCTATAGGCCACACCCCGTTCCTCCTGATTTTCCACTTGAACCAAGGCCTGAGCCATGCCCCTATCTACCGTTCCTGCATGGTACTCTCCTATAATCATAGGTAGACCGGTTACATTCATAATTCTATCCATTGTCTCTTTTGGAGGTGTCAACTCATAACAATTAAAACTAAATACGTCAAAAACTTCTTTGCATATTTCCAAAATTCCATCTTCAGGAAGATGCCCAAATCGGATTCCAAGTGTAAGATGATTAGGATCATGCTTTCTAACGGCTGCTTCCACTGTTTGAAGAAATACTTTAAACGAATTATAAATAAATTCTTTTCGCCTTTCTGGCGTATCCCCTTCTGTTAAGTATTTTTTTAGAACTTCTTTAATAGGTTTGTTTTCCTGTACTTCCAAAATTAAATCGCATAATCTGGACTCCTGACCCAACCACGAAGGTTCGTTACCTGTAAAGTATCCTATAAGCCATGGGTTATCCTTGTAGGGGGAAACAGTTTCTTTTACAACATTGTCAATTTTTGCTCCAAAATCAGCGGCATATACATCGGCAAGTCCCATGACCCCGTCATCAATTCCAAGGCCATATAGCTGAAGCATAAAAGGTTTCTGGTTCATGTTGATAATTTCCCTACTAGACCAGTTTGCAATAGTGTTTACACCCCAATTGGACATCCTATCGATCACCATTTCTTTGGATTTAGAGGCATAATCTTCCCCAAATCTGCGGTAAAGATTCCATGTTCCATACGAAACCCTGTTAGGATTATCAGGATCCGAACCATACCCTTGGGGTGGTGCTTGTTTAATGAAATTTGATCGCTTATCCAACCTATTAACATTACCTCCAGAACCCGGACCAATACAGTCTACCCCTAGGGATAAAAACTGATACCCTTCTGGATCCACAAACCACCATTGGTCATCTACTTTTTGTGTTCTAAAAAACCCCGTGCCTTCAACCTGGGCGTTCAGGTATCCTCCATATTTTGAATAGTTGAAATCCTCTGCCCTGCTCAATTCATCCTCTTCTTTCTTCCATTCAGATTTTAATTGGCCGATCGATTTAATTTTATCTTCAAATTCCACAAGATTTGATTGCCCAAATTCATCAACCACTGGAATATCGCCTAAATATTCATCGCCCGGGTCATTCACGTGCAAACTTATAGAACGCAATTCTATACTTGGATTCCCTATGGGCACATGCATTCTAATGCCGATTGAATCAACTCCGGTGAGCGGTCCTCTCTCCCCTCCCAGGTTAAACCAGCCTGAATATCGAGGTTGATTCATAGTACCTGCAATGTCATTGGCCGCATCTGGCAATTGAGTATAAAACCTTAATGGAATAGCCAGTTTCATCCATCCGTTGGGCAGGTAGCTCATTACACGTATTTCATTATATCCTTTGTCTGTTGTAAAGCCAACTTGAAAACGCTGTGAGGTGGTAGACATCATTTCAAGAACCACAAAATTATAGTTGCTCCAATCTGTCTCCAGTCCTGAACTAATATCCTTAATTGCGAATTTTTGTCCAGAAACTTTTTTGCTACTATCAAATTGAATTTTAAAATTCCTCTCGGCAGTCTTGTTGCATGCCTGAGATAACAAGCAAAGTAAAATGCCAATTACAATTATTGATGGATATCTAGTTATACGCCTCATGCTTTGATATTTAATTCTAGTTAAATCTTTGATTCTATTAGTTGATTAGTGCCGGACCACATTTTAAGAGTAATCCCTTAATCTATATATGCATTTACAAGTTTCAATTCTTTGCAATCATGTTTCCCCAATTATTTGAAATGGCCAGTTTTAATGTATACTGCTCAATAACTTCTTCCGGCTCCCAGATAATTGTCCCCTTTAAAAAGATTAAGGTTTTTCGGCCAGTTTCACTTTATACATGGCAAGCGCCTCCATGTCTTCAGTTAGATTGACCTTGCTAAGTGCTATGGATACATCCCTAATCCAAAAAAATGGCTTAAACTTCTATACTTGCTTTTAAAATGGTTTTTAATTTATTTAGATACTAATAACGATGAATTGAAACAGGCCCATTGTTCGTAGCCGTTATGACACAAAGCTCCTCTCTTATTTTAATTTTGCCAACTTTTTTGGCATCCCCACCAATAAATAGACCACTTTTATCCGGTCTTAATGCCATCATGCTTTCCAAGCCCTTATCAAATGTTAGTATGCAGCCGTAACTAGCATCATTTCTAGTTGTCTCTACTTCTGAGGCATAAAGATTACCAGCCAATAGAATTTCTTTAGCCCCATCATTGTCAAAATCCTCTACTAGTATATCATTTATCGATGAAATCTGGGCATAGTTGGGCATCTTTAGTTTTCTAAAACTCCCTTTATCATTTATAAGAATGTAAGAAGAAAAAGTTGATGCATTTAATTCCAGAGCATTGGAAAGGCCCAAATCAGAATATATCGTTTTAATATTAGCTTGAGCAAAACTATTATAATCCTTGAATTTCTTTTTTAACTCGGGTAACTGTTCGGATGAACACTGTTTACCACGAACAGGGTAATAATCCCCGCCTTGGGGATAACTCAAAACGATATCTGTACTTCCAGAATCATTAAAATCCTTGGCGAAAACTTTAAATGGCTTTTCTATGGTGGCCTGATATTTATAATTTTCACCTAAATTCCCCATAATCAGATCTATATCGCCATCATTATCAATATCGGCCTGTTCTATTGAAAACCACCATCCAGACATGTCGTTAAGGCCAATATCTTCATTATTTGCCGTTTCAAAGATACCCTCTTTGTTCTGCAGTAAGACCAAGGGTTCCATCCATTCACCAACCAAAACAAGGTCTACTTTATCATCAGAATTTATATTTGCCCAGACAGCATCGGTAACCATGCCTGAACTTGTCAAATCATTTGCAATTAACATTGTAACATCTTCAAAATAATCGCCTTTGTTTTCATAAATAAAGCTACCCTCGGAAAATGGATAATTATGAGGGAGATGTCTTGTCCCCACAAATAGGTCCAGATCTCCATCTCTATCATAATCAAAAGCTTTGACCACGCTTCCACTTTTTGCATTTTCCGGTAATTTATAGGAACCGTCGGTGAATATTCCCTTGCCGTCATTTAAGTACAGTATATCCCGATAATTGGGGTGTCCAGGTTCAAATTCATTGCCTCCGGAAACTACATATATATCCAAATCGCCATCCTTATCAAAATCGAACGAAATTGCATCTACATCTTCGTGCATTTTGTTCTTTTCAAAAAAGGCATTGTCTTGTTTAATAAAATCGCCTTCACTGTTTTGAAAAAATAGGGATGCGGTTCCCCCCGAACTACCTCCAAAAAACACATCCTCCAAACCGTCCTTATTAAAGTCGGCTACCGTCATGGCGGGTCCAAATTGAGACATTTTATGGGGAAGTAAAATCTGTTTTTCAAAATCATCAAAATCATTTTCCTTATGGGAAAAATCAGATATCCCTTGAATTTCATCAAGGCTCTGAAAAATAGTCTTCCCTTTTTCGCTATTGGTTCGCATCCTAATTTGGGCCCGTTCCTTATTTAAAGTTACAGTTTGATTTACCGGTACATTTGTCTGCAAGGAAATTGTGCCATCGGTCCAAGCAACCTCAAGCGTATCAACGATTGCAATACTGCCCAGCCCAAAATGCAATATATTGGATACCGTAGATTGAAAACCCCGCATCGGCATTTGATCCATTACTTGGTTCCCTTCTTTGGTAATTAGTCTTATTCTACTGCCAATGCCACTTAAATTGGAACTATCTCCTTTAAGGATGATTTTTAAATAGTTACTGTGATCTTTTCCCGAAGCAGTATTCTCATATATAAAGGCTTCTTGATCTATGTTATTGATAACCAAATCCAAGTCACCATCATTGTCCAAATCGCCATAGGCCATGCCGTTGGAAAAACTGGGTTGGGCTATACCCGCTGAATCCGATATATCCTCAAAATCCAAATTGCCATTATTTTTAAACAAATAATTCGCTATAGCCTGAGACGGTATTTTTTTTGATTCATCCAGCAATATCTCTGGAGATGCAAAGGCCAATCCTTTATTTACATTATTGAAAAAATCACGGTTATTTATGTCCCTTCTTGTACCGTTGGTTACAAATACATCCTTTTTGGCATCATTATCCACGTCCAACGCCAGTACGGACCAGCTCCAATCTGTAGATGATATTCCAGTTATATGCGATATGTCGCTAAATTGGGGGATACCATTTTTAATACCAGAATTCAACTGTAAAACATTGTGCATATATTGATAGTGCAATCCGTTGTCTACCTGCGCCCAAAATAGTGGAATATTCATACTCGCCATATTGGTTTTGGAGCGATAGTTGTCCTGTGGATTCATATCCAACTGTATAAAGTCCATTAAGCCATCGCCATCAAAATCGGCAATATCAGACCCCATACTATACATGGCTGTATGAGTTGTAGCCTGTTTGGAAACCTCTCGAAACGTTTTGTCTCCATTATTTAAATATAGAAAGTCTGGCGATCCAAAATCATTGCATAGATAAATATCTTGTAGCCCATCATTATTAAAATCTGTAACACTGGCACTAATGGTAAGCCCGAAATTAGAAAGGCCCGATTCCTTACTTACGTCTACAAATCTACCGTTGACATTTTCATATAAATGATCGGAATCAAATTCATTTATATTATCCATTTTATATTTATAATACTCTGGCTTGGCTGTGAATTTTGTTGGCGAATAATTAATGACCAAAAGATCTAAATCACCATCAACATCAAAATCGAAGAAAGTTCCTTGATAACTATATCCCTCGTCCGCAATGCCGTATATCTCCGCTGCCTCTGTAAAAGTTAAATCACCGTTATTCAAGTATAACTCGTTGGCTCGATCGCCTGAAAGACCGGCTACGGAAAGATAAATATCCAACCAACCATCGGCATTAATATCTACTAAAGAAACTCCAGTATACCACTTACCTTTACCACTTAAACCCGCACTTTCTGTAATGTCCTCAAAGGCTAGGTTTCCCTTATTAAGGTACAATTTATTCGAAACTTGATTTCCAGTAAAAAAAATGTCTTCCAATCCGTCATTATTAAAATCACCCACTGCCGTTCCACCTCCCATATATAAATAGGGATAGGTAAAATAGTTTAATTTTTCTGTCTCTTCTATTCTGTTAATAAAAGTAATCCCTGTAAGTTCCGAGGCAATCAGATTAAACAATTGACCCTCTTTTTTAGGGGTATTGCAAGCACAAAACACCAAAAGTATTAATACTGGAAGAAAATGTTTCATTTACTATATTTTACGACAAATAATAAAAAACCTTCAACCCATTAAAAAAATAAGTTGAAGGTAATTTAACAAATTAAACTAACTGATAAACCACTTTAACTATTTCTGCAAATTCGGGTTGGCCGAAACATCGTTCGCCGGAATTGGGCTCCAAGGGAACGCTTCAGTTATGCCATTGCCAAGAGGTGTTAAATTGTTGTCATATGGATCTCTTATGGCATTTACTTCGTCCAATGTCTCTGTCCTTATAATATCATACCATCTAGACCATTCCCCCGCATTTTCCCATGCCTTTTCCCAAACCACATCTTCCCATGTAGCTGAAGCAACGGCAGATAAACCTGCTCTTTCCCTTACGTCATTTAAGGCAGCTAATGCGCTTGCATCAGAGGTATTGCCAGTGGCTCTAATTTGTGCCTCCGCATAGATCAATAGCAATTCAGCATACCTCAAATAATTGATATCCTTGTTTACACTACCGAAATCCTGCTCGCCAAATTTTTCCTTGGAATAAAAAATTTGACCGGTCTCGCTTATATCGAATGTAAAATCCTTGCGTGTTCCTTCCGGAAAATTATTATAGAAAGCTATTTCCACCCATTTGTCACCGAACAAAATAGACTCGGCTTGATAATTACCTGCGTTCCATCCGTCCAATCCTATATTCGCCGGAAAGGCAATAATTGCCTCGGTATTTCCGTCCTCACTTAAGTTATTGGCCTGTACGCCCATTATGCCGTTCAAACTAGGTTCCAATTCATAAACACCACTATCCATTACACCTTTGGCCTCCGCAGCAGCTAGGGCATAATTGGCCTCATTTTTTAAAGGAAAACCTGCGGTCGTTAAATATACGTTCGCCAATAGCGCCTGTGCCATCCACTTATTGGCCCTGTAAATACCATTTACCGAAGTTGGGCCTAAATTGTTCTTTGCAAAAATTAAATCTTCAATTATAAGGGCATAAATTTCCTCAAAAGAAGCCAAAGGCTCTTGCCCTGTTACGTCGGCCTGTGAAGTGATAAGAGGTATAGTACCCCAGGTACGTACCAACTCAAAATATATCAATCCTCTTAAATAATGTACTTCCCCTAGTGATCTGTCCAATATCTCTTCATCCGCGCCTTGGACTAAACCACGCATTTTTTCCTCATTGTCCAAAAAGGTATTGGCTGCACCAATAATTTCCCACAATTGATTCCATCCATTGGTTTGCCAAGGGTTGGTATCCAAGGGGTTCATTTGATCATATTCCAGATAAAATGTTTTATTGGAACCTGTAGCGGCTGTTCTATCATCGGCCGCCCAAAAGTGACAATAATTTTCACTGTTGGCGAACAATTTATCTGATAAAACAGAATAAACACCCAATGTTCCAGATTGGATATCCGCCACACTGTTATAGAATTGTTCAGCGGCTAATTCACCTTGTGTATCTATGGCCAGATCATCGCAAGAAATAACACTCACGACAAGTATAGACAGGTACACCATCTTTCTCGTTAATCTTGATAATTGTCTTTTCATCTTAATTTTTTTTTTAAAATCTTAAATTTAAACCTAAAGTAAATGTCTTTGATGTGGGTAATGCCCCTATATCAACACCTGCTAGCCTATCGTTTTCACCACCATTGCTTACTTCAGGATCTAAACCAGAATAATTGGTGATGGTAAATAAATTTTGGGCACTGACATACAGTCTTAAAGATTCGGCACCAATAGCTTCTAAAGCGTCGAAATCCCTTAGGGTGTAACCCAAGGATATATTCTTCAGCCTTAAAAACGAACCATCCTCGATAAATTCCGATGACTGACTTTGCGTATTGGTTGCATTCAAAGATGGAAGCGGCGCTGAGGTGTTGCTTGCTGTCCATGTGTTTCTTAATTCTGCCGATGTTCCGTAAGGAATCCTACCGTCACGTCCAATGATAAGTGAGCGTGCGCGGTTGAATACATCATTACCATATACGCCCTGAAAAAAGAAATTGAAGTCAAAACCTTTGTACGACATATTATTGTTAAATCCATAAGTAAAATCTGGATTGGCGTCCCCAATAATATCTTGCTCTTCTGCATAAACCGCATTACCATCAGCTGCATTTACACCTTCATAAATAAACCCGTAGAAAACACCTATTGGTTCCCCTACACGAACTATGGAAGGCGCAGGAATTGAACCTCCAACAGTCAAGCCAGGGAATACTTCTGTTTCATCGCCAATTAAACTTAATACCTTGTTTTTATTGCTTGATAAATTGGCGCTAAAATCCCACAAAAAGTTATCATTTTGGACAATTCTTCCGGTCAAGTTAACATCAAATCCTTTGTTTTCGACCTCTCCGGCATTTACAACCTGATCAACCCTGCCGGTAAATCGCGGTACTTGTCTTGTAAGTAATAAATCTTCGGTCTTTTTGGAATAGTACTCTAAAGTTAAACTAAATCTATCATTTAAAATACCTAAATCCAATCCAATATTTGTTTGTACAGTGGTTTCCCATGTTAGATCTGGGTTGGCAAGTCTGGTACCTGGAAGTATAGCTGTGCTTCCTGTTGCACCTCCATTAGGGATCCAGGGATTGTTTCTCAATAAATTTAGTGCGTCACTGGTTCCAATAAGTTCATTACCTGTTTGTCCCCATCCACCTCTAAGTCTTAATGTACTTACAGTTTCAGAAGTGAAAAATTCTTCATTATTGATGTTCCAACCTAAGGCAAAAGAGCTAAATACACCGCCCTGATCTTTTAGAAAAACGCTGGACTCGTCATACCTCACAGACCCAGTTACTAAATATCTAGAATCGTAGTTATAGGTTGCCCTACCAATAGCAGATCTTAATGTACGTTCTGAAGTTCCACTACCTATGGTCTGTGTATCTGCTAAACCAATATTGTCAAAACCAGTGCTCGCAGTGTAAAAACCTCGACCATCTGCATTAAATCCTGTAGACAGGTTACGTCTTTCCTCAAAAATAGCAGTTGCATTTAAATTATGCTTTTCACTAAAAGTATTATCATAATTAAGTCTAAATGCATATTGTGTCTTATTGCTGTTATTGGCATTTTGCCCAGCTGTAATTTGCGCAGCATCATTATTGGCCGGATTAAAATACGCCACGGCAATATTAGCATAATCGATACCTCCACTAACATTAAAGTCCAAATTTTCTACTAGGTTGTAGTTTAATGAAACATTTGCTTGCACCCTATTTACAGCGCTTGTCCCATTACTTTCCATAGCAGTAAATACTGGGTTGGTAAGAACAGACTCCTGAACTCCTCCTACGACCAAAGTTTGCCTATTATAATTACCATTTGCATCATAAATAGGGGTAGTCTTATCAAAACCGACTGCACCTAGTGCTAATCCCGCACCAAAACCTGGATCGTTATTTAATCCCTCCTGGCGAATAAGGTTCAAGGAAGTACTCATGGTCAATTTATCCGTTAGATCGGCATTAATATTGGATCTTAGCGAATACCTTTTAAAATTGGTATTTATTGCAAGACCTTCTTGATCCAAATAGTTACCGGAAACATAATAATTCATTTTTTCCGAACCGCCCCTAAACGAGAGCTGATAATTTTGCGCAATGGCCGTTCTATACACCTCGTCTTGGTAATCAACAGAATTTGCTATAAAATCGTTTATTTTTTGTTGGGAGTCGAACACGGGAATTGGGTTACCTGTAGCCCCAATGTTCTTTGTGTTTGCAAAATCAATAAACTCTGCTGCACTCAATAAATCAATTGAATCCGAGGGATCCGAAAAACTTACATAAGATCCAAATTCAATGATGGACTTTCCACTAGCACCTTTTTTTGTAGTAATGATAATTACACCGTTAGCTGCACGGTTACCGTAAATTGCGGAGGAACTAGCGTCTTTCAAAACACTTATAGACTGAATATCCGATGGGTTCACCGAGTTAATATCCACATCTATAAGGCCATCAACCACAACCAGCGGCGAGTTACTACCAGTTATTGAGTTGCTACCCCTTACACGAATCTTCAACCCAGCTCCCGGTGCACCGGAATTTTGAGTAAGTTGAACCCCGGACGCTCTACCTTGAAGCGCCTGATCCACATTTATCAAGGGACTTTTCTCAAGTTCTTTGCTACCAACCACAGAAACGGCTCCGGTTAAATCTTCCTTCTTAACAGATTTGCCATATCCCACAACAACTACCTCTTCCAATAAAGCGGCATCTTCCTGCAATAGCACATCAATGGTTGCTTGTCCTGTATAATTAATTTCTTGGGTAACATATCCTATATATGATATAACCAATACATTGCCGGTATCAACGGCAATTTCGAAATTTCCATCAAAATCTGTAACAGTTCCAGTTGTTGTTCCTTTAATGACTATGTTCGCACCGGGAATCGGCCCAGATGCATCAGTGACAACGCCTTTGACCGTTTGAGCATAAATAACACTTCCAAGGCACAGAAATACCGGAAATATTAAGTTCTTAAATAATTTGTTTTTCATCATGTTAAATCAAGTTTAAGTTAGTTGTTGAATCTAGTTTAAGTTCGAATAAATTAATTTGCCCGCTTCCTCTAACTGTAGGCTAACAATTTTAAATCTTTAAAGAATAAAAACGATGACAAATATCAAAAGTCCAACTATGGCTATCATCAGAATAATCTCTACCAACTGCTTCCAATTGAATTTTGAATTTTTCATTTTCATTCTATCAAATGTTAAATAATTATTAATGTTTCTATGCAACGTATCGTGAAACGACTAGAAGTTTTGATGCAATTTTCATATAAAATCCAATATTGCAACATGCCTTTCATCCCATGCAACATTTATTAAAGGATACATTCAAGCTGATATGGAGCCAAGTATTGAGAAAATCTTTCGCAAGGAATGACTTTCACATGATTTTAGAATTTTATTAGCTTTATCTGGAGATATCTCAAGTAGAAATACTGAATATAGTCTGTTGGAATACCTGTTTTCAAGCCAACAAATTTTCTTTCCAAAAAGTGAAGAATACCCTAAACAAGTAAACATTATAATTACCTGTAGTCTTTAACAATATATAATCTGAAATTTTGGATGATTAGCTGATCCTAAGACAAAATACAATGCAAACCTATTTTATGCAGATCCTGAACCGGATACCCCAATCGCCCATACAAATAATATGGAATTCTCCTTCTCTCCAAACCAATCCTGGCAAGAATGGATTAGGGTTTAATGAAATCGACCTCTGTGGGTAGAATTCCAAAATGGGCTTTAAAACACTTGGCAAAGTATGAAGGTGATGAGAACCCGACCTGATAACAGACCTCACTTATATTGGTGTTTCCGTTTTCTATATTCTGCTTGGCCCTTTCAAGTCTAATATTTCTCAAAAATTCATTGGCAGATTGGTTGGTAAGTGCTTTTATTTTCCTGTAAAACTGACTTCTGCTCAAATTTAAGTTTGAAGCCATAACCTCCACACTTAAATCAGGGTCATCTATATTCTTGTTGATATAGTTCAGAACCTTTTCAATAAAATCCTTGTCCAGGGACGTGGTATTCTTGTTCACCGGTACATCGCTGATAACACTGAAGTACTTATTGAAAATTAGTTGCCTACTAGTTATAAGTTGTGATAACCTCAATCTGAGTAGCCGTAAATCAAAAGGTTTGACCATATAGGCATCTGCGCCCGTTTCAATCCCTTCCATCCTGTCCTCGATTCTTGCCTTTGCCGTAAGCATCAATAAAGGGATATGACTGGTCCTTATGTCCCCCTTAATTTTTTTACAAAATTCGAACCCATCCATTTCGGGCATAATAACATCTG
>TARA_R110000751_G_scaffold39159_4_pt1 | contig 11769 bp, 11 predicted proteins | sample TARA_R110000751 | Tara Oceans TARA_R110000751 (sample SAMEA4398001) | marine metagenome | biome: Polar Biome; feature: [MES] marine water layer (ENVO:01000295) within the mesopelagic zone...; material: water (ENVO:00002006), including particulate matter (ENVO:01000060) such as...... | reverse complement strand
CAGATCGTCGTCCGCGATAACAATGTCGAGCAAGCCCTGCGCGCGTTGAAGAAAAAAATGCAGCGTGAAGGTCTCTTCCGCGAAATGAAGGCCCGTCAGGCCTTCGAAAAGCCATCCGAGAAAAAAGCACGCCAGCACGCCGAAGCCATTCGCCGCGCCCGCAAGCTGGCTCGCAAGCGCGCCCAGCGCGAAGGCATCGTGTAGGCTTTACGGTCTGACGAACTGAAAAAGCCCCGTCAGAGCGATCTGGCGGGGCTTTTTCATTGTGGGTGAGTTGGTGTTCGCGATGGCTGTCTTAACTCGCGCGCACAATTTGTGCCGTGGCGATCATGACTGCAAATCGCCAAAAGGAGCCGGTCACACCCAAGCTGGGCGCGGCAAGCTTCTTGTCCAGGCCCTCCCGCTTCGCCACCAGTTGAGGTGCTAGTCGATGCCGGGGGTGATGATAGTAAGACGACGCACGATCATCGTGTTGTTTCCTCTTCAAGACCAAGTCGTATGGACAACCGATCACGAAGTTCATTGGCAGATTGGGCATTGTTCTGCACGATCAGACCGGCAACCTCCAGCGATGACACCCAGTAACGCAATTCATCCTGAAGCGTCTGGTTTGATTGAAGCCGATCAATAATACTTTGGGCTTCAGCTTCTTCTACGGGAGAGGGACAGGCTTTCAACACCTGCACGCCGCCATCTGTCGCATAGCAGTTTGACCAGATGTAAATCTGTATCCGCACGGGTATGATACTGCGAACATGCTCCCTGTAAGGCGGGCGTTCGCGCAGGCTTTCATAACCGGGATAGGCGTAATATTCGGAAAGGTCGCTGCGAAGGTCTGGATCACTTATCAGATCGAGTTCACCGGCACTTTTCAATTCTTCAAACGTCGAATTGGTCGGGTAAAATTCAGCAACCTGGCTCGCCTGAAAATAGGCAAGCAGCAGGTCCCAGGTGTCCAGCGATTTTCCTGCGGCACGGGCTTCATCAAGGACCGTCAACCCATTGTCGGAAACCAGACGCCAGAACTGAAGCCGGTCATCATAGACAGATATTTCCTGGGTCAGGTCGACCACTATGCGTTCCATATATTGGTGGGATCGCGCCTGATTGGCTCGCGCTTCATTCCAGTTGCCTAGTTGGATACCAATGAAGACACCAAAAACCACGATGACGAAATCAAGTGCAACCGCGAACCAGTTCTGGCTTTTCACATGTTGTGCTATTCGCCGCAGCAGCATGCGCCTGTCCCCCCGATATCCAATCCCATAGGGTTAGCAGCGCCGGGCCAATTTACAATTGCGAAAGGGTCCCAAGTTCGCTTTGACGCGCAATGGATCTCAACCAGTCGTTCGCAACCGAAATAGCGACTGGCGACTAAGGGCTAATCTTGGTCACGGGGGCGCGTCTTTCGACTTCGCTCAGGATGAGCCTTCTGGGGGGATTCAGCCCTTCTTCCGGAACATGCGTTTAAAAACGCCGCCGAGGTCTCCGATGCCTGCACCGTGGATCGCGCCCGCACGATAGACCTTGGTCGCCAGCCAGAGAATGGTGAGCGCCGTAACCGCCATGATCAGCATCTGAGCGATGATTTCCCACATGGGCGGATTGTGCGGCATGCGCAGGATCAGCAGGAAGGGTGTGAAGATCGGAATCCAGGACGCGATATCGATGATCGGTGAGCCGGGGTCCTGGAAGGCAATGAAAATGGCGAACATTGGCAGCATCAGCAGGATCATCATCGGGCTGAGCAGGGTCTGGGCTTCCTGGATCGTGTCGCACAGGGAACCCAGCGCCATGAAGATCATGCCGTACATGACATAGCCGAGCAGGAAGCTGATGAGACCCGGAATGATGATTGAGGGGTTCGCAAAGGCCGCGAGGAAAGGCGACAGCAGGCTCGCGCCGCCGGGAATCTGGCTGGTCGCAAACAGCGAAGCACCGAATGCGAACAGGCCCCAGGACACCATCATCGTTGAGGTTACCGCGAACACGGCCAGCAGCTTGCCAGCAAGGAGTTCCGTCAGTTTTACCGATGTGAGCAGCGTGTCGAAAATCTTGTTTGACCGTTCCTCGATCGTGCCCATCAGCAAGTATTGGATGATAGAGAAGATCATCAGCCAGAGGAAATAGGCGAGGCCGCCAGCGACATAGACGGGCGCCTTGTCGGCCATGGTGACTTTCGAGCCCGTGGTGGTCTGTTCGGCAACCGCGCGGATGCGATGGGCCGGCACCTTCAGCGCATTGGCGTCCACCTCGGCGAGAAAGTCAGGCCCGAGTCCCGCTTCGCTGAGCGCATCCTGGCGCGCGAGGCGGCGCATCGCATTGGCAGCAACAGCCCGGAGTGTGCCGACATTGACGTCATCGCTCCAGTATTCAAGGCTTGTGCCGTCCGCAGACGGAATGAAGACGGCAAATAGCGGCTTGTCACCCAATGGACCAGAGACGAGGCGCTCTCCCATCAGATAGGGCCGAAGTGCGTCGATGGAACTGGCAGGCGCCGGCACGAGAATGAACTTGCGAGGCGTCGCAGCATCGGTTGATTCAAGTGCGGCCTGGTGTTCCGTCCGCAAGTCCATGGTGGCGGCAAGATCGCGCGCCTGCTGAGTGGCGGCTTCATCATCCTGTACGAACTCGGCTTCGATTGCCGATGCATAAATGCTGGCAGGCTCGACCACGGCGTAATAGCGCACGGGAGAGGATTTAGCCGCAAAGACGGCAAACGTTCCACCGATCAGCATGAACAATGGTACGGCCGCCAGGCTGAGCCAGAAGCCCCATGCTTTCACATACCCCAGGTAATCGCGGCGAAAGATCAGATAGACGTTACGCATCAGGCCGCCTCCCCCGTTTCGGATTCCTGCAGGGCGGCGGCATCGGCCTCCCCGACCAGAGACACGAAGACATCCCGCAGGCGGGCTTCCTCGGGCGCGAATCCGACAATCGGTGCGCCTGCATCAATCGCGGCACGCAGCGCGTCCTGTGCGCCGGTACCGCGCGGCAGGCTGATGCGCCAGGCATCGCCGGGGCCGTTTTCCGGTGCGCGATGAGCCTCGAAGCCGCTTGGTGCCAGCGCGCCGGCGAGATCAAAGCCTTCAATTACGGCTATTCGGGCACCGCGCCCCAGGGAGGAGAAGGCATCGTCCAGCGTACCGTCAAACACCTTGCGCCCCCGCGCCATCATCACGATGCGGTCGCACAGGCGCTCGGCATGCTCCATCACATGCGTGGAAAAGAGAATTGTCGCACCGCGCTCATGCTCGGCACGGATCAGGTCTTCGAGAACCTGCTGGTTGACCGGGTCCAGGCCAGAGAACGGCTCGTCAAGGATCAGAAAATCCGGGCGGTGGGCGAGGGTCGACAGGATCTGGACCTTCTGCGCCATACCCTTGGACAATTTGGAAATGCGTGTGGATTTGAATTCACCGAGCCCGGACATGTCCAATAACTCGATTGCGCGCGCTCGCGCGTCACGCGCTGTGAGGCCCTTGAGGCGGGCGAAGTGCTCGATCGTGGCCCGCGTGGTCATCTTCTTGTAGAGCCCGCGTTCCTCCGGCAGGAAGCCGACGCGCTTCAGCGTGGCAATCTCTGGCGGCTTGCCGAACAGAGAGATGCTGCCTGTGTCAGGCTGCATCACACCCAGTGCCATGCGCAGGCTTGTCGACTTGCCGGCACCGTTCGGTCCGAGAAAGCCAATGATCGCACCTTCAGGCACGGTAAGGGACAGATCGCTGACAGCCGTGAAGGCGCCAAAGCGCTTTGTCGCGCGTGTCATGACAAGGGGCGGGGTGCTCATGGAGGCCTCCTCGGCTACCGGAACCGCGCATCTCGTAGCGATTCCCGATAAAGAACAGCGTTCTTCGCCCGGAACGCCTTGCCAAGCCCTTAAAGCCGACGCAGCATATTGTCATGAAGACGGATATTGCTTCTGCTGCTCCGGGCTGCCTGCAACTGACGAAACATGATGTCGTCAGCACACGGCGGCATGATTTGCTGGAACGCAACCGTCTGATGGCCCGCATCGAAGCTGCTCTCGCGCGGATGGAAGAAGGCCGGTTCGGCGTCTGCACACAATGCGGCCAACCGATTCCGATACGCAGGCTGGAAGCAGACCCCGCCTTGGCCCGGTGCCCCGAATGCCTGAAAATTTGTTAGTTTGGCAGGCGTCCTAAAGCAGGACGCCGAACATCCAGATAAAGCCCTGCACCACCAGCGCGAGCAGGATGAGCAGAACCATCGTGGCCATCCAGCGGCCACCCATGTTCAGGAACAGGCCGACACCGAAACCAACGATGGCCATCAAGCCAAGCGAAATCATCCAGTTCATGCCGATGGCCACTGCCAGCACGGCATAACCGACCGACAGGACGGTCAACATGCCGCCCCAGAGGCCGCCGGTGATAAACCCGTTCCAGGTCGACTGCTGGGCTTGGATATCCATTTCGCCGTGATGGTATTCGCTGGTCGCCATGGGGCCTCTCCGTGAATCGAATCTGAAGGTCGTATTAGCGAAGGCACCGCGAGGGTCAAGCGCGGCAAAGCGCGCGGCGGTCGATCAATTGAGTTTGCGCTTGGTGCTGGCCTGTTTCGGGAGTTTCGGCGTGAACACCTTCGGCAAGGGCGCCGCCGGTACGCCTTCCTCTGCCAGAGCAGCTGATTCTTCCGGCGTTGTCGCACCCCAGATGGGGCGGTCTGCCGTTTCGCCATAGTACATCGCGCGCGCCTCATCGGCGAAATCATTGCCGACATAGTCAAAGTTCTTTGCGACGTGATCTCGCGCCTTGGCTGCGAACGCCTCGACCTGACGCTCGGCTTCAGAGCGGGACGCGGCCTTCTTGGGCGATTTCACCGACGGGGCCATGATCTGCTTGGTGACACGCGCCCCCGCGCAATCCGGGCAGGTCACCAGACGCTTGTCTGCAAGGACATCGAACGCCGAAGACGAGGCAAACCAAGCCTCGAATTCATGTTCGCAATCACCGCAGATGAGCGCGTAGCGGATCATCGGGCTGTCAGGCGGCCAACAGCGCGTCGAGTTCACCTGCGCGCTCCAGGCTCATCATTTCGTCGCAGCCGCCAATGTGCTTGTCGCCGATGAAAATCTGCGGGAACGTACGGCCACCACCGGAACGTTCAATCATTTCGGCTTTCTTTTCGGCATTCATCCCGGCGTCGATTTCGGTCAGGTCGACCTTCTTGCCTTTCAACAAGGCAAGGGCGCGGCTGCAATACGGGCAGAATGCGCGGGTGTAGATGGTGACCTTGGGCATTGAGGCAGGCTCCTTAAAGCAATGAGTTCGCTGGTCTATATGGTAACATCTGTCTCGCGAACAACGCGTGCCAACACAAGCACGTCCACATTTTCAGCCCCTGCCTGTTTCAGCGCTCGCGTACAAGCCGAGACTGTTGCGCCAGTGGTTAACACATCATCGACGCGCAGGACCCGGCGCCCTGAAATCCGTGTCGCGGTGCGTTCTTTGATGGTAAATGCCCCCGCGACATTACGACGGCGGTCGCGGGCCGATGGGCCGCCTTGCGTAGGTGTACGCCGCGTACGCTTTATCGCATCGACCATGACAGGCGTCCCGGACAGGTGTGAAATTTCCTGCGCCAGCCAGCCAGACTGATTGAATCCACGGCGCACCAGCCGCGCATAGTGAAGTGGCACAGGCACGATCAAATCGGCCTCGTCGACCAGCGATCGGCCAGACTGGAGCATCCAATTTGCCAGTGTTTCAAGGCCATCGCGGCGGCCTGAACGCTTCAGGTCCAGCACAGGTCTGCGTGACGCCGCTTCGTAGACCATCGTGGCGCGGGCGCGGTTCCAGCGGGGTGGGCGGGCAATGCAGGGCGCGCAGACGGCACCCGGACCGAGGTCGAAGCCAAGCGGGCTGCCGCATGTGTCGCAAACAGCGCCTGTGAAAAATTGGATCTGGCCGAACTCCTCGGAGGCCAGGGGCCCTTTTCCGATGCCGCGCTGGCCCGACACCAGCTAACGGGGCGGCCACAGGAAGTCAGTGGCGGCCCGCAGAAAGCCCTTTGCGCGGGCCGGACGCCGGTCCATATCGCCTTGCATGACCCCTCCTGCCACTCCTAAAGCCCCGCCGCGCCTGTTCAATCGCGACCTGTTGGTGCGCCGCCGTGACCAGGCTGCGCAGCGTTTCCAGGACTTTGCCTTCCTCAAGGCCCGCGTGTCGAGAGACCTTGTCGACCGGCTGGAAGACACAACGCGCATGTTCCGGTCCGGACTGGAGACAGGAGGACATGATGGGGGGGTATCGGTGTTGCTGCAGGGTGGAGACAAGGTGGGGGCGATGCGGGCAACCGATGCATCTCCGGCCATGGTCGCACAGGCATCGATGCGGGGTCTGACGGCGGAAGTCGCGGACGAAGAGGCGCTTCCCTACGACCCCGCCAGCTTTGACCTGGTCGTATCTGCCTTGTCGCTTCACTGGGTGAATGATTTGCCCGGCGCACTGGTACAGGTGCGCAGGGTTCTGGAGCCGGACGGCCTGTTCTTGGGCGCGCTGCTTGGCGCGGGCACGCTGGGCGAGTTGCGGACCTGTCTGGTCGAGGCGGAAACCGAGATCATGGGCGGGCTTGCGCCGCGCCTGTCACCGCTGCCAGCCCTGTCCGACATGGCGGCCCTGATGCAGCGGGCGGGGTTCGCGTTGCCGGTTGTTGACAAAGATAGCCTCACGGTGCGCTACGATTCAGTGTTCGGGCTGTTGGCCGACCTGAAAGGAATGGGTGAACGCGCCGCCTTTGCGCCCGGCATGAGCCAGCCCCTGCCCCGGCGCGTCTTGATGCGGGCCGCAGACCTTTATGCGGCGAAATTCAGCGATCCGGACGGACGTGTCCGGGCAACGTTTGAAATCATCTACCTGTCAGGCTGGTCGCCAGCGCCGAACCAGCCAAAGCCGCTGAAACCGGGCAGCGCCAAAGCCAGCCTCGCGGACGCAGTCCGCAAGCAGTCCGGGCGCCACTAGCGCAAGCGTTTTTGCCTAAGAGTTGGCGTCGTCGAGGGCATCAGATGCGCCTTCGAACGACCCTGCAGTGGATGCACCGACAGCGGTTACGCCACCTACAATCGCAATCGCGATCACGCCGATAATCAAGCCATATTCCAGCGCAGTTGCCCCCCGCTGATCAGCGGCAAAACGGACAAGTAGAGTCTTCAGTCCCATCTCCGACCCTCCCAGGTCATTTTCCGGAGAGCTGGTCGAACAGAGGAATGTCTGCAGCCGGCGCCGGATAATCGTGCAGGGCTGAAGGCGCGACCCACGCAAAGGATTGTCCCTCCTGCGGGTTTACGTCACCGGTCCATACGCGACACCGAAAGAGTGGCATAAGTAGGTGAAAATTCGGATAACCATGACTGGCAAAACTGATCGGTTGCAGATCGGCTTCGTCAACCACGATCGACAATTCCTCGCGCAGTTCGCGCGACAGTGCCTGTTCCGGCGTTTCGTTCGGCTCAACCTTGCCGCCAGGGAATTCCCAAAGGCCCGCCATGGATTTTCCTTCCGGCCTTTGGGCCAGCAGGATTTCACCCTTGCAATTATACAATGCCGCCGCAACGACGAGCACCATTGGCCGCGTCATGTCCGGTAGGCACCGTTGATATCGACATAGCCATGCGTCAGATCGCAGGTCCAGACGGTGGCCGAAGACGCGTCGACACCGAGATCAACACGGATGGTGAATTCGGGTCTGGCGAAGACGGCGCTCGCGGCAGCTTCGTCATAATCCGGCGCGCGGCCGCCATTCCTGGCGACCTGAACGTCATCGAACCAGATCGCAAGTTTATCCATCACGATGGGTTCGAGCGATTTGCCAACGGCCATTACAACACGCCCCCAATTGGCATCGCCAGCCGCCATGGCCGTCTTGATCAGAGGAGAATTGGCAATCTCGCAGGCCACGATCTTGGCGGACACCGGTGAGACAGCGCCTTCAACACGGACAGTAACGAACTTGCTGGCGCCTTCGCCATCTTTCACGACCTGCAGCGCCAGATCGAGGCAGGTTGCGTGGAGCGCGGCCGCAAAGGCCGGGAACCGGTTATCCTCGCGAGATTCAATCGGCGGCGCACCGGCGGCGCCAGTCGCAAACACCATCAGCGTGTCGGATGTCGACGTATCCCCGTCCACCGTGATCGAATTGAAAGTCTCGTCGGTAATGTCTTCCAGCAGATCCTGCAGCAAATCGGCATCGATCGCTGCGTCGGTGAAGACATAGGACAGCATGGTCGCCATGTTCGGTGCAATCATGCCAGAGCCCTTGGCGATGCCTGCAAAGGCAGTTGGCACCCCCGCCAGATCAACCGTCCGACCGGACGCCTTGGGATAGGTGTCGGTGGTCATGAAGGCGCGTGCGCAGGCCTGCCAGTCGGGCGTCGCCAGCCGACCAGCTAGATCGGGCACGATGGCACCGACGTAATTCGGGTCTGGCAGGGGCTCGCCGATCACGCCGGTTGCTGCGATGAAGCAGGCATTGCGGTCAATACCGAGGGTCTCCGTCAGTGCCTTGAGTGTCGCCTCGTTCTTCTCCACACCCTTCGGCCCGGTGAAAGCGTTGGAATTGCCCGAATTTGCGATCAAGGCCCGGGCGACACCGCCGCCCTCCCCCAGTGCTTCGCGGCACCAGAGCACATCGGCCGACGCCGTGTGCGAGATGGTATAGACGCCAGCGCACGTCGTGCCTTCATCAAATGCGAAGAGGAACACGTCATCTCGTGTCATCCCCCGGCGAGCATAGAAGCCGCGCGAACCGGTGGCAGCGCGGACGCCTTTGACGTCAGGAAGAACCGGAAAGCTTGCCGGGGCAAACGGGGACGGTTTCAAATTCACAATTCATTTCCTTCAGGAGCATTCGAGGGTTCGACAGGAAGCGGCTCGGATTCCTCGTCCAGTGACAGTGGTGTCGGCATCGTGCCCGCCGCGCCCGGGCCGCCCTCCTGGATCGTCGCCTTGGTACGCAATTCACGCAGGATCTTGCTGATTTCGTTGAGCGTGAGGAAAGTAACGATTTCGGGCCGCATTTGCTCACGCGTTTTGGGCGCGCGGGTGCGGCGATCCTTAACCTTCAGTATATGCCAGCCATCCGCACTCTGGAATGGCTTTGAGACCTCGCCTTCTTGCGTGTCGGCGATCATGACTGGAAACGGATCGGGCTCGTCATTTGGCGAGACATAGCCGAGATTGCCGTTTTCCATGCGCGTAGCCGTATCCCTGGAATGGGCCCGCGCCATGCTTTCGAAGCTCGCACCCGCCAGAATGTCTTCATAGACAGTCTGAGCCTCTTCCTGAGTATCGAACAGGATGTGCGCGATCGCGACTTCATCATTGGACTGCTGCAGGCTGACCTGTTCGGCATACATCTTGTCGATGCGGGCGTCGGTCACCTCACGGGCCACCAGATCTTCGACCAGCAAATTGCCGAGAATGCGTTCCCGGGCGATCTGCAGCCGGCGCTGGGCCGCGGCTTCCTGGTCGATCCCCCGGCGGATGGCTTCCTGAGCCATCAGTTTCTGGTCAATCAGCTGATCAAGAACCGTCTTGTATTCAGTGCTCTTGTGATCGAGCGCCTGACCGGCCGGGATTAGCCCCCTGGCAACGGCTTCCAGTTCCACGTCGCTGATATAGATTTTCTCGCCATTGACGGTGGTGGCCGCAGCCCCTTCGATCCGGACCGGAATTTCAGCCTCGTCTCCACTGCCGCAGGCACACAGGACCAGCAGGGCCGCGCCACAAGCAAGCTTGCTGAGGTTGGCCGTATTTACCTTGAAAAACAGCACGGTTATCTCCCATGATCGCTGACGGCGTCGCATTGACACCTCTTGGTCGCGTTCTTAAGTCTGACCCTCACACTGGTCGAGACCTTTCGACCAGTGTAAGCGCTGCGGAAGAACCCGCAAACGTCCTGTCATATGTCTCCGTCAGGATTAAGAGTTTAGTTTGCCCAGATCGATTGGTGCCACCTGATATGCTTTCTGTTGCCCGCAAGATTTTTGGTTCCGCCAACGACCGCAAGTTGAAACCGCTCCGCGCCCGGGTCAACCGCATCAACGCCCTCGAGCCCATGATGGAAGCACTGTCCGATCAGGCGCTGAAGGGCAAGACAGTCGAGTTCCGCAAGCGACTGGCCGATGGCGCCACGCTGGACAGCCTTCTGGAAGAAGCCTTTGCCGTCGTTCGCGAGGCCTCGCGCCGCGCGCTGGGCATGCGCCATTTCGATGTGCAGATGATGGGCGGCATGATCCTGCATTCCGGTGCAATCGCCGAGATGCGGACCGGTGAAGGCAAGACGCTGGTGGCAACGCTGGCGGTTTACCTGAACGCGCTTGAAGGCAAGGGCGTGCACGTCATCACGGTGAACGACTATCTCGCCCGCCGTGACGCGGAATGGATGAGCGGCATTTACGGCTTCCTCGGCATGACCACCGGCATCATCGTGCACGGCGTGACCGATGATGAACGCAAGGCGGCCTACGCCGCAGACATTACCTACGGAACGAACAATGAGTTCGGGTTCGACTATCTGCGCGACAACATGAAATATTCGCTGGAGCAAATGGCCCAGCGCGGACACCATTATGCGATCGTCGATGAAGTCGACTCGATCCTGATTGATGAAGCCCGCACACCACTGATCATTTCGGGCCCGACCGATGACCGCTCCGAACTCTATATCGCGCTGGACAATCTGATGCCGCGGCTTGAGCCGGAAGACTATGAGCTGGACGAGAAGCAGCGCTCGGTCACCTATAGCGAGTCCGGCACCGAAAAGATCGAAAACTGGCTGGTCGAACTTGGCCTTCTGGAAGGATCGATGTGGGAGCCGACTAACATTTCGTTCGTGCACCATGCCAATCAGGCCCTTCGCGCACACAAGCTGTACAACAAGGACAAGGATTATCTGGTCAAGGACGGCCAGGTCATGCTGGTCGACGAGTTTACCGGCCGGATGATGGAAGGTCGCCGCCTGTCGGAAGGCCTGCACCAGGCTATCGAAGCCAAGGAACGGGTCGACATCAAGCCCGAGAACCAGACGCTCGCCTCGATCACGTTCCAGAACTATTTCCGCCTCTACAAGAAACTTGCCGGCATGACCGGCACGGCGCTGACTGAAGCGTCTGAATTCCACGATATCTACAAGCTTGAAGTGGTCGACCTGCCGACCAACAAGGAAATCCAGCGTATCGACGATGACGATGTCGTCTACCGGACCGCCTCGGCGAAATACAAAGAGATCGTCAAGGAAGTGAAGGAATGCCAGGCCAAGGGCCAGCCGATCCTTCTGGGTACCGCGTCAATCGAGAAATCGGAAATCCTGTCCAGCCTGCTGACCGCAGCGAAGATTCCGCACAAGGTTCTGAACGCGCGCCATCACGAGCAGGAAGCCTTCATCGTGGCCAATGCCGGCGTGCCAGGCGCCATTACGGTTGCCACCAACATGGCTGGCCGCGGCACCGACATCCAGCTCGGCGGCAACCTTGAAATGCGAATTGAGCATGACAAGGCCGCCAAGGAAAAAGAACTGGGCCGCGAGATGACCGAGAGCGAGCTGATGATGCTCACCTCGCAGATCAAGGCCGATATCGAAGTGAAGAAAAAGCGCGCGCTGGACGCAGGCGGACTGTACGTGCTCGGCACCGAACGCCACGAAAGCCGCCGCATCGATAACCAGCTGCGCGGCCGTACTGGGCGCCAGGGCGATCCGGGCCGTTCGAAATTCTATATCTCCATCGAAGACGACCTGATGCGGATC
>TARA_R110000751_G_scaffold47261_8_pt1 | contig 11781 bp, 9 predicted proteins | sample TARA_R110000751 | Tara Oceans TARA_R110000751 (sample SAMEA4398001) | marine metagenome | biome: Polar Biome; feature: [MES] marine water layer (ENVO:01000295) within the mesopelagic zone...; material: water (ENVO:00002006), including particulate matter (ENVO:01000060) such as...... | reverse complement strand
TACGCCATCACGCTCGAGCGCGCGCCCCAGCAGATCGCCGAGGCGGTGGCCTATCTGACCGCGGACCCGGTGATGGTGCTGGCGCTGGTGACGGCGCTGCTGATCGTCTCGGGCATGTTCCTCGAGGGGGCGGCCAACATCCTGCTGGTGACGCCCATCGTGATGCCGGTGCTGGTCGAGGCGGGCTGGGACCCGATCCACATGGGCATCCTGCTGGTGCTGCTGATCAACCTCGGCGGGCTGACGCCGCCGGTGGGGGTGATCATGTTCACCGTCTGCGGCATTCTCAACGTGAAGACGGGCGCCTACGTGCGCGCATCGGCGCCCTTTTTCCTGGCGCTCGCGATCTTCTTCATGGTGCTGGCGGCTGCGCCCGGGCTGTCGACGGCGCTGCCGAGACTGTTGATGTGAGGACGGAGGCGAAGGCGGCGATGAACAGGCGCGAGACGGCCATCGCCGGGGAGCCGGGCGGCGAGGCGCCGATGCCGAGCGCGCACGTGCCGGCCTCGGCCCTGGTCTACGAGACGCTGCGCGCGCGCATCGTCTCGCTGCAGCTCCCCCCGGGCGCGCGTCTGTCGCGCCCCGAACTGGCGGCCGCCTTCGGGGTCAGCCAGTCGCCGGTGCGCGAGGCGCTTCTGCAACTCGAGTCGGTGGGCCTGGTGGCCAGCTTCCGCCAGTCGCGCACCGAGGTGACGCTGATCGACCCCGCCAAGCTGCGCCAGGAGAACTTCCTGCGCGCGGGCATCGAGTGCGAGGTCGCCAACGCGCTGGCGGGGCTGGAGGACAAGTCGGTCCTGATCAAGGCCCGCGGGATCCTGAAGATGCAGGAGGCGCTGGCCGACGACCTGCGCCAGATCGAGCTGTTCCGCCAGCTGGACGCCGACTTCCACCGCGAGCTGTTCGCGGCCGCGGGGCAGGAGGCGCTGCACGATCTGGTCGCCGACCGCTCCAGCCAGATGGCGCGGGTGCGGGCGCTGGACCTGCCGCGGGTCAGCAAGATGCGCTCGGTGATCGAGGGGCACGCGGCGGTGCTGGCGGCGGTGGACGCGGGCGACCGCCACGGCGCCACCGACGCCATGCGCCGCCACCTCTCGGGCTCGATCGAGCGTCTGCCAGAGATCATCGCCCAGCGCCCCGACTATTTCGGACCGCGCTGAGGCGGCGTCGCCGGCCCGCGGCCCCGGTCAGTCGGGGTCGGCGGGGGCGGCGCGCGGCTCGATCTGCGCCTCGATCAGCTTCAGCACCCGCGCCGCGGCGGGGGAGGGCGCGTCGGCGGCGCGCCGGATCAGCGAGAACGGCGTCACCGCCACCCCCTCGGCCACGTCCAGCAGCCGGATGCTGCCGCCCGGACCGCCGCGGGCGGCGAAGAAGCGCGCCACCGCCCGCGACAGCGGCGCCACGGCGTTGGTGTCGGCGATCAGCGCCAGCGTCAGCAGCACCGAGGACGTCCCCAGAACGCGCCGCGGCAGGGGCAGGCCGTTCTCCAGCAGCCAGCTCTCGACCGTGCGCCGCTGCAGACCGCCGGGGGGCTGCATCACCCAGTCGTAGATCAGGCAGTCCTCGATCCGCACCTGCTCGAGCCGGGTCAGCGGATGCTCGGGGCGCACGATCAGGCTGACCGGTTCGGGCCCGATCGGGCGCAGCGTCACGGCGCGCGCGTCCACCTCGTCGGGCAGGCGGCCGATGTAGAAGTCGAGCTCCAGCTTCAGCAACTGCTCGGCCAGCTTGTCGGAGGTGTCGACCTGCACCGCGATCTCGATCTCGGGATAGGTCACCCGCAGCTCGCGGATCACCGGCAGCACGATCTCCATCGCCGGGCCGGTGACCGCGCCGACCCGAACCAGACCCCGCGCGCCGCGCGTCGCCTCCTGGATCTCGGCGTGGCCCTGGTCGAGCTGGCGCAGGATCACGTGAGCGCGGCGGGCGAGCAGCCGCCCCGTCTCGGTCAGCGTCACCCCGCGGGCGTGGCGGGTGTAGAGCTGCGCCTCGGCGGTCTTCTCCAGCTCGGCCAGCAGGCGCGAGGCGGCGGGCTGGGTCATCGCCAGCTGCGCTGCGGCCGAGGAGATCCGCCCCGTCTCGGCCAGCGCCGCCAGCAGGCGCAGCTGCGAGAAGCGCAGGCCGCGGCGCAGCAGCTCGTCCCGGCGGGGGGCCGAGACCTCCTCGAAAGCTCTATGGGGCAAGAGATATATCCCTCCCGGTATATCGCGCATCTCATTACTGATTTGAATCGTATGTCTCCGCAAGGGAAGAAGAGCCGGTCGACGGCGGCCGGGCGGGAAGAGCCCGCCGGCCCGGTCGGCGCAACCAAGGCGTCGGAGCAGGATCGGCTGGGAGGCTGGGGATCCGCCGGCGCCGTGAGGGAGGACATCGATGAGATCCGTCACGCGCCTGCTCGCGACGAGCGCGCTCGCCGCCGCCGCCCTGTCGGTCGCCCCGCTGCACGTCCCGGAGGCTTTCGCCCAGGACAAGGGTTACGTCGGCATCGCCATGCCCACCAAGTCCTCGGCGCGCTGGATCGCCGACGGCGACAACATGGTCAAGAAGCTGCAGGAGGCGGGCTACGAGACCGATCTCCAGTATGCCGAGGACGACATTCCCAACCAGCTCGCCCAGATCGAGAACATGATCACCAAGGGCGTCGACGTGCTGGTGATCGCGGCCATCGACGGCACCACGCTGACCAGCGCGCTGGCCAACGCCGCGGCCGCCGACATCGAGGTGGTCGCCTATGACCGGCTGATCCGCGACAGCGGCGACGTCGACTATTACGCCACCTTCGACAACTTCAAGGTGGGCGTGCAGCAGGCCGAGACGCTGGTCGCCGGCCTCAAAGAGCGGTTCCCCGACGTCCGCCCCTGGAACGTCGAGCTGTTCGGCGGCTCGCCCGACGACAACAACGCCTACTTCTTCTACGACGGCGCGATGTCGGTGCTGCAGCCGCTGATCGACGCCGGCGACATCGCCATCCCCTCCGGCCAGAGGGGCATGGACACCGTCGGCACCCTGCGCTGGGACGGCGCGGTGGCGCAGTCGCGGATGGATAACCTGCTGTCGGCCAACTACACCGACAAGAGCGTGCACGGCGTGCTCAGCCCCTACGACGGGCTCTCGATCGGCATCATCAGCTCGCTGTCGGGCATCGGCTACGGCATGGGCGACGACATGCCGATGCCCATCGTCACCGGCCAGGACGCCGAGATCCCCTCGATCAAGGCGATCCTGCGCGGCGATCAGTACTCGACGATCTTCAAGGACACCCGCGCGCTGGCCGAGGTCACCGTGGGCATGGTCAACGCCCTGATCGAGGGCGGCGAGCCGGAGATCAACGACACCAAGACCTACGACAACGGCGTCAAGGTGGTCCCCTCCTACCTGCTGGAGCCGGTCCCCGTGACCGAGGCCAACTGGGAAAAGGTGCTGATCGACAGCGGCTACTACACCGCCGACCAGGTGAACTGAGCGGCGCCCGCGCCGCCCAGCCCACGGGCCGCCCGGGCCGGCCGCGCCGCAACGGCGCCGCTACCGCCGGGTTCCTGACGGCCCCGGCCCCGCCGGATCTCCTCCCCGGCGGGGCCGACCTTCCCGATCCACTTCTCTTGCGAAGGCGGCCGCCATGTCCGCGATCCTCGAAATGCGCGGGATCACCAAGGAGTTCCCAGGCGTCAAGGCGCTGGACGACGTCACCCTCTCGGTCGAGGAAGGCGAGATCCACGCCCTCGTCGGCGAGAACGGCGCCGGCAAGTCGACGCTGATGAAGGTGCTCTCGGGCGTCTACCCGCACGGCTCCTACGACGGCGACATCGTCTATGACGGCGAGGTCAAGCGCTTCCACGGCATCCCCGACTCCGAGCGCGAGGGCATCGTCATCATCCACCAGGAGCTGGCGCTGGTCCCGCTCCTGTCGGTCGCCGAGAACATCTTCCTGGGCAACGAGCGCGCCACGCGCGGCGTCATCGACTGGCGCGAGACCGAGACCCGCGCCGCCGAGCTTCTGGCCCGCGTCGGCCTCAAGGATCCGCCGCGGACCCGGGTCGACGACCTCGGCCTGGGCAAGCAGCAGCTGGTGGAGATCGCCAAGGCGCTGTCCAAGAACGTGCGCCTGCTGATCCTGGACGAGCCGACCTCCTCGCTCAACGAGCAGGACAGCGACAAGCTGCTGGAGCTGCTGACCGAGTTCCGCCGCCAGGGCGTCACCTCGATCCTGATCTCCCACAAGCTCAACGAGATCAGCCGGGTGGCCGACACCATCACCGTGCTGCGCGACGGCGCGGCGGTGGCGCGGCTCGACTGCAAGGGCGGCATCTCCGAGGACGCGATCATCCGCGACATGGTGGGCCGCAGCCTCGAGGACCGCTATCCCGCCCGCGAGCCGAAGATCGGCGAGGTGGCGATGGAGGTCCGCAACTGGACGGTGCGCCACCCCCAGCACCCCGAGCGCCGGGTGGTCAACGACGTCAGCTTTCACGTCCGCCGGGGCGAGGTGCTGGGCATCGCAGGCCTGATGGGCGCCGGGCGCACCGAACTCGCGATGAGCCTCTTTGGCCGCTCCTGGGGCCAGGACATCGAGGGCGAGGTCTGGATCGACGGCCGGCCCGCGGACCTGTCCAGCGTCGGCCGCGCGATCAAGGCGGGCCTCGCCTACGCCACCGAGGACCGCAAGGGCTACGGCCTGGTGCTCGAGGACACGATCCGCCGCAACGTGCCGCTGGCAAAGCTCGACAGCATCGCCGACGGCTGGATCGTGGACCGCGAGAAGGAGGCCGCGCTCGCCGAGCGCTACCGCAAGCGGCTGAACATCAAGTCGTCCTCCATCGAGCAGGAGTGCATCAACCTCTCGGGCGGCAACCAGCAGAAGGTGGTGCTGGCCAAGTGGCTGCACGCCGACCCCGAGATCCTGATCCTGGACGAGCCGACCCGGGGCATCGACGTCGGCGCGAAGTTCGAGATCTACTGCGTGATCCGCGACCTGGCGGCGGCGGGCAAGGCGATCGTGGTGATCTCCTCCGAGATGCCCGAGCTGCTGGGCGTCACCGACCGTCTCTACGTCATGAACGAGGGCCGCTTCGTGGGCGAGATGCCCACCGCGCAGGCGAGCCAGGAGCGGATCATGTCCGCCATCATCAAGTCCACGCGAGAGGCCGCATGACCGACTCCACCGCTTCCGCGGCCGAGGCCGCGCCCGAGCGCCAGGCGCCCGAGACCCAGATGAAGGCCTCGATGCGCTATCTGCGCCGCCACCTGCGCGAATTCGGGATCCTGTTCGCCCTGATCGTGATCATGGCCTTCTTCCAGGTGGCCACCGACGGCATCCTGCTCAAGCCGGTGAACCTGACCAACCTGTTCCTGCAGAACAGCTATATCGTGATCATGGCCATCGGCATGCTGCTGGTGATCGTGTGCGGCCACATCGACCTCTCGGTCGGCTCGGTGCTGGGCTTCGTGGGCGCGCTGGCCGCGGTGATGATCGTGCAGTGGGAAATCCCGTTCCTGCTCGCGGGTCTTCTTTGCCTGATCGCGGGGGCGATCATCGGGGCGGCGCAGGGCTACTGGGTCGCCTATTTCGGGATCCCCTCGTTCATCGTGACGCTGGCGGGGATGCTGGTCTTCAAGGGCCTGACGCTGTGGCTGCTCGCGGGCCAGTCTGTCGGCCCGTTCCCCAACGAGTTCCGGCTGATCTCCTCGGGCTTCGTGCCGGACCTCTTCGGGGGCGAGGGGCTGAACCTGTTCTCGCTGCTGTTGATGGTGGGCGCCGCGGCGCTGGTGCTGGGGCTGGCGGTGCGCACCCGCCGCCGCCATGCCGCCTCGGGCGCGGTCGACGAGCCGATCGCCTTCTTCGCGGCCAAGAACCTGCTGATCTTCGCGGCGCTGGTGTGGATGGGCTGGCTGATGGCCGACTTCCGGGGCCTGCCCAACGTCTTCATCGTGATGGCGCTGCTGATCGCGATCTATTCCTTCCTGACCTCGCGCACCACGGTGGGGCGGCGGATCTACGCCATCGGCGGCAACGCCAAGGCCGCGACCCTCTCGGGCATCAACGCCAAGCGGCTGACCTTCCTGACCTTCGCCAACATGGGGATGCTGGCCGCGCTTGCGGGCGTGGTCTTCGCGGCCCGGCTGAACACCGCCACCCCCAAGGCGGGGCTGGGCTTCGAGCTCGACGTGATCGCGGCGGTGTTCATCGGCGGCGCCTCGATGTCGGGCGGCGTGGGCACGGTGATCGGGGCGGTGGTGGGCGCCTTCATCATGGGCGTCATGAACAACGGCATGTCCATCCTGGGCATCGGCATCGACTGGCAGCAGGTCATCAAGGGGCTGGTTCTGCTGGCCGCGGTGATCTTCGACGTGATGAACAAGAAGAAGGGGGCCTGAGCATGCTTCTGTCCCAGTATCGCAAGGATGACGGCGGCGTGCAGGTCGTCGCCCGCGACGGCGCCGAGGCGTTCGAGCTGAAGTCCGGCCTGGCGCTGCGCGACCTCGCCCTGCGGGCCATCGACCGCGGCCTGACGCTGACCGAGCTGGTCGCGGCGACCGGCCTCAACGGCCCCGTCGACCTCGCGCGCCTCTATGCCGAGGGGCGGCTGCTGCCCCCGATCCTGCATCCCGATCCCGCCCACCTGCACCTGACCGGCACCGGGCTGACGCATCTGGGCAGCGCCTCGACCCGGGCCACGATGCACGCCGGCGCCAAGACCCAGGACGAGACCGACAGCATGAAGATGTTCCGCATGGGCATCGAGGGCGGCAAGCCCGACAACGGCCACGCCGGCGTGCAGCCCGAATGGTTCTACAAGGGCCAGGGCACGGCGCTGGTCGCCCCCGGCGCGCCCCTGATCTCGCCCGCCTTCGCCGAGGACGGCGGCGAGGAGCCCGAGATCGCCGGCATCTACGTCATCGGCCCCGACGGTACGCCCTTCCGCCTGGGCTTCGCGCTGGCCAACGAGTTCTCCGACCATGTGATGGAGAAGCGCAACTACCTCTACCTCGCCCATTCCAAGCTGCGCCCCGCCGCCGTGGGGCCCGAGCTGCTGGTGGGCGAGCTGCCCGCTTCGGTCGAGGGGACCTCTCGCGTCCGCCGCGGCAACGAGGTGGTGTTCGAGCAGCCGTTCCTGTCGGGCGAGGCGAACATGTCCCACTCGATCGCCAACCTCGAGCATCACCACTTCAAGTACGAGGTGTTCCGCCAGCCCGGCGACGTGCACGTGCACATGTTCGGCACCGCCACGCTCAGCTACGCGGCCGGCGTCGCGACCCGCGACGGCGACGTCTTCGAGATCGAGGCCGCGCCCTTCGGCCTGCCGCTCCGCAATCCGCTGCATGTCGCGCCCCCGGCCTCGCCGGAGACGCGCGCCGACGTCCGCGCGCTGTAAGGACCTGAGATGAGCTTCACGCCCGCCCCGTGGCCCCGCAAGCTCCGCAGCCAGGAATGGTATGGGGGCGACAGCCGGGATCACATCTACCACCGCAGCTGGATGAAGAACCAGGGCCTGCCCGCCGACCTGTTCGACGGCCGCCCGGTGATCGGCATCTGCAACACCTGGTCCGAGCTGACGCCCTGCAACGCCCACCTGCGCGACCTGGCGCAGCGGGTGAAGAACGGCGTCTACGAGGCCGGCGGCCTGCCGCTGGAGTTCCCGGTGTTCTCGCCCGGCGAAAGCAGCCTGCGTCCCTCGGCGATGATGTACCGCAACCTCGCGGCCATGGACGTCGAGGAGGCGCTGCGCGCGAACCCGCTCGACGGGGTGGTGCTGATGGTGGGTTGCGACAAGACCACGCCCGCGCTGCTGATGGGCGCGGCCTCGGTCGACATCCCCGCCATCGCGGTCACCGGGGGGCCGATGCTCAACGGCTGGTTCCGGGGCGAGCGCGTCGGCTCGGGCACCGCCCTGTGGCAGATGTCCGAGGCGATCAAGGCCGGCGAGATGACCCGCGAGGAATTCCTCGAGGCCGAGCAGGCGATGTCCCGCTCGCCTGGCTCGTGCAACACCATGGGCACGGCGTCCACGATGGCGAGCATGGCCGAGGCGCTGGGCATGGCGCTGTCGGGCAACGCCGCGATCCCGGCGGTGGACAGCCGCCGGCGGGTGATGGCCCAGATGACCGGCCGGCGCATCGTGCAGATGGTCAAGGACGACCTGAAACCCTCCGACGTGCTGACGCGCCAGGCGTTCGAGAACGCGATCCGCGCCAACGGCGCCATCGGCGGCTCGACCAACGCGGTCATCCACCTGCTGGCGCTGGCAGGTCGCGCAGGCGTGGACCTGACGCTCGACGACTGGGACCGGCTGGGGCGCGACATCCCCACCATCGTCAACCTGATGCCCTCGGGCAAATACCTGATGGAGGAGTTCTTCTACGCCGGCGGCCTGCCCGTGGTGCTCAAGCGCCTGGGCGAGGCGGGCCTGCTGCACCGCGACGCGCTCACCGTCTCGGGCGAGACGGCGTGGGAGCAGGTGAAGGACGTGACCAACTGGAACGAGGACGTGATCGTGCCGGTCGAGCGGGCGCTGACCGCCTCGGGCGGGATCGCGGTGCTCAAGGGCAACCTCGCGCCGAAGGGAGCGGTCCTCAAGCCCTCGGCCGCCAGCCCGCACCTGATGAAGCACCGCGGCCGCGCGGTCGTGTTCGAGGACATCGACCACTACAAGGCCCGCATCGCGGACGAGGCGCTGGACATCGACGAGACCTGCGTGATGGTGCTCAAGAACTGCGGGCCGAAGGGCTATCCCGGCATGGCCGAGGTCGGCAACATGGGCCTGCCGCCGAAGGTGTTGCGCAAGGGGATCAAGGACATGATCCGGATCTCCGACGCGCGCATGTCGGGCACGGCCTACGGCACCGTGATCCTGCACGTCACGCCCGAGGCCGCCGTCGGCGGGCCCCTGTCGGTGGTCCGGGAGGGCGACATGATCGAGGTCGACGTCGAGGCCCGCCGACTGCACCTCGACATCCCCGAGGCCGAGCTGGAGGCGCGCCTGGCCGGCTGGACGCCCATCGTGCTGCCGCCGGGCGGCGGCTACGCCCGGCTGTTCCACACCCACGTCCAGGGGGCCGACACCGGCGCGGACTTCGACTTCCTGGTCGGGCAGAGAGGAAAGGCGGTGCCGCGTGACAGCCACTGAGACCCGGACCCCCGATCCCGCCGGCGCCGGCGCGCCGCACCGCGCGATCGACGTCGCCATCGTCGGCGTGGGCAAGATCGCCCGCGACCAGCACCTGCCGGCCATCGCCGCCGACCCCCGCTTCAGGCTGGCGGCGACGGTCAGCCGCTCGGGCGGGGTCGCGGGGGTCGAGAACCACCCCACGCTCGAGGCGCTGCTGGACGCGCGGCCCGACATCGGGGCCGTCTCGCTGTGCCAGCCGCCGCAGGTCCGCCACGAGGCCGCCCGCAGCGCGATCCTCGCCGGGCGCCACGTGATGCTGGAGAAACCCCCCGGTCAGACCGTGGCCGAGGTTCAGGCGCTGGCCGAGCTCGCCCGGGCGCAGGGCGTGAGCCTCTTCGCCACCTGGCATTCGCGCCACGCCGCCGGCGTCGCGCCGGCGCGGGACTGGTGCGCGGCGCATCCCCCCCGCCGCGTGCGGATCACCTGGAAGGAGGACGTGCGCGAGTGGCACCCCGGCCAGACCTGGATCTGGCAGGCCGGGGGGCTGGGCGTCTTCGACCCGGGGATCAACGCCCTCTCGATCCTGACCGCGATCCTGCCCGCGCCGGTGCGGCTGACCTCGGCCGACCTCGCGTTCCCGTCCAACTGCGAGACCCCCATCGCCTGCGATCTCGTCTTCGCCGGGGCGCAGGGGCTGGCGGTCGAGGCGCGCTTCGACTTCCGCTGGCAGGGGACGCCCGCCTGGGACATCGAGATCGAGGCCGACGACGGCCGCCTGCGCCTCTCCGACGGGGGCGCCGCGCTGGCCGCGGACGAGGCGGCGCGCCCGCTCTCGGGCCCCGGCGAATACCCCGACCTCTACCGCCGCTTCGGCGACCTGATCGCGGCCGGCGCCTCGGACGTCGACGTGACGCCGCTGGTCCATGTCGCCGACGCCTTCCTGCTGGGCCGTCGCCTGACGGTCGAGCCGTTCCACGAATGACCGCCACGCCAGGAGTCAGCCATGCTTGACGCCACGCCCCTCACGGGCCGCCACCTGATCGCCGGAGACTGGGTCGAGGGGGCCTCGACCTTCCGCTCCGCCCCCGCCGCGGGCGAGGGCTTCGACGTCGCCGCCGGCGGCGCCGCGGAGGTGGACCGCGCCGTCCGCGCCGCGGAAGCCGCCTTCGAGACCTACGGCTGGACCGCGCGGGAGGACCGCGCCCGCTTCCTCGAGACCATCGCCGACGAGATCGAGGCCCGCGGCCCCGCCCTGACCGAGATCGGCGCCGCCGAATCCGGCCTGCCCACGGCCCGCCTCGAGGGCGAGCGCGGCCGCACCACCGGCCAGCTGCGGATGTTCGCCGCCCTGATCCGCGAGACCGACCACCTCGACATCCGCCGCGACCCGGCGCTGCCTGATCGCGCCCCCGCCCCGCGCCCCGAGCTGGCGATGATCCAGCGCCCGATCGGGCCGGTGGGGGTGTTTGGCGCCTCCAACTTCCCGCTGGCGTTCTCGACCGCCGGCGGCGACACCGCCTCGGCCCTGGCGGCGGGCTGTCCGGTGGTGGTCAAGGGCCACCCCGGCCACCCGGGCTGCGCCGAGATCGTGGCCCAGGCCGTGGCCGCCGCCGTCGCCGCCTGCGGGATGCCGGCGGGCGTGTTCTCGCTGATCCAATCGAACACCAACGAGGCCGGCGCGGCGCTGGTCCAGCATCCGCTGATCCGCGCCATCGGCTTCACCGGATCGTATCGCGGGGGCAAGGCGCTGTTCGACCTCGCCTGCGCGCGCCCCGAGCCGATCCCGTTCTTTGGAGAGCTCGGCGCGATCAACCCGGTCTTCGTGCTGCCCGCCGCGCTCGGCGCCCGGGGCGCGGCCATCGCCGAGGGCTGGGCCGGCTCGCTGACCATGGGCGTCGGCCAGTTCTGCACCAATCCCGGCGTGGTGGTGCTGCCCGCGGGGCCCGAGGGCGACGCCTTCGCCGCCGCCGCGGCGCAGGCGCTGTCGGGCGCGGCCCCCGGAACGATGCTCTCGGACGGGATCGCCGCGGCCTACCGCAAGGGGGTCGAGGACTTGGCCAACCACCCCGGCCTTGCGCCCGTCGCCGGCGGCGAGGCGGCCGAGGGCCGCGCCGGCCTGCCCGCGGTTTTCCAGGTCGCGGCCGAGGACTGGCTCGCCGCCCCCGACCTCGCCGAGGAGGTGTTCGGCCCCGCCGGCCTGCTGGTGCGCGTCACGGACGCCGAGCAGACCCGCGCCGTGGCCCGCGCCCTGGCCGGCCAGCTGACCGTCACCCTGCAGATGGACGACGCGGACGCGCCGGCCGCCCGGGCGCTGATGCCGATCCTCGAGCGCAAGGCCGGGCGGATCCTGGCCAACGGGTTCCCCACCGGGGTCGAGGTCGCCTCGGCCATGGTTCACGGCGGACCGTTTCCCGCCTCCACCAATTTCGGGCATACCTCGGTCGGGACGCTGGCGATCCGCCGCTTCCTGCGCCCGGTGTGTTTCCAGAACATCCCCGCGGCGCTGCTGCCCGGGGATCTGCGCGGCTGACCGGCCGCGTTCCGACCGGCGGGCGCGGAATGGGAGCCGCGCCCGACGCCCCCCTCCGAGGCCCTCAACCGGCCCGGAGCACGTCCAGGGAGGACAAGACATGATGAAGACGCTCCTGGCCGCGACGGCCATGCTCGCAATCCCCGGCCT
>TARA_R110000751_G_scaffold102121_3_pt1 | contig 11786 bp, 8 predicted proteins | sample TARA_R110000751 | Tara Oceans TARA_R110000751 (sample SAMEA4398001) | marine metagenome | biome: Polar Biome; feature: [MES] marine water layer (ENVO:01000295) within the mesopelagic zone...; material: water (ENVO:00002006), including particulate matter (ENVO:01000060) such as...... | reverse complement strand
ATGTCTGCTATTTCATTAGCTCAAACTGCTGTTGCTCTTAACCACATTAACGTACAACGTTATGTAAAAGGAAAAACAATTTGGAATACAATTAGTTTTACAATGTATGAAGCAATTACCCCCGCAGGCTCTCAAACAGTAATGGAATGGGTACGTTTGGGACATGAATCAGTAACAGGTAGAGATGGTTACTCTGATTTCTATAAAAAAGATATCACCTTTAATGGTTTAGGACCAGTTGGAGATGTTGTAAATGAATGGGTAATTAAAGGTGCTATGATTACAAGCGCTAACTTTGGAGATTATAACTGGGATGATGATGGTACAGCCGTAAACATTACAGTTGAAGTCCAACCCGATTACTGTATATTAAACTACTAAAATTAGGATTAAAATATATTAAAAAGCTTCACTTAACACGTGGAGCTTTTATTTTTCCTTGGTAACCCAACATTACCTCATTATATTTATAACATATGCACACACATGAAATATAATAGTTTACGCGCGCTAGTAAAAGAAGAGCTAAAAAAATCAATAAACGAAGACTACCAAGACAAGTTTAAGATGATAGGTACTTTAATTACTGATATTAAAGAGCGCCCCCAAAAAGAAATATATTCTGATATTAGAGCAATACCAGGAATTACAGTAATCTCTTCCACAGAACCACTTGCATATGGTGACCAAAACCTAAACAAATTTAAAGCTATACTAAGTGTAAAAGTAGATGGTTACCCATTTATAACAAAAGGTGGATTTGACAGATCAAAGATGATGGAAATTGCACAAGAAATAAAAAAAGTACCAGCAGTTAAAGCTTTCTTTGTAGGAGAGGATAATATTACTTCTATTTAATATATGTATATCAAACAATAAGTTATTTTAAATAAAAATTATGAGTGAATTTACGTTACCCACAGAAATTGTGGAATTACCTTCAAAAGGTCTACTATATTCTGAAGAATCAGGATTAAAAAGCGGGAAAGTTGAAATGAAATACATGACCGCAAAAGAAGAAGATATTTTAACCAACCAATCTTATATTTCAAAAGGCACAGTTTTGGATAAATTAATGCAGTCCTTAATTGTATCTAAAATAGACTATGATGAACTTTTAATAGGAGACAAAAACGCCATTATGGTTGCAGCTCGTATTTTAGGATATGGATCAGAATACTCCTTTGAATATAATGGGGAAGATCAAGTAGTTGATTTATCTCTATTAGAGAATAAAGAAATAGATGATAAGATATTTACAAATGGGAACAAGTTTGAATTTACCCTTCCGCACTCTAAAAACCATATTACCTTTAAATTTTTAAGTCATAAAGATGAAAAAAACATCCAACGTGAATTAGATGGCTTAAAGAAAATTAATAAAGATAACTCTCCCGAACTTTCAACCCGTTTAAAGTATATGATTACTTCTGTGGAGGGGAAGACAGAAACAAAGGATATCCGAGAATTTGTCGGTAATTATCTCTTAGCTAAAGATTCAAGAGCATTAAGAGAATATGTTAAAGAGATTCAACCCGATGTTGATCTAACTTTTTTTCCCGATGATAATGGGAAAAAATCCAATATCCCAATTGGGGTTAGCTTTTTTTGGCCTGACATCTGATACCATTCTCCAATCCCGAGCCTCTATATTTAAACAGATTCACCAAATTGTATTTCACGGTAAAGGTGGGTATGATTGGCATACTGTTTACAATATGCCAATTTGGCTTCGTCGCTTTACTTTTAATGAAATTCAAAAATATTATGATGAAGAGAAATCCGCTCATGATAGCCAAGGAAAATCAGGCACCCAAACCGTAATAGGTTCCGATGGTAAAGTAAAAGCCCCTGAATTCTTACAAGGTGCTAAAGGTAATCGTCCTGCTAAATATAAATAAAAGTTACATCTTTAAATATTTATAATAAAACACCTTTAAATGGCAAAATTTGCAAAATCCCTATCTGATGCTGAAAAGATTTTAAAAAATCTTAAAGAAAGCTTTGACAGTCTTGGTAAAAAAGAAATTGATGAAGTTATAAAAAGACTTTCTAAGGGCAAAAATAATCTAAATGAATGGAATGATGAAATTTCAAATTTTAGCCTCAAAGCAGATGAAATTGCAAGTAGTTTAGATGGTGTTGTTAAATCAATGGGGGATGCTTTATCCGAATTACAAAATACCAATGAACAGTTAAATGTAGCTAAAAGGTCAATGCGATCTATTTCAAGCATTGCTAGAGAGGCTGTGGCTATTAAGTTAGGAGAACAATCTATTAATGAAAAATCTTTAAACTCTGCTTTATCCAAACTCCAATCTCAAAAAAGATCTTTAAAACTTGCTATGCTTTCGGAAAAAATTTCTAAGAAGGAAAGACTAGAAATAGCAGCTCAATTAGCGGGATTGGATGACTATAAGACGAAATTAGAGGGTATCTTAAAAACCCATGAAAAAACTAATGCTCAATTAGGAGTTGCCCCTGGTATATTAGGTGGTATTGATAAACAACTTCAAAAATTGGGTTTCCCTGATTTAGGAATAGCCGATGCTGTAGATGAAACTCAAAAATTAAATCAAGCAGCAGGGGGAACTAATGGAATACTAAAAACTTGGGGAATTTTTAGCAAAGCACTAGTTAAAAATCTTTCTAAGTCTCTCACTATAACCAACCTACTCCAAGTTTCAATTGGGGGGGCATTTGCTCTTATAAAAGAAATGGATAGTGAAGTTACAGACTTCTCAGCAAATATGGGTGTTACTAATGCTGAAGCTAGAGCTACAAAATCTGAAATGCAAGAATTAGCAAAAGAGATGGGAGGGGGCGCTATTCGTAGTGATATTTTAATGAAATCCCAAATGGCTATTGGTAAAGAAATTGGAACAAATGCTAAATTGAATAAAAAAGATTTAGTTACTATGAATAGGTTAGTTAATCAAGGTAAGCTTCGAATGGAAACTGCAGCTAAACTTCAAAAGTTAACTCTTTTAACTGGAAAATCATTAGATAAAACAACAAAAGAAATATTAGGAGCAGCAAAAGCCCAATCAATGAAAAACGGGTTAGTGCTAAATGAAATGGATATCCTAGAGGATGTAGCTAACATTTCTGATTTACTTGCTACAAATTTAGGAGAAAATCCAAAAAGACTTGCTGAAGCAGCAGTAACTGCTAGAAAATTTGGTATAAGTTTAGGACAAGCTGAATCAATGTCTAGAAGTTTATTAGATTTCGAATCATCAATTCAAAATGAACTTGAAGCTGAATTATTAACTGGAAAATCATTAAATTTTGAAAAAGCTAGGGGTTTAGCCCTGGCTGGGGAAAGTGATAAAGCAGCAGCAGCAATGCTGGAAAAGATGTCAGCCACAGAATTCAAAAATATGAAAAGCATTGTAGCTCAGGATGCTCTTGCTAAATCTATGGGGATGACTACTAATGAATTAGCTGAATCTCTTAGAAAAAAGGAAGCATTAATTAAAATGGGTGCAGAAGAAGGCCAATCAGAACAACAAAGATATAACCAACTTGTTCAACAAGGAAAATCTCACGCACAAATAATCGATATAGTAGGATCTGAAGAACAAGCAAATATGCTTAAAAAACAAGGAATCCAAGACAGATTTAATGATTCAATGTATACTTTAAAAGAAATAGTGTCAAAGCAACTTATGCCTCTTTTTGAAAAAGTTGCAGGATTTTTAGAAGACAACCCAAAAGCCATTATAAATACAATAAAGGCTGTAGGTATACTTGCTTTAGCCTTTATAGGTATAAAAACAACAATGGCCGCCATTAATGGATTGCAAATGGCTGGGAATGCTTTAACTTTCATCCGACAATCTTATGAAAACGGAATTATGGCTACATTAGGATTACAAAAAGCAGCTTACATATACAATCTTGCTATAAACTCAGAGGCTAGTATTGCAACCGCTACTAGAGCAGCTATGGAACAAACCATATTAGGTACTATGATTTCCCAAGGGGTTAAATGGGTTTATAATATAGGCCTACAGACTAGATTATTAGGCCAAAAGGTTGTTGAAGGTGTTATAAATGGTACAATATTAACCTCAATGGCTGCTATAGGGGCAGGAATGGTTAGAAATATTGCTTCAGGTGTTGTCTGGTTAGGTACACTATTAGCCCAAGCTGCCGCCGCTCTGGCTACAAATGCCGCTTTAACATTTGGTATAGGAGCTGCGATAGCAGTAGGGGCCACTATTGCTGCTTATGCTGCTATTAAATCACTGGTAGGTAATGATGTGATGTCACCCGGAGAGGGAACACCTGGCTATGGTAAACGTACTTTAATGGGACCTGAAGGTGCTATTAAATTAAACAATAAAGATACTGTTATAGCAGGAACCAATTTATTTGGGGATGATACTGTTTCTGAACCTGGAAAACCAACAGAAATGGCTGGGAAAGGTGAAATAAAAGTTAAATCTGCAAGTGTTGATATGTCTGCTGTAATTGAAGCTATTAATTCTTTAGCAGGTAGACCCATAAGCATTCAAATCGACGGTAAAGCAATAGCAATAGCTACCGAAGATGGAAACCCAAGAGCAATGGGAGATAACAGAAGAGCAAATTCATATCAAATAAATTAAAAAATCAAATATTTATAATAAAAACATACAATTATGGGAATACTAACACAACTACAAACAGACGGATCTAACTTAAGTGAATTTGACGGAACAACACCTCCAGTCTCAAACGAGGACACCCCACAATCAAATTTACATAATGCATATTCGATTAATGGCAACCCCTCTTTAACAGGATATCCAACCCCTTCTCAACTAGATCTGGATGGAGTTACTCCTCCAAAATATTTGGATAATTTACCTGGGTAATAAAAATAAAATATGGGTCTTTTAATAAAATTGAAAAATGGGGACACCCCACTAAAATCACTCAAATTTGGTAATGATAGACCAGGAGGGGGAGATAGTGGTCAACCCTATATTAAAACCCCAATAGAAGGCCAAGGTGTAAATACCGCTATCGATGGTGATAGTCTAATTAGAGGAGGATTAACTGCACCCACAGCAGCCCTTGAAGACTCTACACGCCTAACAAAATACCTTTTTGATACTAAAAATCCTAACGGTTTACTATTTACAGTTAAACAGAACTTACTCTCAAGGATAGCAGTAAAAACCGAAGCAGCAACCGGACCAGCCTATGGAGGATTTAGCAAAGAAGTATCTCAGGGATCGGGTGATATCTCTTTTTCTACCGGAAACGGGTTTATTAATGAAGGAATATACACCCCTTTATCTACTATAATGCAGTCCCAAGTTGGATATTTAGGCCAACATCTAAATAAACAGGGATTAGATCCAACAGGTGAATTCCCAAATGCTTCAATTAAAAAGTATGGGGATGTAGTATTTAAAAATAATAAAATTGAAAATAACGCCCATTTACCCAAAGTCCCTCTCTCATTAATAAAAAAAGAAGAAAGATTAGCTAATAGAGAATCAAGAAGAAAAACTCAAGCCCTCCTACAACAACAAAGAGTTAACCAAGAAATTGAAAGACCCGCTACCCAACTTTCCAATCCTATACGAAGAAATTCAAACCCTGGTGTTTTAAGTAACATAAATAGTTTTTTATCTAAATGGGATGCATATAGAGATAAAAGTGCTTTAAATCGACTTGAAAGAAAGGAAGATAATTTACAAACTACAAGTAACCAACTTCAAGCTACAAGAGACAACAGAAGTGAAATTGAAAATGGGAGAGTAGTATATGATAATAAACTGTTAAATTTATGGGATACTAAGGGATTAAATAGAAGTGATCCTAAATACATGAAGGGAGATACTAGTATTCTTCACTCTTATAATGGTGGTCCTAATTCTATTCTAGGTGTAGGAAAAACAGATATAAAATTTGCTACCTTAAATGATGGGGTTACCCCCTATAGAACAGGTGTAAATTTTATGGATCCCTATAAAGGAAGATATCAATTACCTATAGATCGTCCCATAGAATACCAAACACAAAATATATTTGGCTCGAGTGACATACCAACTACTGTAACTTTTAAATATCTTGAAGGACTAAAAAATCAAAACCCCCAAATCTTCCCAGATTATATAAACTCTGAACTCGAAGATTCCCTATTTGTAGAGGGAAGTGATGAGGGTTTTTTAATTAAATATGATGGAAAGGGCAATATTCAACCCTGGGCTAGTTTTAACCCCTACTCCACTCCTACTCCAAAGATTCCACTATACCAATTAAATAACATATTTAAAGGATTTCCAGGAAGCGATAAAAGTGTATCCCTACAATACCAAAAGTTTTTAATAGAGAATGGAGCAAAACCTTCTTCTGTTGATAATTTATATGATCTATTTAGTGAATCTCCTGAACAGTTTTTTAAAAATAAAGACAATAAACCCAATATCCCTTGGGACGATAGTAAAGATGAAAATGTAACAAGTTATCAATTTGGTGGAACCGGTGGTGCAAACGATAAATCAATAAGCCATTATAGAACTTGGGGGTTTGACGATTTTACTGATAACACTATTAATTCCCCACTCAATACCACCCCTTCAATCAACAAACCTGCTTTCCAAAACCAACTTAACCCCGGAGTTGGTAGTGGGGGAAGAGGAAGAAATAGATACATAAGTTTTTCTCCTGATTATACTCTATTTAACCAAGAAAAAAGAATAGGACTAGGAAGAGATAATGACCCAGGTGAAAAAGGTAACATATCTAACTATGTAGAAGGAAAAAAAAGGTATGGAAAAGTCTTAAAAGCAGTCGATGAAATTAATGCACTTCCTATACAATCAAGTCCTGCTAATAGCCAAAAGGTTAATGATTTTATTCATTTTAATATAGCAATACATAATACTTTTAAAGAAGGAAAAAAATATTGCTACTTTAGATCCTTTATAGAAGATTTTAATGATTCATTTTCAGCTAAATGGGATAATATAACATATGTAGGAAGAGGTGAAAAGCTTTTTAAATATAGTGGATTTAATAGAAGTATAAGTTTAAACTTTAAAGTAGTAGCTTTATCAAAACCCGAACTTATACCTATGTATAGAAAATTAAATTTTATAGCATCATCTCTTGCACCAAATTACTCATCAGATGGTTTTATGGGAGGAAACATAGCAGAGCTATCATTTGGGGGATATATAAAACGCCTCCCAGGTATAATTACATCATTTAAAATATCCCCTCCTAAAGACACTACATGGGAAGTTGCAATACCCCTTTCTTATAACGACCCCTCCTCCCCAGGAGTAGCTGAAAAATTTTCAGATAACTCAGTTAGAGAATTACCACATATGGTAGATGTTAGTTTAACATTTGAACCAATCCATAAATTCAGACCAGAAATTGGTAAAAAATTCATATTAAACAATTAAACATAATGGGAAGATACAATGATAACCCAAACATAACCATATCGAATACCCACCTCGAGAATACGGGGTATACCTCTTCAAGACTCCCAACAGTCCCTTTAAGTATTGGGGATTATTATGCCTATACTACTAGAGGGGATAGATATGATACCTTAGCTCAAATATATTATGGTAATCCTTCACTCTGGTGGATTATAGCAGCATGTAACCCATCCAACTCTTCTGATTCTCTAATACCTGAAATAGGAACCCAAATAAGAATTCCTAATGAAAATAGGATTACTGAAATTAAAACATTATATTTAAAAGTAAACGCCAACAATTATCAAATCTAAATAAAAAATAATAGTTATATGCCAGATTTATTAGGAGAGGGATTAAGTAGGAGTGTTTTAAATCAAATTCGAACCCGACAAACCCTTCAAGGGGGTGGAGTTGATAGTGATAGAACACCTGAAGAAATTAAAGCTTTAATAGCTTCCAATAGCTTTTTAAGATTAGCATCCGCAGTTAGTATAGATAAAATAAAGCTCAATGAAATGGGGCTAGATATTGAATCTAATGATGGTGATGGTTTAGCAAGAAATAATGTTTTATTTCAAGGTACTTCTACTCTAAAAAAAACCACATCAGAAGTAGAGTACATATCATGGGATGGGGAGGATACCGTTTCATTGACCGAAAATGAGATAAGTAATGAATCAAGATCTGGCTTCTCCCCTGATGGGAAAGGATCCTATGAATTAAGTAGAGACTATGGTAGAGTTCCCATGGCTGGTATGACAGGTGCTAATATTAAAACTTTAACTAGGGGATCTATAAAAAAGGCCACTATCGAAATTAAAGCTCATAGCAGGGAACAATTTGATATAATTGATGTTCTCTATATGAGGTTAGGTATGACTGTTTGTTTAGAATGGGGAAATAGTCTCTACCCACAATTAGTAAACACCCCATCCGAAGGAGGAACTACAAGTGGGGGGGAAATTCACTTAAAAAGGATGGGTGATACATATATTACAAATAGCGATTATGGGTTTTTTACTTCTCCTTCTACAAACCAATTTGAATCTTTAAAACAGATTGATGAACTGAGAGGCTTATATGCTTCAAACTACGATGCTATAATAGGCAGAGTTACTAATTTTAAATGGTCTTACCAAGAAGACGGTTCTTATAAAATTACCCTTACAGTTATAAGTATGGGAGATATAATAGAATCCCTAAAGACAAACCTCTCAGTAGACCTTACAACTGAAAAATTTCTGGAACTAGCCCTCACCCAACTATCTGATGCTTCCCCTAGTGATGCTACCTCAACAACTGCAAAAGATATAAATATATTAACTTCATTTTTTTGGACATGGAAATTTATAAATAAAGGATTCTCCCCAGACCAACCCAGTTTATACCCCAAAGATGAAATTGTTAATTGGTTTGAAGATGGTTATAGTTATCGGACCACAGCCCTTGCCAACCTCAATGGAGCGACAAAGTACCATGTGGGTAATTACATGAAAAACTCCCTCCCAGGCCAAATCCCAGGCGAAACTGAGGTTACGGTTCATACCGTTCAATTCTATAGAATAATTGCATTATGGGAAGAGGATATAATATTTGATGATCGATTACACCTACCAAACTATGGGCCTTACAATAATGGTGGACTTGGAAATTTATCAGCGACCCATATTGTTAGTGGGGAGAATTTTAAACTATTAGGATTTTCTGAAAGTGGAGGTTCTACAACTGTAGATTATACATCTGGAGATCAAGCCTCAAACTTAACCAAAACTTACTCAAGTGCTGGATGGGTTCAAAAATATGTTAAAGGTAAACTCGATACAAATGCAGCCTCTTGGATGAAGTATTTAGATAATGAAACTACTGGTGATGATTTTTTCGGTGAGATGACAGTAAATTATACAGTCACAACTAAAAGAGCTAAACTCCCAACTAATCTCGCAACCTTACAAGTAGGTGATGGGGTAATGCTAGCTAATTCCCTAGGAAACCCTACATCTACCTCTTTAGAAAACCAAAATGCAGCAGCTTCCAATGCTGCTAAAGACAACCCCTCAGATGGTCCCTCATATTATATAAGGTTTGGTGCTTTCTTAGAATTTATAAAAGAAAACGTACTACCGAGAATCGATGAAGGGCATGGTGAAAATGATCACACTCAAAATCCTTCCATAATGGATATAGATTTTAATGAATCTACAAACATTATGTATTCACTACCAAATCAGTTGTCTTTAGACCCAAGAGTTTGTATTATAAGAAACGATAATTTTAGAAGTCAACAAAATAAAACTTGGAAATATTTTACTAGTTTTGGTGGTAAGGGGGGTTTAAAGATTTTTTCTCCTAAAGAGGGTATTAGTATAAATAATGGAGGTGAGGGGGAAAATAATTATAAAAACACAGCATATATAATGAATATATATCTGAATTTTAATTATTGTATGGAGGCAATTGGTGAAAGTGCTAATGAAAAAGGGGATGTTAATCTATATAGTTTGTTAAGAAAATTAACCGTGGGGATAAATAAAGCTTTAGGAGGTATTAATAACCTAGAACCTATAGTTGACGAAACTACAAATAAGATAAGAATCATTGAAAGTAGCCAAATCCCAGGTTTTATAAATGAGAGTCAACTTGAAATTGACCTTAATATAGCAGGATACCTACCCAAAAATGAAACAGGTTCTCCACCTACCGAGACAAAAACAACAAGTAACTTTATTAGGAAAGTTAATATAGATACCACAATTTCCCCTGCCTTAAGTTCTATGATTGCAATAGGAGCTACAAACTCAGGATACGTTAAGGGAACAGATGCTACTGCATTTTCTAAATGGAATAAGGGACTAACAGACAGATTTAAAATCCAACTTGTTCCTGGAACTGTAGATTCACTACCAAAAAAAATCCTATTTGATGGGAAAGAAGTTGAATTAGATGAAGCATTAAATAACTATTTTGTAAAATACCTATCAACCGATATACAGATTTTAGGTAGTTCTTATAAGTTATCACAACGTAACCTTGGATATCTATCAAACTATGATTCTGAAATAATTGAAAGAAATATATCTGTAGTGAGCGAATTTTATAGATATCTTTTAGCTACTAGAACCAAAAGCTCCGGAGGAAATGGAGTATGTGGGGGAACATTAGGCTTCATCCCATTCAAAATGAACTTTTCCATGGATGGAATGTCAGGATGGAAAATTTACAATTCTCTTAAAATTAACGCTAGATTCCTCCCCCCTATATATAATAAAACCCTAAACTTCATAATCACAGCAATCGACCATAGCATAAAAGTTAGTGATTGGGAAACTAATGTCCAAGTTCAAGTTGTCCCTAAATCCACCCAAGAACACAACTCCATCACAGATTTAGAATATGAGTGGGGAATAGCAAAAGCCGCAAAACTAAATGAAGCCGTAGATATTGTACCAAGATATAAGCAAAGTGAGGAACTACCCGATAACCCCGGAGAAACTAATGATGACCCCATTGGTGTAGAAAGCACATCTTTAGGAACTTCCCCATCAAGTGAAACTTTAAGTAATAAGGCTTTAAAAACCGATGAATCAATTGAATCTGTTATTAAAGCGGGAATGGATATAATAGATTCGCTATAATTTAATATTTATAACAAAATGACTGATTTTTTTCAAGAATGGAACGTAAATGACCCTCATGTAGAATTAAGAAAACGCATATTAAAAATTGCAGCTTCCTATATAGGTCAAACAACTTATAGTTCTAGGAAAGGATTCAATGACAGTGCATTCGAATCTAAAATGAAAAATGTTGGATGGTCAACAACCCAACACTATTGCAACTATTTTTGTATTTTAGTTTATAAAGAAGCACTTACTACTGGGAACCAATATGTAAATTCTACTTTAAACTACCCTGGAAATTGGACTGGAAATTTAGGATATTTAAAAGGTATTAAAGAGTGGAAGAGAAAACAATGGGGGCTCCTAGACCCACAAGTTGAAAATACTAGGAAAAACTACCAACTACTATCAAGATATATTAATATTACCCAATACCCTATGGCAAAATGGGGAGCAGAAACATCTACCTCAAAAAGAGCAGGATTTGCCCCAAATATAAAATCCGCCACCAGCACCCCACATACAGTAATGCCTGGAGATATTATAACCTTTGATTGGAAGAACGATGGGAGGTACAATGATCATATTGGGATATATGTTGCCCCCGCAGATGCCCAATGTAAAAATATAATTACAATAGAAGGAAACACAAACAGCAACCCAAATGGTTGTTTTAAAAAAGTAAGAGCAGCTTCACTAATTAATGGGTTTGGACAATTAACCACTATAA
>TARA_R110000751_G_scaffold14328_3_pt1 | contig 11789 bp, 12 predicted proteins | sample TARA_R110000751 | Tara Oceans TARA_R110000751 (sample SAMEA4398001) | marine metagenome | biome: Polar Biome; feature: [MES] marine water layer (ENVO:01000295) within the mesopelagic zone...; material: water (ENVO:00002006), including particulate matter (ENVO:01000060) such as...... | reverse complement strand
GAAGCATTCGCGGGACAGCATCGGGCCAACTCCACATCGTATTACTTGTTCGACGAAGCAGGCGGCATACCCGATAAAATATTTGAAGTGCGCGAGGGTGGACTGACCGACGGTGAACCAATGACGTTCGACTTCGGCAACCCGACTAGAAACAGTGGACGGTTCCACGCCAACATGGTGGGCAAGTATCGGCACCGTTTTATTAAGAGGCACATCGACAGCAGAGACGTGTCAATTACAAACAAAGAATATCTCAAACGCATGATCGACGACTACGGCATTGACAGCGACGTGGTGAAGGTTCGTGTACTCGGCACGTTTCCATCCGCATCAACGTATCAATTTATTAGTAGCGAAGACGTAGACAATGCAATGGCGCGTGAAATGCAACCCGCAGAGTATAACTTTGCCCCTGTTGTTATTGGCGTAGACCCCGCGTGGACGGGAGACGACGATTTTGTTATCGTTATGCGGCAAGGACTTAATGCTAAAGTGCTTGGTTCCTATGCGCGGAATGATAACGACGTGCAGATGGCACAACTGATTGCTCAGTTTGAAGACGACTACAAAGCAGACGCCGTTTTTGTTGACGGCGGGTTTGGTACAGGCATCGTCAGCATCGGGCATACAATGGGACGGGATCATTGGCAGATTATTTGGTTTAGCGACAAGTCAATGGACCGAGGCTGTCTTAACAAACGTGCGGAGATGTGGGAACAAATAAGATTGTGGTTAAAAGAAGGCGGCGGATTAGAAGAAGATGAAATTATGCGTTCTGATTTAACAGGCGTAGAGCTAGTGCCGCGTCTTGACGGTAAGAAGCAACTTGAAAGCAAAGAGCATATGAAAGATAGAGGTCTTGCGTCGCCTAATCGAGCAGACGCACTTGCATTAACTTTTGCGTTTCCTGTAGCATCAAGAAAGCTTGCGTATAACCCTAAACACGAAACTGCTATGCAACATGAATACGATCCAATAGGGTAGACAGCGGCACACCTAACGTGGTACAGCGGTTGCTATGGATGCAATAATCGTTTTTAGTCCAAATAACGAGCACCCGTTGCGGTGGATTCTGGATAAGACGCATCGGCATGTCTGGTGCTCTGTGCGTCTAGATAATTATTGGGTAACTTATGATTGGTATCACGGAATACCTCTCATTAGCGTAGCTCAGTCATCTGACTTTGACTTAGCTAAATTTTACAGGGACGCGGGCTATGAGGTTATCAAAACAACCGTCGGCGAAGAGCCGTGTCACGGTCCTTGGATGTGCAACAACTGCGTCGGGCACACAATGGTTATTTGCGGTATTAGAACGCATTTTATATTTACGCCGCATCAGCTTTGGAAACATATAACGGGAGCGGAAACTATGACTAGCCGTATTAAGAAATTTTTTACGTCACTAGAATTTGTCCCCGGTTTTGGGGGAGCGTCCGCCGCACCTCCTCCTGTGTATCAAGCACCTGTTGCACCTCGATCTGAAATGGCTATAGCGGCAGATAAAACTTTATCGGATGAAGAAGCCGCTAGAGTTAAGGCACAGAAAAAAGCAGCGGGCACAGTTTCGTCAACAGGTGGAACTTTGTTAGACGATGCAGAAGACGGTTCTGCTAGTGCTAGTTCAAGTTCAATGGGTTATTGATAAAAGGGTTATTGATATGATTACTTTACTTAAACGTTTATTTTATGTTCCCGGTTTTGGCGGTGCTAGAGCACCTGCTCCTCCTCCTCCTCCGCCTCCTGCTCCCGTTGCTCCTAAAAAACCAGACGTTGCTGTTCAACAAGCTAGGGCCGATGAAATAAAAAGGTCTAAACTTGCGGCAGGGCAAGCAGGTACAAATAAAACAAAAGGCGCGTTAATTTCTGAAGACGCAAGCACAGCTAATAAAACTTTGTTAGGTTAAGGCTATGCCAATAATTAACCCCGGCAATTTAGGGGACAATATACCACCGCACGGTAAACGGTCTTCTATTCTTCGTCGCTATGTTAAACTTGAGAACGATAGATCGTCTTGGCGTAATCACTGGATGGAGATTAGTGATTACATATTGCCTAGACGCGGACGATTTTTGTTCACGACTATGGATGACCGGGGCAAGAAACGTAACAATAAAGTTATTGATAGCACGGGTACGCAAGCTATAAGAACAATGGCCGCAGGGATGATGTCTGGAATGACTAGCCCCGCAAGGCCTTGGTTTCGGTTTGCTGTGCAAGACGAAAACGCAATGGACAATCACGAAGTTAAAACGTGGTTGGCAGGCGTTGAAAAAATAATACGGTCTATATTGCAGCGGTCTAATTTTTATAACAGTGCTTTTACAGTGTATTCAGAACTGGGTGCTTTTGGTACGGCTCCTCTTTACCGACAAAAAAGTTTTGATAGTGTAATTAGGTTTCGACCTTTTACCGCCGGAGAATATGTTATTGCAGAAAACGATCAAGGCGTTATCGATACGCTAGGAAGATCGTTTACTATGAGTGTTAGTCAGGTCGTTGAGAAGTTTGTTATAAACAGCGAACGCGGCACAGACGATTGGACAGGCGTTAGTAGGGCAACGCGGAGTTTATGGAACAACAAAAACTACGACGAGTTAATATCCGTTATTCATATGATCCAACCGCGTCGTAGTTCAGAAAGAAATCAAAAACGCTTGAGCAATCTCGATATGCCTTTCAAGAGTTGCTACATGGAACAGGGCGCGGAGAACGACGAGCTTCTGTACGAAGGCGGATTTAAAACTTTTCCGGCATACGTCCCTAGATGGGATGTTTTACAAGGAGATGTATACGGCAGGTCTCCCGGCATGGATAACCTCGGCGACATTAAACAATTACAACAACAGCAAAAACGTAAGGCGCAGGCGATAGACAAGATGGTCAACCCTCCGATGACTGCGCCAACATCTTTACGAGGAAAACCGTCAAGCGTACTTCCCGGAGGAACAACTTATGTTGATCCTTTGCAGGGCGGTCAAGGGTTTACCCCGGCTTACCAAGTCACACCTCGTCTCGGAGAAATGCAGCAGGACATCGCTGAAGTTCAAGAGCGCATTCAAAGAGGATTTTATGCGGACCTCTTTGCCATGATGATAAACTCCGACCGAAGAAATATAACGGCGACGGAAGTCATCGAACGGCAAGAGGAAAAGCTCGTTCTGCTGGGTCCAGTTCTGCAACGACTAAACACAGAATTGCTTGATCCGCTGCTTGACGACGTCTTTCAATTTGCACTGGAGGCCGATCTCCTCCCTGAGCCTCCAGAAGCTCTGCAAGGCGAAGAACTGCGCGTAGAGTACGTCAGTTTACTGGCGCAGGCCCAGCAGGCTGTTGCCGCCAGCGCACTTGAAAGAACAATGGGATTTGTAGGAAACTTGGTAGCAGTGTTTCCAGAAGTTACAGACAACATAAACCCAGACGAGGCTACACGTCAGTACGCTGAGATACTTGGCAATTCTCCTGATCTTCTTAGAGACAGCAAAGAAGTTGCTAGTATGCGGCAGCAGCGTCAACAAGCACAAGAACAACAGCAACAAGCAGAACAAGCAGCGTCTCTTGGTGGCGCGGCTGCTCAAGGGGCCAAAGTTCTTTCTGAAACAGACACTCAAAATCCTAACGCTTTAACTGATCTATTAGGTAGAGGTGGCAGCGTATGAAACGTAATTTAAAAGTGTACGATTCTAGTAACGCTACTCACGTTGCTGAAGCAGAAAAAAATGAAGAAGATAAAGAGAAAGACATTTTGTTTATTCTTAACGAACCAAGAGGAAGAAGGTGGGTTTATTCTCTTATACATTCTCAATGCCACATTCTTTCTATTAGTCATGTTCCATTAGATAAAGAAAGTACGTCATTTAACGAGGGAGCAAGAAGCGTAGGTATTGCGTTAGAAGAAGTTGTTCGGGAGAGAGCACCTATTTTGTATATGAAAATGTTAGAGGAGAACCATTTTAATGGCTGAAGAAACATTAAACGAAACAGAAGTTTCTGAAGAAACACCGGACGAAGAAGTTGTTTCTGAAGAAGCAGTAGATAAAACGGTTGACACTAAATCGGAAGATGCAAGTGTTGACAAGGATACCAAAGTCCTGCTGTCGGATGACGAGGATGATGGAGCCGGAGGTGTGCCCGACAAGTACGAGTTCACCTCCCCAGACGACATCGGTAAAATTGAGATGACCGATGAAGTCAAAGCACAGTTTGATGCCTTTGGAGAACGAGCAAGAGATGCGGGTCTTACACAAGACCAGTATCAAAAACTTGTAGAAGGAGAAATCAAACGGGGGCGTGAGGCTGTTAATCAAGGAGCCGAAGCCTATCAGCAACGTGTTTCAAACTGGGCCGAGCAAACTAAATCAGACAAAGAACTTGGCGGGGATTCCCTCGCTGAGAATTTGTCTGTTGCAAAGCTAGGTATGGATACTTTTGGGACTCCAGAACTTAAAAGTCTTTTTGACGCGCCATCAGAAAAAAACCCTGATGGTTTAGGTCTTGGTAATCATCCAGAAATTATACGTTTGCTCCATCGCGCTGGGTTACAAGTGAAAGAAGACGGAGAGCTTGCTTCCGGGGACGGAGGAAAAGCAGAAAACGACGCTTCTCTCAAAAGAATGTATCCTAGTATGTTCAAAGACGAAGCAGCAGCCTAAAGGAGAAAATAAACATGGCTACTCTCTCGACGACTAACCCAACCTTATCTGATCTAGCTAAGGTTACTGACCCTGACGGATCAATTTCCGATGTGGTCGAAATACTGAACGCGACGAATGAAATCCTGACAGATATGTCATGGATGGAAGGTAACCTTACCACAGGTCACCGTTCGTCTATCCGCTCTGGACTTCCCACACCAACGTGGCGCAAGTTGTATGGCGGCGTTCAGCCCACTAAAAGCCGAGCCGTACAAGTCACTGACAACTGCGGTATGATGGAAGACTACGCTGAAGTTGATGCCGCCCTTGTGGGTATGGCTGGCGACCCAGCAGCTTTCCGTCTTCAAGAGGATCGTCCTCATATTGAAGGCATGAACCAAGAGTTTGCTTCTACTCTCTTCTACGGAGATGAGAGTACAGCACCAGAAGAGTTTACTGGTTTAGCACCACGCTATAATTCTCTTAGTGCAGAAAATGGCGACAACATCATAAATGGAGCAGGGTCTGGTTCAGACAACGCTTCTATATGGTTAATTTGCTGGTCCCCTCAAACGTGCCACGGGATTATTCCTAAAGGCTCAAAAGCGGGTATCCAACAAAGAGACCTTGGCGAAGTCACCATTGAGGACGCTGACGGGTCGAATGGCCGTATGCAGGCTTTCCGTACTCATTATCGTTGGGATGTGGGCATTACTGTCCGCGATTGGCGTTATGCAGTTCGTATTGCAAACATTGACCGTTCTGCTTTGTTGGCTACCGCAGCGACTGGTGCTGACCTCAACGATTTGATGCACCAAGCGTGGACTGAATTGCCTTCTACGGCTGCAGGACGTTGTTCTTGGTACATGGACAAGTCAATATTGTCTATGCTTAGGCGTCAAACTTCTAACGCAGTGTCAAGCTCGACATTGTCGGTAGATATGGTAGGCGGAACAATGCAAACAAGTTGGGGCGGTATTCCTATCCGTCGCTGCGATGCATTGCGTCCTGATGAAGCGACTGTAGCCTAAAACGGTTCAGTTTTGTTTTAACGTCCAGAAAAAGGAGATTTAAAATGATTTTGGACGAACTTAATGAGTTCTGCGATGCCACGGCGATGAATACTGGCGGAGCAGCGACATACCTTGTCGGAGACGTGATTGACCTGCAAGAAACAGGTAAAAATCTCGGTGCAGGGCAGCCTCTTTACTTGGTTGTACAAATTGAAACTACTGCTACATCTGGCGGATCAGCCACAGGCAGTTTTCAATTAGCCTCTGACGCTGCAGCAGCTATCGCAGTGGATGGAAGTCAAACTATCCATTCGGTAACTGATGCTATTGCTGTTGCCAGCTTAACGGCTGGTTTCACTTTTGTTCTTCCGGTCCCACCGGAAGGAAGCATTACTTATGAGCGTTACCTTGGTGTCCAGCAAACAACTGCGACGGCAGCATTTACGGCAGGAAAGATTAATGCTTTTCTGACGAATGAGCCGCATCAGTGGAAAGCAGCACCAGACGCTATTAACTAGATAAGGCCTGTAGGGAGGGGAGGTTATAAAACCTCCCCTTACCTTCCGCTTATTATATGAAAGGAGGCCATTATGGCTTCATTTACAGCCGTTGGTCACAATACAACTTTAGCTTTAGACGCTAAAGGAGAGACAGTTCGTGTTGCTCTTGCTGGAACTTACTCAATGGTTATTAAGCTCCAAGTAGAACAAGGAGCTAAAGGATCAGGTGCGTATTTAACTGTAAAACAATTTAGCACGGTAAACGCTACTGTTGCATACGACCACGTCACACAATCTCCGGGTGAGCAGCTCAGGTTGATTGTCACTACTGATACAAGTGGTACATGTACTGCAACATTGACTGAGACATCAAACCTATCCATGAAGACTTTTAAAGATCGTCTTGGAACCAGTCTTATGACTTTAACGCAAAAGTTTACCAAAATACATGGTGGACTTGTTAGAGACACTGGGGCTGTTGTTAATACAACTGTGGCACTGGTTCTTAATGAAGGAGACCACGCAGGCCGTATTGTTACTGCTAACCATGCTACTGGATTTGCGATTACACTTCCAGAAGCAACGGCTACTGGTAACGTCTACACAATCTTTTATGGGACAACTGTCGGCGCAGGCAATGCTACTATCGTAGCACCTTCTGGCGATACCTCCTTTATAGGTGGTGTTGGCCTATCAACTGATATTGCTGGCGTTACTATATTAGCAAATGCGGCAGACGACACTATTACTATGAACGGTTCTACAAAAGGTGGAATAAAAGGAACCTTCCTTCGATTTACCGATGTAGCATCAGGCATCTTTATGGTTGAAGGCTTCTTATGTGCATCAGGCACAGAAGCAGATCCATTTAGTGCTGGCGTATAAATCAACTAACTTGGTGGTCCCTTCGGGGGCCACCTTCTTATTCTTGGAGGAGACGTTATGGAAGTTCGATTTAGAAATCCTTTTTACCACAATAAATTCGGTTTATTAGGAGGCGGGGGAGATCACGATACTATATACACCTTGCCTGACGATACTGTGCTCCCAGAGACTGCAGTTGTTATAACTGGAGAAAGTGAGCATCGTAAAACTAACCCCCCTAGACGTGCCCAGCGTAAAGACGGGCGTTTTATAGCAGACGATAAATCTACCAAAGACATTAACGAGGCTTATGAGGTAGATGGGCAGCCTGCTCGGAAAAAACCTACGGAAGGTAAAGAGAAGGTTGTTGATGATGTTGTGAAAAAACGCACGCCTAAATAAGAGCTTATTAAGTATACAGGAGTGACCTATGGCGTCCGATACACAAATTGCGAAACTGGCTTTGCAGCATATTGGTGACAGGTACGACATCACCGACTTAACGGAAGAAAGCGTAGAGGCAGAGCAAGTCAACCTTATTTTTAGCGACACAAGAGATTGGCTTCTTAGGCAACACCCTTGGAACTTTGCTAAGAAATTTTCGACTCCGGCTGCCTTAACCGGAACTGTTCCAAACAATTTTGACTATATGTATACTTATATGCCGGATGCGGTTCGTGTAAACGGTGTAGTAGACCCATTAAACGCAAACACTGTTATAAATTTTGAAGTAGCAAGAAACAGTTCCGACGTAAAAGTTATACTTACAGACCAAGTATCCGCCGAATTTTTTTACACTTCGCGTATTACTGATTCTGCTCAATTTGATCCTGAGTTTACGATGGCATTTTCTTATGCGTTAGCCGCAAAGTTAGCTATGCCTTTGACAGGGGAGCGTGCAATTATGGGAGATATGGATACGCTTGCAAAGAATGTAATAAACAGCGCGTGGGAGACAGACAGTAATGAGGGGTTACAAGATACGATACCCGACGCTGACTGGATACAAGCGAGGGCTTAATGACTAAAATTATTCAATCAAGTTTAGCCGGAGGAGAAGTATCTCCTGCTATTGGTGCTAGAGTAGATATTGACAAGTACAAATCTAGTTTAGAAACGTGCGAGAACACATTCGTCCAAGTGCATGGCGGCGTTTCCAACAGGCCGGGTCTTGAGTTTGTAGCAGAGTGTAAGAGCGGTACGTTATCTACTCGTTTAATTGCTTTTGAGTTTAATACAGAACAAACATATATTTTAGAGTTTGGGAATAATTACATTCGTTTTCATAAAGACGGAGGCCAAATATTAACTGGCACTGCAAAGACTATAACAGCGGCTACTAAAGCAAATCCTGTTGTTCTTACGTCGAGTTCTCATGGTTTGGCTAACGGAGCAGACGTGTATGTAACAGGCGTTGCTGGAATGACACAGCTCAACGGCAGGACAATGCGTGTAGCAAGCACTGCTACACACACTTTTGCGCTAACAGATTTTGATGGTAACAACATAAACAGCACCGCGTTTACTACTTACGGAAGCGCAGGCACTGCAGAACAAGTGTATGAGATTGCTACTACATATACGACAGCGCAATTGTTTGAATTAAAGTTTGTTCAATCTGCTGACGTTATGACTATAACGCACAAGGACCACGACCCTGCAGAACTTACTCGTACTGGACACGCTGCGTGGACTTTAACAGACATTGTTTTTGCGCCTGAGCAGACATTCCCTGTAGGATTAGCGTCTGCCGCTAATACCACGGGTTCAGAGGCGGAAAGATACGTTGTAACTGCAGTAAACGAGGATAATGCAGAAGAAAGTTTAATTGCTACGGCTACAGCTAAAACAATTTCTGGGGCTACTGCAGCAAACCCAGTTGTTATAACAGCTAGTTCTCACGGGTTTTCAAATTTAGATGAAGTGCATATTAGCGGTGTAGTAGGTATGACGCAGCTTAATGGTCTTCGTTTCAAAGTAGCTTCGGTAACAACACACACTTTTGAAATTCAAAGTTTAAGTCGCGTAAATGTAAATGGCACGGCGTACACTGCTTATTCTTCTGGAGGAAGTGCTTTTCCTTGTTATACTAAATTAACTAACGGCCACGCTACAAAAGATAATACAGTAACGTGGACGGCAGTAACAGGTGCTATAAGCTATAATGTGTATGTTGAAAAAGACGGCGTATTTGGGTTTATAGGAAGAAGTGAAATTGATAGTTTTACAGACAATAATTTAGATCCTGATTTAGAAGACACTCCTCCGCGTTTTACAAATCCTTTTACTGCTTCAAATACGTCTCCTTCTGCTGTCGGGTATTTTCAACAACGTAGGTTGTTTGCAAGCAGTGAAACGTATAGGCAGCGTATGTGGTTAACGCAAACAGCTAATCATTATAATTTAGGTGTATCCAGTCCAACTAAAGATGACGACGCAATAATAGTTACGATAGCCAGTCTTCAAGTTAATGAGATACGTCACATGGTACAGTTAGGAGATTTAATTCTTTTAACGTCGGGAGGCGAATGGAAGGTTAGCGGAGTAGACGGCGTTATAACTCCTTCGGGCATCCAAATAGAACCACAATCCTATTATGGTGCGGAACAACTCAGACCAATAACGGCGGGCGATGTTGTTTTGTATATGCAACCGGGATGGACTGTAAGAGACTTGTCGTACAAATTTGAAACAGACGCTTATTCTGGAAACGACGTGTCTGTTTTAGCCCGACATTTGTTTGATGATTATACGTTTATTGACTGGGATTACGCGCAAGCTCCTCATTCTATAATATGGGCAGTGCGTAGCGACGGAATAGTTTGCGCTCTTACTTATGTTAAAGAACAAGAAGTGTACGCTTGGAGCAGGCACATAACTGACGGAGATTTTAAGTCTGTAGCGTCTGTGCAAGAAGGCAACGACGACTTTATGTACGCAATAGTACAAAGAAAAATAGGCACTAGAACACGTCAATACATTGAACGATTGCATGACCACGATTTTACTAACGTACAAGACGCTTTTTTTGTGGATAGTGGGCTAACTTTAGATTCTCCTGTTGCAATAACAGGCTATACTAACGCCAACCCTATTGTTGTTACTGCAACGTCGCATGGGTTCAGTAACGGGGATGTTGTCGATATAGAAGGCGTGTACGTTGTAGACACGTCAAAAAATCAAGGCAAAAAGTTATCTACTGAAGTAAATACTATTGGGTACACTGTTGCAGATAAAACAACACACACTTTTGAACTTCAACTTAACGGTACAGACCTTAACAGCGCGGCATTTGCTGTGTATCATAGCGGCGGAAACGTAAGAAAAGCTGTTACAACTGTAAGCGGGTTGTGGCATTTAGAAGGAGAATCTGTAGTAGGTCTTGCAAACGGTTATTCAACTGGTGCAATGACTGTTGCTAGTGGATCAGTCACTATACCTAACGCAGCCAGCAGGGTTCATGTCGGCCTTTCTTATACTAGCGAAGTTAAAACACTGCGTTTGGACAACGCTAGTCCTGCAGACACTGTGCAAGCGCGTAATAAGAAAATGACTAGGCTTACTATTAGACTTCAAGACACAATGGGGTTATGGCACGGGCCGGACACCGACCATATGCGCGAATCTAAATTTGGTCTTCCGTCTTTGTACGGTCAAGAATTATCTATGATAACAGGCGATAAGCATGTAACTTTGTCCCCAAGTTGGAATAAGAACGGGCAAATTGTCATACAACAAAAAGATCCCCTGCCTATGACTATTCTTGGAATTATACCAGACGTTGTAGTTGGAGGTAATTAATGGTGTTTTTTCCTACGTTAATAACAGCAGCAGCACCTGCTTTTTCGACTTTTCAAATAGCGTCTCTTGCATTTTCTGGACTTAGTTTTCTTTCTCAGTCATATGGCGCATACCAACAAGCACAGGCACAGCAAGAGCAAGCAGCTTACCAAGCAGCAGTAGCAAGAAATAACGCTATTACCGCAGGAAGAACTGCAACGGCTATAGCAGAGCGCGGCAAAATTTTAGAAGACGAGCATAGGCGCAAGATTAAACAAACTAAAGGCAGTGCAAAAACTGTTCAAGCAGCAAAAGGTTTTCTTGTAGATGACACTGAAGACAGCACTAACGTAGGTCTTTTAGCAGACATTGCTGAAATAGGTGAGTTAGATATTTTAAAAATTCGAGACAATGTCGAATTAGAAAGACGCCAAGCATTGATACAAGGATCAAATTATCAAACTCAAGCAGGGTTGTTTGACGCAAAAGCAGGTTCAATTAGCCCGCTTATGTCGGGGACTAGTACATTGCTTGCGGGAGCAGCAGATACACTTAAAACTGCTAAAACAGTCGGCTTGTTTAGTTAAGGAATAACAGTTATGCCCCCTAAAGTACCTACACCTTCAACGCAAGGCGCACAGAACATAGGCTCTGTAGGTCTTACTACAAACGTAAACACTCCGTACCAAAATTTTCAAGTACCTGTTATAGATAAGGGGGCCGCCGCTTTAACAGCAGGAGCAGCTTTTGGTTCTCTTGCAAAGACTTCTACAGATTATTTAACTGAAGACAGTAAACGTAATCTTTTACAATACGACACTGAAGCTTCTACTTTGCGTAGCCAACTTCAAGAAACTGTAAAAGCAGCAAAAGGGCAAGAAAAATTAACTCTTATAGAAGGCCAAGAGCTAGACATAGAAGGAGAGGCCTATAGCGGATTTGACTTAGTGGAAACTAAATCAAGTGCACAGCAACAATACCAAGAAGGCATTAGTAA
>TARA_R110000751_G_scaffold27429_16_pt1 | contig 11805 bp, 26 predicted proteins | sample TARA_R110000751 | Tara Oceans TARA_R110000751 (sample SAMEA4398001) | marine metagenome | biome: Polar Biome; feature: [MES] marine water layer (ENVO:01000295) within the mesopelagic zone...; material: water (ENVO:00002006), including particulate matter (ENVO:01000060) such... | reverse complement strand
GAAGATTAAAAACTTCTTGACAAACAATAATATATTTGCTATAGTGGGATTATATTTTATGTGGAAAACAGGAGAAATAGATGAATGACTTACTTAAAAGTGTAGAATTAGAATTCGAACCAGGCTCGAATTACCGGAACTGCCGATTAACGACAGGATCTTTTATTAAAGCGTGGCAGTCAGCCGATTTTGTTGAAGATTTCAATGAACGTCTGGATATAGCCGCTGATGAGTTGAGGCGGACATCCATTGATAATTGTGTGTCTGAACTTGAGAGCAAAATAAAACAGTTAAAAGAAAGAGGAGACTTCGACAGCGACTACGACCGTCGCTGGGGCTTCTGCCGTCCTGATGGTCGTAGCCTTCACTTTAGTATTACCTCGGAAATGGATTCCGAGTATATTTCTAATCCGGATGAATTGTCACAATTTCTTGCTAGAGTCGATGCCACTCAGATTATCGAAACTAAGCAGGACACCTTCTGCAGCGGCGAACCGTACACCAAATATACATTCAAGAGACGATTTGATGACATAGTTCAGAACTTGGAGGCTTATCTTGAACGCCAAAAGGCAAAACTTGAGAACAATGAGCCTCTTGGCACTTACTACACATCAGGTAAGAGTGCTCGACACCTCGATCACCTTCATCGAAATCGAGCCGAAAAAATCGAGAAAGAATATTCACTCACCCTCAGACATTTACCTAACCGCTCAGAAGTGAAATCCTCTCACAGATCTCAGTTGGCAGCACTAGCCGAGACATATGAACAAAAATATAATTTACTTTCTGCTTGACTTTTAATTAAACATCTGTTATAGTATAAACATAACTTAATAGAGAGACAAGCGATGAAGAAAGGCGACTACCCCAAGAGGCACAAGCCCAGCACGTATGTGACTGTACTTGAGGAAGCCGGGTTGCTCTAAAAAATATGAAGAAAACTTGCAGCAAATGTAAAATAGAAAAAGAGATTACCGAGTTTTATAAAAAAACGGCTCGCAATCGTAAAGACACTCATGAGTGGAGATCTCGATGTAAAGGGTGTATGCGTAGGGCAGCGCACGAGCGCCCAAAGGCTAATCATCTGTACAAAGTAGAGTGCCCCAGCGGATACTATTATATTGGATCAACAATCGTCGGTATCGAGCAAAGAAGAAGGTGTCATATTAGAGCGAAGGGAAGCACTACTCTTTCCAAACATATTAAAGAAAACTCTTTGAGCCAAGAAGATCTGAAATATAGTGTTGTTAAGGAATTTCAAGATCCCGAAGAGATGAGAATAGCAGAAAGAGATCTCATTAGGAGTTGTTATGCCGATCCGTTTTTGTTGAATAAAAGAATTCCACTACGCAACGGTACCGACATGTCCAAGCGTTTTTGTACAAAGTGCAAGATTGAAAAGCCACTCGAAGAATTTTATTACCGCAGAGATAAAGAATCATATGACTCCCCTTGCAAACAATGCACCAACACCAGGTTAAGAGAATACCGCGAAGCCAACAAAGAATACTACGAAGCCAATAAAGAAGAGATTGCAAAGCGGGATAAAGAATACTACGAAGCCAACAAAGAAAAGATTTTAAAGACTAAGAAAGAATACTACGAAGCCAATAAAGAAGAGATTGCAAAGCAGCGAAGAGAATACCGCGAAGCCAATAAAGAAAAGATTGCAAAGTACGCCAAAGAATACTACAAAGCCAACAAAGAAAAGAAACTTCTTGACAATTAATTAAACATCTGTTATAGTAATAACATAACTTAATTTAATAGAGAGACAAGCGATGAAGAAAGGCGACGTGTTATTGAAGAAGTGGTGTTTCGGAGTTTCCTATAACAAACTAGAGAGCCATGTTGAAATGGGTGGCGGCGGTGCTCACGTAGCAGTAAGTTTCCCAAGGTATCGCTCGATTGTTCTTCGGGTATTGTCCTGTAAGAAGAAAGGGAAGAACACCTTTGAAGTTGAGGCCGAACAGTTTGTCTCAATGACGGCGAAGCCCAAGAAGATTAAGCAGGTCTTCAAGAAGACCAAGGAAGGTGCATACGCTGTTGAAGGACAGAAGAAGGTCTACCACAAGCTGGACATCCCCTTCGAGGTTGACGCAGAGATGCCACCCGTTGGTAGTCTAGTGACTCTCAATAAGCGCCATTGTCTGGTCGTATCAGTTGGTCGAAACAAGATGACTATCTTTGTCGACGGCAAGTATCAGATAACCAAGGTTAAGCCTGGGACGATTCGATGGCGACAAGATAATATTATTGCCAGTATGCCACAACAAGCAGCGTAAAAAGTTCTTGACAAACAGTAATATATTTGTTATAGTATAAACACAAACTTAATAGTAGAGAGAAAAAATGGCATGGAACGGAACAGTGACTTGTAGTTGGTGCGGGCGTCAAGGGCACAATCGCCGGAGTTGTGAAAGGATGAAAGAGCGAGTCAAAGAAATATTATTGATCCCAGAAGAAGATCGAAGTTATTCGGAAAAAAGTATTGTTCGCGAAGTAACTCACAGCAAAACCTATCATCGTGAACGCAAGTGTACTTATTGTAAAACGGCTGGTCACAACCGGAGAGGTTGCGAGAAGCTCAAAGCCCATAAAGACTACGTGTTTAAACAGGACGTAGCATTCAAGAAGGCTTTTCTACAAAGGTGTAATGAGCTTGGGCTCGGAGTTGGTGCATTCATCAGGGACACCAGAGCCGGGAGGTTTGATAAACTCGACTCTCTTCATTATGTTGATCGCGTCGATTGGTCACGAGTTAATGTCTGGTCTGCTGCTTGTGCTGGTATTCCCCGTGTTTTCATCGCGAAGCCTGTTAAAAAAATGGGTCAAGAAGGTTTTCAGGATGCTTATACAATCAAGATTCCTTCAGATTGGCCGCTTGGTGGAGCCTTCGAGAGCGACCGTTGGCTTGAAGATTCTTACAGTCTGAAGGTAGTTAGCAAGGCTCCTGGTCCACTTAGACCGCCTGAAGGTTGGGTTGAAAATCACTACGGACTAGGTGAGTTCTTTAACGAACGAGAATCATGGGAGTGGAATTATACCGGCGAAGACGGTTCCAAACTCGATAGTTGTGACTTCTGGAAACTTGAAGAAGAACAAGAACTTAAAGAAACTGCTTGACAAATAAATAAATATTTGTTATAGTATAAGCATAATAATCATTAAAGAGACAACTGAGCAACCTATTTATATAAAGGAGCCTTATCATGGCTGTAGATTTTAAAACATTCCTCCACGTTGCCCCGCATGTAACCGCGATTAAAAAACCAATCCTTATTAGAGGACGACATGGAATAGGAAAGTCAGAGGTAGTATACCAGTTCGCTGAGAATATTGGGTACTCAGTTGTAGAGCGACGAGCCTCTCAGATGACCGAGGGTGACTTGGTTGGCCTTCCAAAGACTGACGGCAACGTAACCTCGTTCTGTCCCCCTGACTGGTTTACCACGGCATGTGAGTCACCAGTTGTTCTTTTCTTAGACGAAGTTGACCGCGCAACCATCGAGGTACGCCAAGGCATCTTTGAACTTACAGATAGTCGTAAGTTGAACGGACATCGACTCCACCCTGAGACGCTCATCTTTGCTGCAATCAATGGCGGTGAACACGGAGCACAGTATCAGGTTGGTGAGATGGACCCTGCCGAGTTGGATCGTTGGACTGTATTTGACGTGGAGCCTACCGTTGAGGACTGGCTTAGTTGGGCTCAAGATAATGTTCACAAAATGGTTTGGGACTTCATCAACCAGAACCGTGTACATCTTGAGCACAAAGACGAGTTCGAGCCTAACAAGGTATACCCTTCTCGACGCTCTTGGGATCGATTCAACGAGTGTATGGTTTCGGGAGAGTTCCTTGAACAAGGTGCAAGCCCAGAGGTGTTTAATCTCGCCTCTGCATTCCTTGGTTTCGAGGCTGCTGTATCTTTCAACGACTTCGTTCAGAACTATGACCGCCAAGTATCCATCCACGATGTTGTTACTGATGGCAAGTTGGAGTTAGTTGAAGACTGGGGTATCAATGACCACACTGCTTTTGTAGAGAAGTTGGAGTCCTCTAAGATGTTTGCAGAAGCCTTGAAGGAGGAGCAGGTACAAAACCTTGCAGCCTATTTCTTTGGGCTTCCTTCTGAGGTTGCCATGAAGTTGTGGACAGTCCTAGGTGCTTCCGAGAATGACATCAACAACACAATCCGATTGCACCAAGCGAAGGTTCACGGCGTGCCTGTCTCACAGCGCATGGTTGAGATGCTTCAAGCCGACGACGGCAAGAAGGATGAAGAGGATACTAAGAAGTAAAGAAAGCCGCCGCGAAAAAATTTTCCACAAACCTCTTGACAAACCCACTAAAATATTGTATAGTAATATACATAATATAGAAAGGCAGGGAAAATGTCCGATAAAGAAGAAGATAAAAAGGATAACGTCGAAGAAGTCGTAGAAGCGGCCCCCACTACTCCCGAGTATGAACCCCTTCCCGACTTCGACCTCAACATCCATGTAGCCCGTTTACTTATGAACGAGCCGTTCTTTGCTGCGCTATCACGTCGAGTTGATAAACAAGCAACCGAAATGCTACCGACTGCTGGCGTGTTAGTCAATCCGAACACAGGGCAGTTTGAGATGAAGTACAACCCTCGCTTCTTTGCTACACTTACCGACCCGCAAAAGAGGGACATCATCAAACACGAGATGTATCATATCATCTTCGAGCACTTGACCGACCGACGACCGGAAGGGGAAAAAAATCGCGCATGGAACTTCGCAACTGATCTTGCGATCAACAGTCACTTGCGAGATCTCCCCCCAGGTTGTCTCCGTCCAGGCCATGATATGTTCAAGGACTATCCATCCGGCATGACTGCCGAGTGGTACTTAGATAAACTTAAGAAAGATCCGCCTGATGGATACGATGAAGAAGGCGACAAAGGCGAAGGCCAAGGCGACGGTGATGGTCAGGGAGACATGGGTCAGTTCGACTCCCACGAAGGCTGGGGCGATGTTGACGCGACCACACGAGAGATCGCCAAGGAGCGACTGAAGGACACAATCCGCAAGGCTGCGGAGGAAGCATCGAAGTCAAACTCATGGGGTTCTGTCCCTCAGTCAATCCGAAAGGATATTATGAAACGAATCAGTGGATTCGTTGACTGGAAGAAGGTATTGCGTTACTTCGTGAAGACATCCCAGAAGGCCCGTAAATCGTCTACAATCAAGCGAATCAACCGACGCTACCCTTACGTGCATCCAGGTCGGAAGACCAACAGGCAGGCCAATATCGCCGTGTCTATCGACCAATCTGGATCTGTATCAGACTCAATGCTTTCAGCGTTCTTCGCAGAACTTAACAAGTTGTCTGATCTCGCCACTTTCACAGTCATCCCCTTTGATACTAGCGTTGCAGAAGACCAAGTATATCAATGGAAGAAGGGCGAGAAGCGAAAGTGGGAACGAGTTCGTTCCGGTGGTACGGACTTCAACCCTCCTACTGAATACGTTAATGCCCGTGGCTTTGATGGGCACATCGTCCTTACAGACTTGTGTGCGCCAAAGCCAAAGGCTAGTAAGTGTCAGCGCATGTGGATGACCACAGAGTATTATGCGTCGAACCCTTACTTCCAAACTAATGAGCGCGTGATAGCGATCACAGAGAAAGGATAAGCAAAAAGGAAACTTACAATGAAGATAAACTTTTCTATAGATGTTCCAGTTCAAGATAAGAACGACAACATAACTCGGGGAGATCTCGAATCAATGACCGATGACTTTGTTCGCTTAGTTCAGGCATGGTTTGTTACCTACAACAACAAGACACACGTCTTTGGAGTACCTGAAGTAGAGAGAACGGTGACGGATGTTGCGACACCAGAACAAAGAGAACTTAAGTTAGAGTTTTTTGAAGACTAAGATGAGAACAGATGAAATAATATTTATATGTTTAAGTGTTGTCGTTGTCGCTGCTCACTTGGTGTTCTTTGCACCATGGCGGTTCACAGAGGAAGACGAAGATAGCACACAAAAAAAGGATCCCCATAACTGAATAACACTAGTGGTGCTCTACTTAGAAATGAAGCGGAGGGCACTGCGAAATGAAAGTCGGAGACTTAGTGTTGGATTGGTATTATCCAGGCTTTGGTTTAATCATTGATATCATAGAAGAAAAGAATGGTATCAACAGCGCCCCGAAATTGGTCAAGGTTTATTTTGCAGAGAACGCCACAAGTGAATGGAGATACGAAGAAGAGCTTGTCGTTGTTGGAAGAAAAAAGAAACAAGAAGAAAAAGAAAAACTTGACAAAGAATAAAAAAACTGTTATAATCCCCTATCTATAAACTTTAAAGGAGTAAAGAAATGAAGACAGGAGATTTGGTAAAGTGCCAACTGTTCGAGAAGAACGGAGTTATTACTGGCATGATTAACCTTTCAACACCTACAAGTTATATGGAGGTTGCTAAACTTCAGTGGAACACTGGAGAAGAGGAGACTGTGAATGTCACCGAGCACCCCCAGCGACTTAAAATAATGACTGATATGGAGGCGAATGAAGAGTCCGTCGAATCCTTTGGTCGTGACCTAGCAGAGCCTTAGAAAGAAAAGTTCTTGACAAACAATAAAATATTTGATATAGTAATAATATAAACTTAATCGAGAAACAAAATGGATCAATCAATCGAACTTGGGCTTCCAGTTGTAGTAAAGAATCAAGATGGCTCATGTCTTGTGTCGTTGCCTGATGGCGTCCAACTTATGGTAGCGTCAATCGATGGCGCTCACAAGGTTGTAGAGTACTTCATGGGCTCTGAGGACCGTGAACGAGCAACAAAGCCCCGCATTGGGTTCGTATAGTTGCGTATATAGAGTTGGTTCTAATGAAGAACCGTGATTTAATAAAAGGGAATAAGATGAATATTGGTGATTTAGTTAAGCACAAGTCTGAAGGCATAGGCGTTGTTATGAGTTCATTTGCGAACAGCAGTGGCGAGATAGACAACTATGAAGTTTTGTTTGCACAAAACAAAACATTGAGAATCCAGCCTGACGCACTGGAATTGTTAATTGTTAAATGAAGATCGGTGACTTAGTAATATATGATTACGAACTAGGAGTCATTGAAAGGAGAACAACCGATAAACCCTGGGTCGTTCATCATGGCGAAGTAGGTGTTGTCGTCTCCACCCACTGGCCAGCGTATGGAAAAGAATCGCAAGAGGTTGCTGAAGTACTTTTCTTTGCAGCAAATCATGTCAAAAAATCTTACAAGAAATATTTAGTAGTGGTAAGCGAGGTAGCCGAAGATGAATAAGGCACAGGAAAAAATGAGTCAGTTAGTATACGGCGCTCTCATTGTACAGAGGTATAAACTGGATATTATAAATGAAGGTCGGTGATTTAATATTATATACTCCACACCATCAATACTATGACACAGAAAGTGACGCTCGCGAGCACAATCAGGTTGGTATCGTGCTGAAGTTGTCACCCGGTGGTAGAAAAGCCTCCGTCCTTTGGTCGGGTGAAACCCTAGCACTTTACTTTGCTGTTGGTGATTTAGAGCGTTACCCAAACGAGTTCAAGATACTAGTTAATAAAGCAAAAGGAGAGTAAAGACGATGGATGTACCAATCAGTAATAAAAATAAAGTTGTTATGGTAAAAGCCACCTTAAAGAACGGTAAAAAGTACAGTTTTCGGATGGTCATAACAGGCAAAGAGACAGAGGAACGGCTAGTGCAACTAGCGACAAGCGTGATTAAAAACTCCATGCTTTCATCACCCTCTAAGATGACAATCGACCCAATGCCTGAAGGGGAATAGATGACTCTGAGAACCTTGATAGCCGTTGAATGGGACCTTAACCATCCTGGTATCGCAATGCAGAGAGAGTACTTGCCTTCCTTGGTCACCCTTCCCGACGAATTAAGTTTGGAATGGGCAGACTTGAAAGCAATGGAGCCAGATCCCGACGTGCCATGGGACTTGCGTCCAGATCACGAGGGAGCATTCAATGAGAGTGTTCATCGATGGCTAACAAACAACTTTTGTTGGCCTTCAAAAAACTTTGCAATCGTGGCATCAGGCTCACAATAAAAAAAAGTTCTTGACAACTGATAATATATTTGTTATAGTAGTAATATATTTAATCGAGAGAGAAAAAAAATGCAGCACACATTTCCAGAAGTAGAATACAATCGTTTCTTTAACTTAGTGGAATCATTAGGGAATCAACTGAATGAACGTAAGAATCGATTCGACAAATCCGATGTACTTGAATGTGCAACTGCATGGTTTTCCCAAGGGAAGTTGGAATGGGTTGACCAAGTAGGTTATGACCACGTTTATAACTTCATAACTCCCGGCAGGACTGGAGCGGTAAATCTAAAGTCAGAACAGAAGACACAACAACACGTTTTGTACACGAAGACCGGAAGCCTTAAAAAAACCACGGCAGCAATCCGGTTGTTGAATACTCTTGGAGATGACGAGAACCGCACGTATGAATCAAAGTACGATGTATTACAGATTGTCGACACAGGTGGTCCTCATAGTTTTTCTGTGGCACTGGCATCTCCTGAAGTTGTTCACAAATATGTTAAGAAAACTAAAGATTGTTTCACGGTTCAGATACCGACCGATGAACTAATTTTCCTGTTCCGACCTGAAGAATATAAATCTCGCCAAGTGCCCGTAATTGCTAACTATTTGAAAGAAAAGAGAGCAGCACAAGTGCGATTGATTGAGCAGTTTTAAAAAATAGGGAGAAGAAAATGGAAAACACACAAGACACATTATTTAAGATTGGCGACAAGGTAACCATTATTGATGGTTTGAATCTACCTGGCCAAAGCTCAACCATAAAAACCTTTCCGGTTGGAAAGGTAATACATGTTGACGAATACGACGGAGAGATTACTGTGAGATGGTCAGACTACGACGAAACTGGAGAAAATCCAGATCATCTTAAAAAAGTTCTTGACAACCAATAATATGTTTGCTATAATAGTAATATAATTTAATTGAGAAGTAAAATGAAAGTCGGTGATTTAGTGAAGTTCAATGAAGAGTTCTACCCCGAGTACAAAGGAAAGGTTGGAATGCTTGTTGGCCCTGGTTATTCAACCGGAAGCCCAGTATGGCAAGTTATGGTCGATGGCCGTATTCATCCATTTCATGTTGACACTGTGGACTTAGAAGTTATTGGATACGACGAGAACAAAATGATTGGAGGAAGACTATAATGAAAATCTTCTTAGCAAAATACGAGCACAAGCACGGCACGGACGAGCGAGCATTCAGGACTCGCGAGGGTGCATCGTGGCAACTTGAACAATGGGCTGGAATGTACATTGACGAGTGGGGTCCGCTCACTCCTGACAACATGCCCGCTTCCAGCCTTGTCGAACAGTGGACCGACATCACATGTGGCGCTGAGTTTCTTTATGTTGAAGAGCTTCCTTTGCTCGACATTAAAAACTTCTGCGAAGAAGAAAGAGCATAAAAAATAAAAATAATACTTGACTTTTGTTTAAATATATGAGATAATATATATATAACAATCAAGAAAGAGAGAGAGAAAAATGAGCAAAGAGTTTAAGAATGAAGAGACAGTCCAGATTTGGGATTACATGCACAGTGTCGAGTGCGCGAAAGATGACCTACTCCCAGGACATTCATCAATCGGTCTTGTTATTCGCATGTCACGTCCTGAAGACAAAGGGCCAAGTGGTCATGAGTTAGGTTTGGGCGCAAAAGACTGCTATCTCGTAGCCGTACCCGGCCAAGAAAAGGCGACCTATCACTATCATAAAGAATGGATCCGCAAGGTTTAGGAGCCTCCCTATGGCATATGAGAAAGGTGATAAGATTAAGGGCATGTACTTGGGCGAATATTCGTTTACAGGTTCAATCTGGCACACTGAGGTCAGTACACACGGGCAAAACCTATATCTGGACCTAGACCGTCCCATATTTGTTAATGATAGCCCATACCCTCGCACAAGCATTCTGATTGAAAGTCATAGAAATGAAAATAATATTGAAATAATGCTTGACAACCTATGAAAGATATGTTATTATATTAATATAAACAATCGCGGAGTAAGAAAAATATGGCTACAGATCTTAACACAGTTATTTTATGGGAACAAGCAGTAGAGATGTTCAAACAGGAATATCTTCCTGCTATTCGTCAGGTTGAACAACGCAACAACGGCGGCAAAGCATATGTTGACGGCACAATGCGACGAGAAGAATGGAATAACTTTACTGATATGCTTTGTAAGAATAACGAAATATCCGACTGGCAGTATGAGAACTGGGGTCAACCTGATTGCTGCGAGAAAGAGTCCCGTTGGTAAAGTAGGTTTAAGGATAGACTAGAAAGATTTAATCCGAGAGAAGGAAAAAATAAAATGAGTAATGTTAAAGAAAACCTTGAACCTGTTATTAACAATCTACTTGACGAACTTATAACAAGTACGCACGAAAGTATCGCCCGTTCGTTAGTAGAGAAACATGAAGATAGAATCCCAGTACTCTTTGAGTTAGGACTATGCCCGACTGATGACCTAGAAGAACTTGAGCAACTACTATTAGAATCTTTGCGAGAGTTATAATAAAATATTTGATATACTGTAAGTGTAGTAAGTAATAATAGCGAGAGAGAAAAAAATAATGAGTAAAGATATGAATATGAAGTTCGGATTCTACAACCTAACAAACATGACTATAAACAAACTAAGATTCACAGAACAAGGTTCTGATATACGTATTCATGAATCAGGTGGTTTGTATAGTTTCGGTTGGCTCTTAGGAAAGAACGATAACTTCCAACAGAATGGATGTTACGACGTAGTAACCGACGAAGGCTTGCGTACTTTACATTGGGACCACCTAAGCGCGGCTATCATTCCAACCGTTAACCGATAATATAATAAAGGCTTAAGAGAGTAATAAAGTAAGACATGATAGTATTAAGCATAAATAGTTTAGTTAGAGAGTTGGTGTGCAAGTGGAAAAGGGGTACTGTACCTAAGACTACCACACATAATCCATCTTGTAAAGTGTCAATATTCAGTCACCCTAGCCCCGTCAAACCCATGACACCGAAAGAAAAGCAAAATAAAATGAAAATAAAGCTTGACTTCGGCTTTAAACTATGAGATAATAAGTAATAACTTAATTAAGAGAATCAAATGACTCGTAAGCACTTTGAAGCAATCGCTAACACAATCAAGAACATTCCCTTCACGGACCCGCAAGACCGGGTTATCGCTGCATGCCGTCTAGCCGATGACGTATGCGCCCCTAACAACAAGAACTTCCGCCGGGACCTATTCCTTAAGGCGTGCGGCCTTAGCAGCATTGACGGCGGCTGGCACGATACGCGCAGTGGCGTTGCTGATCACAAGCCGCGCCTAGGCTCAATCTAAGCGCATTGTCTGCTCCTGGGTATGAGCGCGAGTTGCTGGAGGGCATCTAAGCACAAACTACCCACTTTTCAAACGCCAATCATATCAAGCACTTAGTTGAACTATCGCCCAGGGAAAGATAACCGGCGAGACTCATAAAAAGAAAAAAAAGTTAAAAAAGTACTTGACAAGCCCTTTAATATTTGAGATAATAGGGTATAACTTAATAGAGAAGCATCACATGAACGAAGATTTTGCATTTGACCTCAACTCCTTTTGTGATAGCCTAGACGATGGCTATGGCGTCTTTGACGATGTAGCGGATAGCCTGAACTTCGCCAGCGTAGGCATTAGCACTGCTAACCCTAACGCACCCGAGCAGATTATTC
>TARA_R110000751_G_scaffold304237_1_pt1 | contig 11812 bp, 19 predicted proteins | sample TARA_R110000751 | Tara Oceans TARA_R110000751 (sample SAMEA4398001) | marine metagenome | biome: Polar Biome; feature: [MES] marine water layer (ENVO:01000295) within the mesopelagic zone...; material: water (ENVO:00002006), including particulate matter (ENVO:01000060) such... | reverse complement strand
GTTTAATACTCATGTTCTACTACCTGCCTTTCAACCGGCTTGGGGGACTTACACCCTATCTCCTAGATACTATCTAGGTGTGTTAAGACTACTGCTAGTTAAGCATCGTCTCATTTGTTATTAAATTTCATACCGACCAGGAATTTAACCTGTCCTCCGAGCTCCATGCTCGTAATGCAACGTACACCAACGGTTCTCACCCTTTCTCTTCAGTCATAACTCATCCAATGCTAGGTTGGCAATATACTTATCTACATGCAGCTATGAATACACTACAATAATCTATCACAAAAATGGTACACCTAGCAGGATTCGAACCTGCGGCCTATCCCTTATCAAGAGAGCGCTCTACCAACTGAGCTATAGGTGCTTTATTAAAAGGGTCTCTTGGGATGCGAATTTCACCACCATCTTCTGTGCAAACCACAGACGCATTAATTTTTATGCTACCTAGAGATTAAAATTGTTTTAAAATTGTGATGAGGGGAAGGAATCGAACCTTCAACGTCCCGGTGATCAGTTGCCTAGCTGCCTCCTCAAATTGTTTAAATGGTGGTGAGACTAGGATTATTTACCTAGACCGACGGCACCCTGGCCGCTATTCTTATTAAACTATCTCCCCTTAAAATTGGTACGCCCCCCGAGAATCGAACTCGGAACCTACTGGGTAAAAACCAGGTGCTCTACACTATTGAGCTAGAGGCGCTTTATTAAAATTGTTTATAGATATGATGTATACTCTTCTTTATCTCTAAGTGATTGATAAAGCATATTCAATCTTCTTCTTTTTGCATTCACTTGAGAGAGTGATTTCTCATTTTTAAGATCTTCTCTTATCTCTGCTGCAAGCTCACTTATTTGTATGTTGATATCTTTCTGCATACCTAATTATATACTAGTTCCTTATTATTGAAATCTGAGTGACAGGATTCGAACCTGCTAAAGCTACGCCCCAAACGTAGTGCCTGCCATTAGGCTTCACTCAGTATTAAATTGGTCAGGGTAGCCGGATTTGAACCGGCAGCCTCTGCAATCCAAATGCAGCGCTCTACCAAATTGAGCCATACCCTGTTTGTTAAATTGGCACAACTGGAAGGAATTGAACCTTCAACACCTTGAACTTCAATCAAGTGCTCTACCAATTGAGCTACAGTTGCATTGGTCGGCAAGTCCATCTAACATGCTTGTCAATATCGATATGAATACTGTTGTGGTTGTTAGATGGAACATGCCCATTAAATTGGTGCGCCGTGAGAGATTTGAACTCTCAACCCTCTGATTGGAAATCAGACGCTCTACCGTTGAGCCAACGACGCTTAAAATTGGTACCCCTGGAGGGAATTGAACCCTCGACCCATCCTTTATGAGAGGATTGCTCTAGACCACTGAGCTACAGGAGCGTTAAAATGGATCTCCAAGTCAGAATTGAACTGACGTCGCCTGATTACAAAACAGGAATAATACCATTATACCATTGGAGAATTAAAATTGGTTGCGGGAGTGGGATTCGAACCCACGACCTTCAGCTTATGAGGCTGACGAGCTACCTGACTGCTCCATCCCGCGATTAAAGTTTGAGGCGTTTACGATATGGATTTTAAAATGGCGAGCATAGACGGATTTGAACCGACAACCCCTTCTTCGACAGAGAAGTGCACTACCGTTGTGCTATATGCCCTAAATGTTATGTTGTAGTATGGTGCACTAACCATTGTGCTACTACTCCTTAAATTTGTTGGAAGGCCAGGTGGGATTTGAACCCACACAACACAGAATCAAAGTCTGCTGCACTACCATTATGCTACTGGCCGATTAAATTGGTCACGCAAGGTAGGATTCAAACCTACATTTTCAATCACGGATAAGAGTCACTACGTTTGAGCTTCTTTATCCTTTACGCATCTAGGAATGACCTGACATGTTACTTGGTGTTATTAAATTGGTGGATCTAGAGAGATTTGAACTCTCAACCTTCACAGTGCAAGTGTGCTGCTCTCCCGTTGAGCTATAGACCCTTTAAATTGGTGCAAGTGGAGGGACTCGAACCCACAACGCCGTTTAAGGTCTAGATTTACAATCTAGCGCAGCCAACCGATAGCTACCTCACTTACATAAATTGGTATTGTATACGGGATTTGAACCCGTGCCCTCACCGTGAAAGGATGATGTGCTAACCACTACACTAATACAACATTAAAGGTTTAAATAATATAGAGCCGGGACTAGTGTAGGATAAAGCACCTTTGATTCGCTATGATCATCAACTCAGTTATTAGCTAGTCCCTATATGATCACTCCTTATTATTTTAAAATTTGCTGTTGGTTCAGCGTTTCACTTCCTTTAAAATCATTTGGCACCACCCAATAATTCAACCACCTTCAAGGGGCTATCTTAGAAGCTTTTGATATCCTATCTACACGTGAGCTAATGCTCTAACTGAGAGACTCAGATATCAAAATTGTTAATATTCACTAGCCGGCTTTCCACTAGCACTAGATTTGATCATCACCCGCTCGTCCGACGCGCAGTCTAGAATCATTATAAATGAAACGATCTCATCTAGTATCAATATTAAATTACTTTTTAATTTAAATTTTATATGTTGTCAAATATCTGTTTCAAAGGATGTTCTAAACTGTTGCCAGCCTATCTATCTCTTTGTGCTTATCTAATTATAAGCTGTTTCCTTATGGTCGGAATCTTCCGACTTCATTCGTTATGTTGATCAGAGGCTTAATTTTTAGCTTTCTTTCAGCTTATTCTCTTAAGCCTCTGATCGTTTTATTCTTCTGCAATCAAGCCATTCTATCTTGATATTATATGGTAGTGGGACTGTCACCTGCTGTCTTTAAAATTATATGATGGTTCCTTATTATAAAATTGTTACTCTTGAAACATTATATCTCTGAGAGCGTGGGTGCAGTAAGTTGCCCATTCCTTTTCTGTTATTTCACCAGCGAGGAAATCTCTTCTTACTCTTTTGTAATCTTCCTTTAAATCTTCTTTTACTACTATATCTTTAAAATCCTTCATAACTAATTATAGTCTAGTTCCTTATTCTTTACAACAAAAAAGCGAAGTTGTTAACTTCGCTCTATAAATTTACAATTAAGATTAATTTATAGAGCTACCGTATATCTTCCTTTCTAGGTTCACCATACGGCAATACATTCACAAACGCAGGAGTACCAATATAATTGGCTCCATTGGTTGTTATGTTTATCGTTTGTTGTTTCATTGTCTTACGTTTAATTATGGAGGCAGGGCGTCTAGATGCAACTTTATTTTAAAATTAATTTCCGTATACTTGTCCTGAACCATGAGTTACTGATACATCTCCACCTTTGAATAGAATGTAAACATCTTCTTCTCCTGTGTCTTGTATAGCATCAATAATTTTGCCATTATACTTCCACTCCTTTGATTTAAGAAGTTTGAAGTCATTGGATAGGGATTGTAATGTAATTGTATCGAACATACCTAATTATATGCTAGTTCCTTATTATCTGAATTCTAAATAGTTTGAAATTGATTCTACAACCTCATTCACATATTCAGGCATATGCTCAAATTTTACATCAGATATGTTTGAATCTTCTAACGCACCATGAATACAATCTGCAATATCCTCCGCATTTATATCAACCCAGTCACTCATCAAGGATGTGATATAATCAATTGCTTCATCCATATCGTCTTGATCAAATCCTTGTTCGACTATCAAATTTATAACATCTTTATCCATACCTAATTATATGCTAGTTCCTTATTATTGTGAGGATTAATATGAACGTGGAGACTAAGGGAGACAACGTTTGAAGTTGTCTCCTATGTAGCTATGTTCAAATCTCATTCAAAGGGGGAGATGAAGGGTCTCCCAAAGCTTATTCAGTTGATCTATTCTTCTTCATCTCCACTTCACTAATTGTCTTGATTACCTTTTGGTATAAATCTCTCCACATCTCAAAGCCTGCTCTATGATCATAATCCTTATTGATTACATATGTTACGGAGTTTGCCAGATTGATATAATCATCATCTTTATATATATCATACTTTCTCACTAAGTGGCTAATAGCATTCTTCAATTGAGCAGAGTTTTTCATCTTTCCAACTTTTGTCACACCCTCTTCACTATCTTCAGAGCCTTCTTGTGTATTACTCTTACTATTGAGTAATCTCTGAACTGCTATAGCAACCTCAGATGGGAAATCATTATAGCTATATCCATATGTGTCAGCAGGTACTGCTGAAATCTCAATAATCTCAGATATCTTTCTATCTAATTCATCATGAGTTAAATTTACACCATAATCTTGATTGATATCCCAGCCTACGTTGTTAACAAGATGTTCATCATCACCACCTTCTTTAACAACAATATTGACAATCTCTCTGATCTTAGGATCAACGGTATCGTTACCAAGGTAAGTCTTATTCTCAGGGTGATTCTTAGAATCATATCCATCATTAACATCTTCCTGTAACAATACACCTACAAATTCATCTCTAAAGTTCTTCATGAGTTTATTTATGGTAAGCAATCAGGACAGATAAGCTCAAAGATCTCATAGAGACTCAATTCCACATCTTCACCTGGAGTTGTATGTTCAAGGTCATCCTTTGCAATCTCATAGAGCTCCTTATACAAGTCCTCTTCATCAACATTATACTCACTTGCAAGGATGGATACCTCACCGCGCAAGTCTGAGATTAGACTAAGGTTCTCATTCTCGCATATCTCCTTCAGGAATTCATCTGCGATTTCGTTAAGGTCTGCAAGGCATTCTGGTTCTAAATTGTCGTTTGTCATTAATGTAATTATATGTTAGTTCCTTTTCTGGAGCGTTTAGATCCTTTTCTCTTTCTAAATGATGTCTTGAGATCAAACCCATGAGACTTTACCTTTGAATCATTATCAATCTCAACCATCACTTCATTGGGAGCAAGGATGTTGCAGTAGTAATACTCAAGCTCTTGCCTTAGCGTATGAGGATCCATCACTTTCTGGAATCCTAGATCTTTAAGGTTTGGATTGGTATCAAAGGATATCATAGAATTATACATACCTCTGATGTTTCTTCTACTTCTGTAGTGGCCTATATTGATGATAGGACTTTTGAAATGTATGTGAATTTCATCTGCCTTCCATTCATCTCTGATTGTTAGGTATAAGGCTACGATCCTATCTCTAATCTCAACACCCTTATCCATGGGAGTGTCAAACAATCCTAACTTATAATCAATAGCATTTACCCATCCAAGTATAGTATCTAAGTCAAATGAATGATCTGCTGTTATCCTTGGTTCTACTGTGCGATTAGGTGCATACTCAACAGAGCGTGTTGCATATGGATACACTATACCATTCACAATGAGCACCTTGAATTTGATAGATATATCACCTTCTCTAGACTTCTGCTCATATGGTAGTAGCTTGTTGATACGCTGAAGATCTGTACTGTAGTTATCTTTCAGTATGTCCATCTTGCCTGTGAATGCCTCCTGAGGAAGTATTCGAAAAGACTTTAGTAAGCTCACGTTGACCTGATCTAGACAATTGGTTGATGAATGAGTACAGATATCATTTGATACCTCTTCTCTTATCCAGGTGTGTTTGGGATCTGCATCGCCAATCCATACACCATCATAATAATCTGAGTAACTCTTAACGATGTTCATAATATGATTGTATGCTAGTTCCTTACTAAAACAAAAGAGGAGCTAAATTAATAGCTCCTCTTATGGATAGATCACTCGATCTGTCTATGCAGTTTAAATATTAAGTTCGAATTGCTCTTGTGCAATTCTGTTGAGTTCGTCTGCTTCGTTGCCCCATGCAGCTACTACAAGTGCTCCTCCGCTAACAAACTTTAGAGCAAGAGGATCTCTTTTAAGGATGCCCATATTCATTGCTCCTTGTGTAATGATTCTCTTACAACGCTCTACAAGATCTACAACTCCAGTTGTGAATGATTGGAAAGGAGCAAGCACTACAAAGCCATTACAAGCGCTTGCATGTTCCGCTTTGATCTTCTCGAATGTTGCTTGGATAACATCAATTGCCTTTCTGCTGTCTAAAGGTAGTATAACATCAAATGAACCTTTAAGTGTTTTTCTAATAGCTTCTAACTTCTCCTTAAGGTTCTCTGAGTGATTGATATACACTTGATTAAAGTCTGCTTCTGAGATCTCACCATCGATAAGTTGATTAGATGCTTTCAGGATTGGAGCGCAAGCCTTGAAGAAGTCTAAGTGGATTGAAGATGCTAATCGCTCGATGAACTCTCCAACCTTCGGGGAATCTTCTTTAGCTTTCTCCATATCGAATAGCTCCATTGCTTTAAGTTGAGGAGCTGGAATGGCACCCCTGTAATTTTCAGCGATATCCAATCCAATATTAAGATTGATACGAATCATATGTAGGGCTGACCAAGGAAGGAATACACACCCTGGATACTTCTTAGCATACTTCGCTTGAAGTTCTGGCTCAGAGAAGAGTGTTCCTAATTCTTTAGTTCTCTTGCTTAACTCCGTTCCAGTAAAGCCTAATGCTTCTTGGCGCTTAGTATGCGTAATAAGATCTGACTGCTTGATAGCTCTGTCAGATTGATTTTGAACATATTGTTCAATTGTGTCGAATTTAGTTGGTGTAATTGTTTGCATAGTTGTTGTTGGTTGTTGTTATTTAACTAATTATAACCTATTTCCTTATTAATACTACCAGTTAATTTCTGATTCCATATAAATGACTGGAGAATTACCATCACAAAAGTCAACCACTATCATATCAAATTGCTCATCATCAGGGATATCAACAAGCATCATAGAGTTACCATCTTTGAACATCTTTCTTAATAATTTCTCACCTTTGATTTCTGTATGGGATTGATACCCACGATGTAAGAGATCAGCACAGTCAAAATGCATTTGACTTATGTCAGCTCTTACTTGTTCATTGGAGCCCATGTCTTTAAACACTTTAGTCTTACGATCTGAATAATTACCTACAATCTCAAGGATTGTGAATATTAACGCTTTCTTAATTTTATCTTTCTGCATACTTAATTATATCCTAGTTCCTTATGAATGTTACCAGTTGACATCAGCATTACTATACACTTCTAGAGACCTTCCATCCATAAAGTCAACAAGGATCATATCGAATTTCTCATCATCAGGTAAATCTAAGAGCATGATGGTTTCTCCCTCCATGAACATTTTCCTGAGTTCTTCGCGCCCTCTATTATATTCTCCTAGTAATCCAGCGCACTTGTTGTGCATCTCTTTGAGTTCTTCCATACAATTGGCATCCTCACTAATATCATTTAATAATACTGTCATTGTCCCACTGTATCTCTTGACAAGTTGAACAATGTTTCTCTCCAGGACTATCATTTGTTTATTGTTATCTTTCTGCATACCTAATTATAATCTATTTCCTTATTAAAAATAAAGGAGAGGCTAAATTAATAGCCTCTCCGCGCACACCACATGCTTTAAAAATCGTCTAATGACATTTCAGAAGCTTCAAGGAGTTCCTTCTGTTCCTTTTTAACCTTTTCCCCTTCTTCAGTAAGTGTAAATTTGCCTCGTCCCTCTTGTTTAATTAACTTTGACTGGGTCAATTCAGAAATAAGCTTTTGCGCTTTAGTATAAGAATCATCTGAGACCATTTGAACTGCTCTAGTGCTCATGATTCCATTATCGTCTAACTGAATGATCGCAAGCTTGTTAGCAGAAGCTTTTAATTCTGCAGCTCCTTTAAGTAGTTCCATATCGACATTGAAGTCGAAGCCAGCTGAAGTCATCATAATGTGAACTTCTTTGATTCCGCCATATCGGTTCTTAGTACCGTCAATTACTCTGATTTGAGGATCATCCTTATCGACTGAAAGACTAAAGCAAGCATCTACAGAGTGAGTAATTTGTGTTGATCCTTTATACTCTCCTGATTTAGTAACATGAAGAATAATTCCAATTGTAGTATTGGTTTGATGGGCAAGGTTGACAAGTTGGTTTGCAATATGCTCCTCAACTTTCTTTCCTGATCCCTTTACCTTCGTACTCTTGATGCCTTGAAATGAATCAAGAACTACAATATCAATATTTGGATCATCCAATAGAAGCTCTTCAAGATCTTCAATAGTGTTGATGTTAGCAACCGGCACATTAGTAACTCCAATTCTCTGCGATGTAAAAGCAATCTGCTCTACACATTCTTCTCCAGATGCATAAGCAACATTATGTCCACTTTCTTCGAATCTCTCCATTATTTGGAGGAGGAGAGTTGTCTTTCCAGCTCCTGGAGCTGCAGAGATAGTGAATGTTGATCCTGGAAGTAGGCCAGATCCTCCGAAGATATTTTCAATTGCAGGAACTCCTGTCTTCATTCTATTGAAGAAGCGTTCTGGAATCTCAATATCAGATACTTTAACGAATTTTGTTGATTTAAATGCTAGGTTCATAATGTGGTGTGATTATAATTTTGTTGTTATAAGAGGGCTCGTCCCTCTCTGATGTCTAATTATATGCTAGTTCCTTATTAAGATATAATCGTAACCTTGCACTTCCCAAAAGTCAAAGAGCATTTCAAGAAGAGTTTGTGACAAGCTACCTTCTTCATATTCTGTAGTATCTTGAATAGCTGTTATTAGAAGCTCAATATGTACAAGAGGTGTATCATCGAGTACATCATGCTTACGCAAATAATCCAAGATGCTATCAAATACAGGCTTGTACTTCGAATCAAAGCTGCTGCTTAAAAGCGAGCTCTCACAATTAGGTATGTTTTTATCTTTCTGCATGCCTAATTATATGCTAGTTCCTTATTGAGAACTCTCATACTTCTTGATGCCTGACATAGGAGCTAGAAGATAGCTCACCATTGTACGAGTCGAGAACATCTGCCAATCTGTATGTCCAAGTGCATGGAGATCTCTGAGAACTTTCTCCCATATGGAATACTCCTGTGCACTAGATTTAAATACCTTGCGCCTCCCCTGAGAGCGAAGATCATTGAAGTACCATGCGTTTCCTTTTCCGCCATTGCCCTTATAGAGATCACGGATTACATCATTAAGGCGTCTGCTGTTCTTATGTGGTGTTAATTTCTTCATACCTAATTATATGCTAGTTCCTTATTGTCCTCCTTGTATGGACTTTTTAGAAGGCTTGCGTATAGACTCCTCTACATCCTTGAGCTTATTGGTTGAGAACTCAGCGAGAGAATTACTTGCATTGTATGTAGCCTCTGCAGCTTCCTTCTCGCGCTTTTCTGCCTCAAGTCGACCTTTTGCAGCTACCATGCAGCATAATAGAAAGTCTGATAGGCTATTAGATTCTACATCCTTTGTCCACTTCTCATCCCCCTCTGCAGACTCTTTAGTGATACTACCTCTAAAGCTTGCTAAAGATGTATAGGAACTATCAAATCTAAATGTTAGTTTAAATCCTAGTTTATCTTTATCTTGGATGGTGCTCAACATCGATACGATATCCTTATTCTCTTCTGATATCATCCTTTCCAAATCAAGGCGATCTTGATTAACTTTACGCCTGGCTGAAGAAATGAATTCCTCATGTTCTTTATCCTTCCTATCTTGATAATCGTCATAGAGTGTGACTCTTGTAACGCTATCACGACATATAAATGTGCGTACAGACTCACCACGGATAAGCCTCTTACCAAATAAGCCAGGCTTATAGCTATCAGGCTTTCTGTATTCAATGCATATATTGGAATCGGCAAAGTCACACACGTGCCCCTCCGCTCCGCGATGCTCACTATCTTCATCTATTACGAGTACTCTATCTCCTACATCCATATTATTGAAACTCTATCTTTGCGATTTTATCAAGTACTTTTATAATGCGCTCATCAGGATCATAGCTAAAGCGATCAGCAAATAATGTGCCGTCTGCTCTAGCAATAGTATGTCCTAAGCCTACATCAACCTTTTGCACTAAACAATGATCAATGTTGATAAAAAATTGATCAACTTTTACATCCTTAAATGTAGGCTCCTTTGGTTTTACGGGCTCTTTAGCCTCTATAAATTTAATCATGTCTTATTGTATGCTGGTTCCTTATTCACTAGTCACTAAAGAGCGAGCGAGAGACTTTAGTTATCGTATTAAGTATGTTGTATACTTTTACTATATTATATTAAGTATTTTGTATATTTTTAATATCCTTTAAATCTATTGCATATGGAGATTTGCTCGCAGAGTTCTTGTATTTGCAACTCTTTCGGAACTCATCCTGCTGATTTTTTTGCTTCTCTACCTTCAAGAGGCGTTCTTTACACTCAGCATCACTTCGTAGATCCTTCGCTCTATTAAGAATGTATCCGGCATCTTCTCGGAGTTGTTGGATAGCTCTCGGCTTTGCTTTAAAGAGGTCAAGACCATGGATTCTATCCCACTCATTTAAAGCATCAGATTCGTAATAATCCATTTCACTTAAATTATCAAAACTAAATCCAAGCTTCTGAAGCTCTTCTATTACAGTGGCATAATCTTCCATGCCTGATTCCTTCCAAATTTCTTCAAATCTCTTGTTGCTTACCATAAGATAATTATAGTCTAGTTCCTTATAAGTGCTACTCGATAGAAGTTTAAGACTCTTATATTGCCCGAGTTCTCTCAGATCGCCCGAGTTCTCTTATATCGCCCGAGTTCTCTCAGATCGCCCGAGTTCTCTCAGACCATAAGGGAGCTGTGTCTACTTATCTTCAAGGAGACCTTCTTTATACGGTACAGGCATGGTAGGAGGAAACACCAAGAGCTTGTGCCAAGGTTCAGACACACCTCCTTTAAAGTCGTAGTACCATACAGATCCATCACTATGTCTTACAATGAACTGAGTATAATCATCTGGGACCTGAAAGTATTCATTACTATCTGACGCATTTCTTACACTATTTATATTATGTTCCTTGCTAGAACAAGCTGACATACCTATGATGACAAACACGATTACAATTATTTTTAATATCTTCATACCTTATTATAAGCTATTTCCTTATGAAGACAAACTACAACTACTCCCTCTATGGACAAAAAGATGTGTGTTGTTGTGTTCCGAATGAGTTACAATTTGTAGACCCTATAAGGAAATAGCTTATAATAAGGTGTGAAACGTAGATATACAGACAAGTATAAACAAGTCGGACAATTGTATAGACACAATATCAAGCATACACCCTTAACAAGGACCTATAAAACAAGAGGTTGCACTTCAAATAAAGTAATCTATAATAATATTATGAGTGATACAAATACAAGTACAAGCAGCGGCGTAAGTTTTCTCGGGTTACTAACCCTTCTATTCATTGGACTTAAACTGAGTAATATCATTGCTTGGTCTTGGTGGTGGGTAACTATACCGCTTTGGGGAGTAGGTGCTCTTTTAATCACCATCTTTGCACTTGCAACGTTAGCAGTTTGGGCAAGTAGAGGTTAGTAGGATAATAAACATATAACAATTAATAGTACATCTCTATGTATGGCTTTATGAAAAGATATAGCTAATGGAGATGTACCTTATAACACACAAGAACAATATAACAATATGACAAATAGATCAATGTTTACTAATAAAAGTGATACTCAAGATCCATCGTATGATAGTGCAGACACAATGTGCATGTCGTCGTATCAAGACGTAAAAGGAACTGTAGATTCTACACCAATCCAAGAAGCAGGCAACTCAGTGTCTCAAGTAGATGATGCAGTAGATGATGCAGTAAACTATCTGCAATTGCGTGTAGATACTCTAATTGAGGCAATTTACCAGCTTGAGGGAAG
>TARA_R110000751_G_scaffold111338_3_pt1 | contig 11813 bp, 8 predicted proteins | sample TARA_R110000751 | Tara Oceans TARA_R110000751 (sample SAMEA4398001) | marine metagenome | biome: Polar Biome; feature: [MES] marine water layer (ENVO:01000295) within the mesopelagic zone...; material: water (ENVO:00002006), including particulate matter (ENVO:01000060) such as...... | reverse complement strand
CGGATTTGCTCTTTCCGGTCTATTGCTGTCATCGGCGTTGGGTTTGCCTCCCGGCCAGCCGGTAATGGTGTGCTGTAGTTTATTAAAAATCCTAATGTTAATGTCGTAGGCATCCCCAACTTCGGTCAACAAATCGCTCATACCGTTTTCGATATAATCGGCCTCGGTCAACATTAAAACTGGTTTCTCCAATCTTAACGCCAGTCCAACAACGGCTTTCTTGATCATTTTTTCATCCCACTCTACCTTCTCTACGATCCATGGGGTACTTACCCTGGTAAGTTTTGAAGAAGATCCTTTGTCAAGGATGAATACACTGTTTGGGTGCTCCTGTAGATATGATGCCGGTACCTGTTCCGTAATAGGGCCCTCCACAGAAGCTTTAATGATAGAGGATTTTCCTTCTCCCCAAGCCATAAGGATAACCTGCTTGGCCTGCATTATTTGCTTTATACCAAGTGTAATGGCAGTTTTTGGGGTGTTGTACAATCCTTGGAAATCTTTACTGGCCGCTACTCTTGTAATATGGTCCAAGGTAACCAACCTGGTTTTGGAGTTGGGAAGGGATCCGGATTCGTTAAAACCTATATGCCCGTTGCCCCCAATACCCAAGACTTGTAGATCAATGCCGCCCAATGCGTCTATTTTGGCCTCGTAATCCTTACAGTAATCCGCAATATCCTTTTTTGCCAAGGTTCCGTCCGGAATATGAAAATTTCCAGGTTCTATATCTACATGGTTAAAGAGCAATTCCTTCATAAAACGCACATAACTCTGTATGGCATCTGGTTCCATGGGGTAATATTCGTCCAAATTGAAGGCTATGACATTTTTAAAACTAAGACCTTCCTCCCTGTGCAGGCGAACTAGTTCGGCATACAGTCTTTTTGGGGTGGAACCTGTAGCGAGTCCAAGGACGCACATTTCCTTGGCCTTTTGTTTTTTCTTAATTAATGTCGCAATTTCAGCTGCAGCTGCTTTGGACGCAACCTCTGAAGATTCGAAGATGACCGTGTTGATTTTTTCAAACCGTTTTTCAAAACTGGTAACCTTGTCGATTTTACTTTTAATCATGGAGAGCTAGATTTTTTGTTCATTTTTGGTTGAATCGATAAAAGTAGTACAAAGTATTTAAATGCCTAAATAAGATAAGGAATTTTAATCAAGTTTAAGAATAAAATATATTTTGTGATACTTTCTTAATCTTTCCGAAAATGGTCTGTGCAATACTTATAAAATTAATATCTTGGTAAATTATTTATTTTGAAAACCAAGTGGTGTAAAAATATTGTCGCAATTCCGCCAATGAAGTAATGTTTTATTTATAAAAATAATATTAATGAGTTTGACTTTAGAAAATACATGGAGATGGTACGGGCCCAAAGATCCTGTTTCTTTAATGGATATTAAACAATCAGGAGCTACCGGAGTGGTTACTGCCCTACATCATATTCCCAATGGGGAAGTTTGGCCAGTGGACGAAATTAAAAAGAGAAAGACAGAGATAGAGGCAGTGGGCTTGACCTGGTCTGTTGTAGAAAGTGTTCCCATTCATGAAAGTATTAAGACGCAACAGGGCGATTTTCAGAAGTATGTGGAAAACTATAAGACCACCATCTCTAATTTGGGATCCTGTGGGATTGATACTATTTGTTACAATTTTATGCCCGTTTTGGATTGGACGCGGACCAATCTAGACTATGAACTGGAGGATGGGTCTACGGCTTTGAGGTTTGAAAAGGACGCCTTTGCGGCTTTTGAACTTTTTTTATTGAAACGTCCAGGGGCTGAAAAATCATACTCCAAGGAAGAACAGAAAGCGGCCAAGGAATATTTGGAAAAGACTTCGGAGAAGGATCAAAAAAAATTGGTACAGAATATTATAGCTGGACTTCCCGGGGCCGAAGAAGGATATAGTTTAAAGGAGTTTAATCAGATTTTGGCAACCTATGACCAAATTGGTGCCAAGGAACTAAAGCAACATCTGTTCTCTTTTTTACAGAGTATAATCCCAATTGCCGAAAAAGAAGGGGTGCGTATGTGTATACATCCTGATGACCCACCTTATCCAATTTTGGGATTGCCAAGGGTAGTAAGTACAGAGCAGGACATTCTTGATCTTTATAAGGCAGTGGATAGTCCCAACAACGGACTCACCTTTTGTACCGGCTCTTTTGGGGTTAGGGCAGACAATGATTTGGTGGGTATGGTGAAACGCTTGGGGCATCGTATACATTTCATGCACCTAAGAAGTACAGAGCGCGATGAAAAAGGTAATTTTCATGAGGCCGATCATTTGGCCGGGGATGTAGACATGTTCGGCGTGCTAAAAGCCTTGGTAGAGGAGCAACAAAAGAGAAGTGCTGCCGGAAGAAAAGATTTAAGGATGCCAATGCGGCCAGATCACGGTCATAAAATGTTGGACGACCTTAGGAAAAAGACAAACCCAGGGTATTCTGCCATAGGTAGGCTTAGGGGGCTTGCAGAATTAAGGGGGCTGGAATTGGGAATACGAAGATCCCTATAAAGCATATCAAGCTTCCTTCCTAGGGAAACAATATTTGGAAATAAAAAAAAACCTCTGATTTCGTGAATATCAGAGGTTTTACGTTTATTATAACAATAATAGCTGGGCAATTGATGGGTCTTATTGCTAGCTCCGTATTCTTTTGATTAGGGCCAATGTTTCCCTTACCGATTGTTCCAGGCCACTGTAATCCCTGTTTTCCACTACCGTTTTGCTAATTAGGTTAGAACCCATGCCTACACAGGTAACCCCAGCATTGAACCATCCTTTTACATTGGATTCCTCCAAGGTTACCCCGCCTGTTGGCATAACACTGGTCCATGGTTGTGGTCCTTTAATAGCTTTTACAAAGTCTGGTCCGTAATTGGCACCAGGGAATAATTTTATAATTTCGCAGCCCAATTCTTCAGCCCTGTTTATTTCTGTTAGGGAGCCACATCCCGGACTCCATAATACTTTTCTTCTATTACAGACCACGGCAATATCTTCGCGCAAGGAAGGGGTTACAATGAAATTGGCACCCATTTGCATATAAAGGGAGGCTGCTGCTGCATCGGTTACCGATCCTACACCTACCGCCATTTCTGGCAATTCCTTAATGACAAATTTATTTAGTTCGGCAAATACTTCATGGGCGAAATCCCCACGTGCCGTAAATTCAATTAATCGCGCACCACCATTGTAGCATGCTTTTAATATTTTCTTTCCCAAATCCACATCCGGATGATAGAACAAGGGTACAAGTCCCGTTTCTTTCATTAATGCGGCTACTTCAATTCTTGAAAATTGTGACATAAGTTTTATTTGTTTTACCTGCTTACTTTTCCAGAGGAATTCCCCCCTGCCAATTGCTCAATCTCTTCAAGGGTGGCCAAGTTGAAATCGCCTGTAATAGTGTGCTTGATACAGCAGGCAGCCGCGGCAAAATCTATTGTTTTTTGATTATCTATTTTGTCTTGTAAAAGCCCGTATATCAAGCCTCCCATAAAGGCATCGCCACTCCCTACCCGGTCGACCACAGGGGTTACCTCCCTTATTTTTGCATAGTGTATTTTTTTTCCGTCATATAGGATTCCGCCTATTTTTTGATGCGAAGCATTTACGGAATAACGCAAAGTTGTGGCCACATAACTTAGGTCCGGAGAGCCTTTGTAAAGCAGGTCGTACAGTTCCGGCAAGGAGTCCATATCTTGATAGTCAGGATCTTGCGGTTCCTGTCCTGTCATAAAAAAGGCCGTATCCAGATCCCCTAAAATAACATTGCTGTACTTTAAGAGTTCAGGCATAATATCTTTTGGCTCTTTCCCGTATTTCCATAATTTGGAACGATAATTCAAATCCGATGAAATAGTAATTCCCATTTTATGGGCAGCCTTCACCGCCTCTAGGCAAACGGCCGCCGCCTTACTGGAAATTGCCGGGGTAACCCCGCTCCAGTGAAACCAATTGGCATCCTTGAATACTGCCTTCCAATCTATAGTGTTTGTCTCTATTTCTGCAATGGCACTGTTGGCCCTATCATAGACCACCTTGCTTCCCCGGGTACCGGCGCCTGTTTCCAAAAAATAAATTCCAAGACGGTCTCCACCAAACTGTATATTGGTGGTGGCCACGTTGTGTTTTCTAATTTCTTGAAGGGCACATTCCCCTATGTCGTTTTTTGGCAAACGGGTAACGAATTCAGCATCAAACCCATAATTGGCTAGGGATACCGCTACGTTAAACTCTCCGCCTCCATAGGTAGCGTTAAAATTGGTGGCCTGCGAAAACCGAAGGTGTCTTTCGGTAGACAGTCTTAAAAGGATCTCACCGAAAGTGATGACTTTCTTCATACTAAATTTTTTGTTTGCTGGATAAATGTACCAAAGTAAAACGAAAACCCGAAAAGAAAATACATTTAGACATTTATAACTATTATTCTATTTTTTGTTTAAGGAATAATCCTGAATGTTAAATAAAAGTATAAACAGCGGGTAAGTTAAATAAAAATGCATCAATTTGCGGATTTTCAACCAATTTGGAATACTGATTGATATCTATGATATTTTTGGGATATGGCCTTCAGCAAAGATAGGGATTCCCAAATCAAACAATATAAATGAACCAATGAAAACTATAGTTTTAATTTTTTGCTGCCTCTTTATTTTTGAAGGCTGTGCCTCCCAAGCCTCTCCCGAACTGATCAATTCCAAAATGGAGGTTGTTACCTCCGAAACCTTAAGGTATTACCTATATTACCCAGGGAATTATGAAGTAGATCCGGAGGAAAAGTTTCCCTTGTTGCTTTTTTTACATGGCGGAGGAGAATCCGGGGGGGATTTAAAATCTGTTAAGCGAAACGGCCCCCCAAAACTAATTTCCGGGGGCCAGAAATTTCCTTTTCTAATCTTGGCCCCACAGAATCCCCAAGAAAAAATGTGGTGGAACACTAGGGCAGTAAATCAACTCCTGGACAGTATCATTGCCACCAATAAGGTGGACGAAAATAAAATATACCTTACCGGTCTTAGTAGGGGTGGGGGTGCAGCCTGGGAAATGGCGGTCCAATATCCGGATAAATTTGCCGCCTTGGCCGTAGTTTGCGGAATGACCCCTGTGCCGTATGCTTCTTGGATCAATAAAAATATGCCGATCCGTGTTTATCATGGTGATCAGGATAAGTCGATTCCCATATCGGAATCCATTGAAATGGTTGCTAAATTAAAGGAAATGGGATACAATGTGGATTTTACGATTTACAAGGGTGTAGGTCATAATGCATGGGACAAGGCATATGAAAACAAGGAGCTATATGAATGGTTTATGTTGCAAAAAAAGCAGGCTGCGGTCGAAAATTAACAGTTTTATGGGCGTAGAACTTTATTTTATTCTACTATAATTGAAATGATTTGTTGTATTTTTCAAAACTGAACAATATTTACAGTTTATGACCCGAAATATGTGCCTTAGGCTTTCTTTTTGTAATCTATTTTTTCTGTTGACAATGATCTTATTTTCCTGTTCCGATATAAAAGGTCAGAAAAACGACCATAAATACACGAATGACCTTATTCATGAAACTAGTCCATATTTGTTACAACATGCCCACAATCCTGTAAATTGGAGACCATGGAGTCCAACTGCTTTGGAAGATGCTAAAAAGGAGGATAAGTTGGTATTGGTAAGTGTTGGTTATTCATCCTGTCATTGGTGCCATGTAATGGAAGAAGAGACCTTTGAGGATGAGGAAGTGGCCAAATTGATGAATGAAAACTTCATAAGTATAAAAGTGGATAGGGAGGAAAGACCAGATGTGGATCATGTGTATATGACTGCCTTACAGCTTATTAATGGTAATGGAGGCTGGCCTTTGAACGTGATTACCCTGCCCAATGGAAAACCCATTTATGGGGGTACTTACCACACTAAGGAACAATGGAGCAAAGTTTTGGCCGAAGTAAGCAAACTTTATAAGAACGACCCCAAAAAAGCCAATGATTATGCCGATATGGTGGCCCAAGGCATTCAGGAAGTAAATATAATACAGCCGGTTTCGGATTTGGGAATGTTGACCCCGGAGGTTTTAAAAAACAGCGTTGAAAAATGGAAGGAGAACTGGGACTTAAAATGGGGAGGAAATATAGGGTCACAGAAATTTATGATTCCCGTTAATCTTGACTTTCTTTTGGATTATGCAGTTTTAACAGAGGATAAGGATGCTATGGATTTTGTTAAAACCACTTTGGACAGAATAGCTTGGGGAGGCGTTTACGATCATATAGCCGGCGGATTTTATAGGTATAGTACCGATGCGCAATGGAAGGTGCCGCATTTTGAGAAAATGCTATATGACAATGCGCAATTATTGAGTCTTTACTCCAAGGCCTATAAGTTGTTTAAAGAGCCTATGTACAAAAAGGTAGTGGAAGAGACTATTGCTTTTTTGGATAGGGAAATGAAAAATCCGGATGGCGGCTATTATGCAGCCATTGATGCCGATAGTGAAGGCGAGGAAGGTAAATTTTACGTTTGGAAAGAAGAGGAGTTAAAGTCGGTTTTAGGATCCGATTATGACTTATTTGCCAAATACTATAATATTAAGCGTTCCAATATTTGGGAAAACGATTCCTATGTTCTTTTTAGGAACTCAGGGGATGAGGATTTCATGAAGGAAAATGATATTACCGCAGAAGATTGGGACGGTGTGCAGGCAAGGTGGCAAAGCAAAATTTTGACCGCGAGGAATAAAAGAATTAGGCCAAATACCGATGATAAGATCATTACCTCATGGAACGCCTTGTTGATCAACGGTTTTGTGGATGCTTATAATGTTTTTAACGAATCTGCTTATTTGGAAAAAGCCGAGGACGTCTTTCGTTTTATTGAAAAAAATAGTCTGAATAAAGATCAGTTGATACATACCTATAAAAAGGGAAGTAAAAAGAGCGATGGTTTTCTGGAGGATTATTCCTTTTTGGCCAATGCCTCCTTAAAATTGTACAGTACAACAATGTCCAATTCCTATTTGGACTTTGCCAAAGAAATGAATCAAATGGCCAAGGACAAATTTGCGGATGAAAATTCGGGGATGTACAGTTTTAACTCCGATGACGAATTAATTGCCCAGATAATTAAAACCGATGATGGGGTATTGCCTTCGCCCAATGCGGTTATGGCAGAAAATCTGTTTCTTTTGGGACATATAGATTATGATAAGGAAGCTACCTTAAAGGCAAGGTCCATGCTTTCCTCTATGATTTCGGTATTGGAGGAAAACGCCTATAATTACTCCAAATGGAATTCCCTACTGTTGAAAACGGCATATCCTTTTTATGAAATTGCGGTTGTGGGCAATGATGCCAAGCCATTGTTAGCTGAATTACAACAACAAAATTTGCCCAACACCTTGATTGTGGGTAGTAATAAAGATAGTGAAATGCCATTGTTTAAAGGGCGTTACTCGGATGATGGGACCTATATTTATGTCTGTCAGGATCATACCTGTAAGCTTCCGGTAGCTACGGCCAAGGAAGCTTTGGAGCAATTGAAGAATTTTTAATTTAAAGGTATGCACTCCTTTAAAATAGGGAAGTACTTAAAGTAACAGTCCAGGAAATTAATATTGACTTCATGTTTTTTCCATTAATGACTTTGCAAATCATTATTTTATCAATTATCCGTGGTTTTGTGTCAAATTACATGAATTTTAAGGTTGTTCGGATAAAAAATTTTAATTTAATATCGATTTAAACTTATATTGAGCGTCAAAATTAATTCTTTATAGTATGCAGATAAAAGAAACATCAACTATTTATGATGTCATCATAGTTGGGTCTGGTGCCGGTGGTGGTATGGCCACAAAAGTGTTGTCCGAAGCGGGGCTAAAAGTGGCCGTAGTGGAAGCGGGGCCGTTTTTTGATCCTAAAAATCCAGAACAGATTACACAATTGAAATGGCCGTATGAATCTCCACGTAGAGGAGCGAGTACCACTAGGGCATTTGGAGAATATGATGCTGCATATGGCGGTTGGGAAATTGAAGGGGAACCTTATACCCAAAAAAACGGATCAAGATTTAATTGGTTTAGGTCTCGTATGCTAGGGGGTAGAACAAATCACTGGGGACGTATCTCCTTGCGTTTCAGTGAGCGCGATTTTAAGCACAAGGATATTGATGGTCTTGGGGAAAACTGGCCTATAGGCTATGAGGATGTAAAGCCGTACTATGATAAGGTAGACAAGTTAATAGGTGTTTTTGGGTCAAAAGAAGGTTTGGAAAACGAACCGGACGGGTTTTTCCTTCCTGCGCCGAAGCCGAGATTGCATGAACTGTATTATATAGATGGAGCCAGAAAGTCCAATATTCCAGTAATTCCTTCAAGGATGTCCATGGTAACGAAAAAGATAAACAACGACCGTGGGGTATGTTTTTATTGCGGACAATGTGGAAGGTCTTGTCAGATATATGCGGATTTTTCGGCAGGAAGTTGTTTGATATTCCCTGCGCAAAAGAACGGAGGTCAAATAGATCTTTTTGTGAACGCTATGGTACGCGAGGTAACTACCAATGATGAAGGTAAGGCCACAGGGGTACTTTATGTCAACAAAGAGGATCGCAAGGAATATGGATTAAAGGGAAAAATTGTAGTACTGGCCGCATCGGCCTGTAGTACCGCAAGAATCCTGTTGAATTCCAAAAGTAAACAACATCCGGCCGGACTGGGAAACAGTAGCGGTGTGGTAGGGAAGTACCTTCACGATTCCACAGGTGGTGGAATGACCGGATTTGTCCCTGAACTGATGAACAGAAAAACATACAACGAAGATGGTGTTGGAGGGATGCATGTCTATACCCCTTGGTGGTTGGACAATAAGAAGCTCGATTTCGCCAGAGGTTATCATATAGAAATTTGGGGTGGAATGGGGATGCCAAGCTACGGCTTCGGATTTAACCCAAATGCCATGAACGAGTTCTTTGGAGAAAAAGTTGGTGGCTATGGCAATGTCCTTAGGGAGGATGTAAAGAAATATTACGGAGCAATGATTGGTTTTGCAGGTCGTGGCGAATCTATAGCCATGGAAAGTAACTATTGCGAAATTGATCCGGGGAAGGTAGATGAATTTGGTATTCCAGTATTGCGCTTTAACTACCAGTGGTCCGATCACGAACGTCTACAGGCCAAGCATATGCAAGAAACCTTCGCGGAAATAATCCACAATATGGGGGGACAGGTCATCGGGAAGCCGGCCGGAAAAGACAAGGATTATGGTTTGCTTAACCCTGGAGAAATAATCCATGAGGTGGGTACCACAAGGATGGGGGACAATCCAAGAACTTCTGTGGTCAATAAATGGGAACAAATGCACGATGTGGATAATGTTTTTATTGTTGATGCAGGACCCTTCGTTTCCCAAGCGGATAAGAACCCTACATGGACGATCTTGGCCTTGGCATGGAGAACGTCAGATTATATAGTTGAGCAATTGAAAAAACAAAATATCTAGTATTATGGATAGAAGAAAAAGTATAAAGTCCATTATTCTTGGTGGTGTAGCAGGCGGATTGGCCATAAATGGATGTAAGCCGGGAACAGAAGGCGAGGCCGGAGCGGCAGAGGCCTTGGTACAGGAAGAAAAACATTTCGGGAGAACCCCGGAAGAAAAAGAATTGCTGAAAAAACTTTACGCAGAACAGTTTTTTAATGAACATGAAATGGCCACTTTGGGTGTTTTATGTGCTTTAATTTTACCTGCCAACGGTACTTATGGCAGTGCTACCGATGCCGGAGTGCCCGATTTTATTGAATTCATGGCCAAGGATATCCCCGCTTATCAAACCCCGTTGCAAGGGGGTCTAATGTGGTTGGACCACAAAAGTAATAAGGATTATGGAGTGGAATTTAAAACCGCTACCGAGGCACAGCAAAAGGAGATTTTGGATGCCATTGCCTTTCCGGACAAGGAAAATCCAACATATGAGCAACAATTCTTTTCCCTGATTCGCAATTTAACCGTAACAGGATATTATACCTCCAAGGAAGGTATTGAGGATTTAGGGTATAAAGGTAATTCCCCCAACGTTTGGGACGGAGTACCGGAAGATGTGTTGGCCAAGCATGGGAAATCCTATGATCCCGAATGGCTTGCCAAATGTGTGGACCAAAGTAAGCGCAATGATATGGCGGAATGGGATGATGAAGGTAATTTGCTAACCTAGAGAGTGTTAAGTTGTTTAAAGAATATAAGTAATTCTACACACTATGAAAAAACTACAACTTCTATGGCTATTTTTAATAGCAATAGTTTTTTTCGGAACTACAAATGTTTTGGCCCAAGAGGTGGGATTACAATTGTACAGCCTTAGAAATCAGTTTAAGGAAGATATTCCCAGTACCTTAAAATTGATAAACGACTGGGGTATTACCGTTCTGGAAGGAGGGGATAGCTACGGGATGCCAGAGGAAGAGTTTAAGGGGCTGCTTGCCAAAAATAACTTAAAGGTGGTCAGTGTTGGTGCCGGGTTCAACGATTTGGCAAATGCGCCGGAGGAGGTTGTAAAAAAGGCCAAAAGTTATGGAGCTACCTATGTGATGTGCGCCTGGATCCCTCACGATGGCAACAATTTTGATATTTCGGATACCCAAAAGGCCGTTGAGGTATTTAACAGGGCTGGAAAGATTTTAAGGGATAATGGAATAAAGTTGGCATATCATGCCCATGGATTTGAATTTAGGCCCTATAAGGACGGGACCCTATTTGATTATATGGCGCAGAATGCCAAATATTTCGATTTTGAAATGGATGTTTACTGGGTGCATCACGGAGGTGAAGATCCCCTAAAATTGCTTAAAAAGTATCCTTCCAAATTCATTTTATTGCATTTAAAGGATATGGAAAAAGGTACTAAAAAAGATAATACCGGCCATGCCGATGTTGAAACCAATGTGGTTTTGGGAACCGGGGAAGTAGATATAGCCGGTGTTGTTGCCGAAGCCAAGAAGTTGGGCATCAAGTATATGTTCATAGAGGACGAATGTTCCAGGGTTGTGGAACAGGTACCCAAGAGTTTAAGGTATTTGGAAGGTTTGTAATATTATCGATTCCAAGTATTTAAATTGACTTAAAAAGCCTCTTCACGGAGGCCTTTTTGTTTATTGGTTGTAGGGAAGCAGCTTGCTGGGAAAAAGAACCATTAGTCATATTTTTTTTCTGCCATGCAGTGCTATAAAAAGGAATTGGGCTGTAATCCTAAATGACAATTACAAGGATTTGCCCCTTCTAATGACATATTATCAATTATTGATGGTTTTATGTCAAAATACATGAATTTTCAGGTTGTTTGAATAAAAAATTCTAATTTAATTTCGTTTTAAATATATATTGAAGTTCATAATTAATTCATTTCAAAAATGCAGATAAAAGAATCCTCAGAAATTTATGATGTAATAATTGTTGGTTCGGGTGCAGGTGGCGGTATGGCCACAAAGCAGTTGGCAGATGCCGGCCTCAATGTTGCGGTGGTCGAGGCTGGGCCATTTTTTGACCCGGCAGACCCGAAAACCATGAATCAGTTAAAATGGAATTACGAATCGCCTAGAAGGGGAAGGGGTACCACCCGGGCATTTGGGGAATTTGATGCTGCATATGGCGGTTGGGAAATAGAAGGGGAACCTTATACCCGTGAGCCTGGTACCGAATTCGATTGGTTCCGATCACATATGTTGGGGGGGCGTACCAACCACTGGGGGAGGATTTCCCTGCGTTTTGGGCCAAAGGATTTTAAGGGGAAGTCCAGGGACGGTCATGGT
>TARA_R110000751_G_C13792502_1_pt1 | contig 11813 bp, 10 predicted proteins | sample TARA_R110000751 | Tara Oceans TARA_R110000751 (sample SAMEA4398001) | marine metagenome | biome: Polar Biome; feature: [MES] marine water layer (ENVO:01000295) within the mesopelagic zone...; material: water (ENVO:00002006), including particulate matter (ENVO:01000060) such as...... | reverse complement strand
ATCCGGGGGCAGCGCCGAGCAGGCGGTTCAAATCGAGCGGTTACAGTAGATCACGCCAAGCGGCTGGTAGCTGACCACGCCGCGCTTATCACCCCGACCATGGGTGCGCTCCTCATCGGCCAGCGCGTCAGGCCCATGGGCCGCGGTATAGTCAAAGATCGCAGCGCAGATTTCAACTTCGGTATGGCCGTCTTTCAGAAGCTTTCCGGTTTCCCTGGTCATCAATGCGGCCAGTTCACCGGCATTGTCCCGCAGCGTCTGTGCGATCCGCGTCAGATATTCTCCCCGCTCCTGGTGAGACAGCTTGCGCCACTGCAGAAATGCCGCATGGCATTTGTCCACCCGGTCGATCGCTTCGCTCTCACTCATCAGCGCGTAGGTCTCAATTTTTTCTTCGGTCGCGGGATTGATGGTGGTGATCCTGGCCATGCCGTCTCCTGTTTTACTTGCATGGGTAACCAACGGCGCGGGCTTTGGTTCCAAATCAGGCGAAAACGGTGGGGCGTTGACAGGAGACTCGGTTCAAAATCATCAATTACACCAGCAGATCAGCTCCGTAGATTTTCAAGGCCCATTCAGGAAGCTGCGGGACGACAAAGGTCACCTTGCCGTCCAGAAAGGACATGACCTGTCTTGGCGGTTGGTTCAGGAATGAGTTGTCGAAGATGAGGGCGGCATCGCTCAGTAAAACCGCTTGCCTGATAATCGGACCATTGCGGTCATAGCGATCACGAATTTTCACTTCCGGAACAGCATGTCCGCCTTCCTTGACCCGTTCAGCCACGCGCGCCACAGAAAGGTCTGGTGAGTCCACACAAATGTGGAAAATCATGATCCGGTAACCAAGTTTCCTGGCCCTCTTGATCAGGTCAAGCTTGGAAGGGTGCGAGAATACGGTCTCAGTGGCAAAACTCATTCTCTCGCTTAAAAATTCTTCTCGCCTTTCGGCCGCCACCCACGCTGCTTCATAGGAAACATTGAGGTCACCATCTCGGAGCTCGTCCATTTGAATTTGGTCGGCATTGATAAACGGAATTGCGAGGTTGGGCGCAATGCGGGTTTCATAAAGCGTCGACTTGCCAGAACCATTCGGCCCCGCAAGCATGACCAGCGTAGGCCTCTTATCCCGCGTCATCAGCGACGTTTGTCTCGTAGACCAGTTCGCCAGATTTCGACATCCCGACGCCACGACCGAGTTTGCGGCGCTTTGCATAGAACGCATTTTCCTGCGTGCCAGATTCGGTCATTTTTTCCGTAAACTGATCAAACCAGACATCCTGCTCACCAGGTGTCAACGCGTCTGGCGACAGCGTGCCTTCCAGAGCATCGCGGATGCGTTTGTAATCAAAGGCCTCCGATTTCTCGATCATGCGGCCAATTCTGACCCAATGCGTTATTTGTCCAGCCACAGAACGGCTCTGCAGCTTGGATTCCTTGCGTATTTCAGCCATGATCTCGTCGGCCAATTTCACTGATTGAGCCATTGAACGCACCTCGGTTTGAATGGGTGGCATTTTGCTACCTAGTTACAATATGTATATTTTTCATAGAATGTCCAGATCAATATCACCGCGTCGCTCCGTGGAGCCTCCCATGGAGAAACGCCCTTCCAAATTGCAGGAAAAGAAAGTCTCGCAAATCAGATTGGCTATTGGAGTGCGAGTTCAAAGCGCCGCTAACAAACCAGACACAAAAAAGCCAGCTCGAAGACTGGCATCAATTCACGCACAAGGGATCGAAGCCGAATGGCCGAGACTACTGGTTCGGTTCACGAGAGCCCGGTCCGAAGGCCGCGCTAATTCTTGAGCACGATTTACGCATACTCCAAATACTTGATTACATTGGGCTGAAGAAAGTGTGCAGAATTGTTGATTTACGCACATATAAAGTCAGCCACAAACCTCGAATGAAAAATTCATAAGTGCAACAAGGATGCGGAATTAACACGGGACAAGTCCAAGATTGCCACCAACTAAATTTCTCCGCCGACACCTTTAAACTTCTCAACGAAAGCAGAGATGCGCTGGAACACATCTCTCTTTTTGGTCAAGTATTGTGGATTAAGCGGGCTCATTTTCGGTAGGATCGAATTCAACTCGGTGCCGTTCTCACTGGCATACTCTCGCTTGATCGAAGTTGCGATATAACGCTTTGCGGCATCCACATTCAGTTTTTCATCATAAATGAGCTCTTCAGCTTCGCGACGTTGCGCCGCTTGCGCGAAAGCGAAGAAGGCTTCAATTGCGCCAGATTTGTCCCCGAGTACGTCGAGGTTTGTTTGATTAATGAAATCAACGATCAGGCTTTCCTTTGCCCGGTTGCCAATACTGGCGCGGATGACGCGGCGAATTTCCTCAACAAGCTCCGACTTGCTATTCGTCTTTTTGTTATGCTCAAAGATCAGTTCAAGAATGTAATCCAGATTGATTTCCTGGGACTTCAAGAGATCGACCTCAAAGACCACATCATCCCAGTCGATCGTTGAATTGACTTGCTCCGCGCTGGCCTTCTCGCGACGATGCCAATCCCTGATATCATTATAGGTTGATCGGTAGTCCTGTATCTTACGGTCATCTGGCATGCGGCCAGATTTGAGTTCGGCGACATCGTCGTCGCTCAAATGGCGCTCTTCTTTAAACGCAGCGAGCGCTTCCGCATCGCTTTCATCGAACTCTTGGAGTTCCCTCAGGCTTGAAAACTCATCATAGTTCTGCAGGATATTCTCGAGTCGGAGATACTCACCAAACAGCTTCGCAAAGGCCTTCTTGTCAGCCTCTTTTTCAATGGCTGCAGGGTCTGAAAAACGCTCTTCAAGCTCACTGACCACATCAATGAAGCCGCGCCGAGATTCTCCCGTCGTCTGATCAGTGAAGCCTTCCATGTACTCCGAGTAAGTTTTTTCCAGAACGACGTTTTTCGTGTTCGCATTGCCAAAAAGTGTGATCGCTTTGACGGTAGGCTCTTCCAGATCGCGGAAGGTCACGATGTTGCCGAAGGACTTGGTCGCATCATAGATGCGGTTGGTGCGAGAATAGGCTTGGATGAGACCATGAAAACGCAGGTTCTTGTCCACGAAAATCGTGTTGAGCGTAGGCGCGTCAAAACCAGTCAGGAACATGCCCACCACGATAAGCAAATCGACTTCCTTGGACTTCACCCGTTTGGCCAGATCCCGGTAGTAGTTCTGAAAGCCTTTGCTATCGACGCTAAAATTCGTCCGGAAACAAGCGTTATAGTCAGCGATTGCGGCACTCAGGAACTCCTTGGCGCTACTATTAAGCGCAGAGACCTCAAAGCTCTCGTCGGGGATATCGCCAATCGCATCCTGATCTTCGTTGGCCGCGAACGAGAAGATCGTCGCGACCCTCAAGGGTTTGTCGCTGTCTGCCTGCAGCTTGTTCAGGCTCTCATAATAGAGCTTTGCCGCCTCGACACTGCTCACGGCAAACATGGCATTGAAGCCCTTATTGTCCCCATACAGTCGATGCGTTTTGCGGCGAAAGTTGTCTAGGATGTACTGCGAAATCTCGGCGATGCGCTGAGGATGCTGAAGGGCCTGCCTGTTCTCAGCGGCAGTCAGCTTCTTCTCGTCCTGCTCGGTCTCAATGGCCTTAAACTGCGGGCGAACATCGTTGTAATCGACCTTGAACTTCAGCACCTTCTCATCGCGGATGGCGTCCGTGATCACATAGGAATGCAGCTCGCTCCCGAACACGCTAGCCGTCGTTTCTGCCCCCGAGGCGTTTTCCGGGAAGATGGGCGTGCCGGTGAAGCCAAACTGGCAGAAGTGCCTGAATTTGCGCTTGAGGTTCTTCTGAGCCTCACCAAACTGACTCCGGTGACACTCATCGAAAATGAAGACAACCCGCTGCGCATAAACGGGTAGGTCGCCCTCACTCTTCATCAGATTGTTGAGCTTCTGGATCGTGGTGACAATGATCTTGTTGTCATCTTTGGAGAGGTTCCGCTTCAATCCGGCGGTGCTGTCTGAGCCATTGACGCTGTCGGGCGCGAAGCGCTGATACTCCTTCATCGTCTGGTAATCGAGGTCTTTACGGTCAACCACGAAGAAGACCTTGTCGATAAAATCAAGCTCGGTGGCGAGGCGGGCCGCCTTGAAGCTGGTCAGTGTCTTGCCCGAGCCCGTCGTGTGCCAGATGAAACCGCCACTTTCCGGCTTGCCAAGCGTCTTGGCCTCGTAGGAACTTCTGATCTTCCGCAGAATGCGTTCTGTTGCGGCGATCTGATAGGGTCGCATCACAAGCAGCGTATCGCTCACATCAAAGACGGAATAATCGAGCAACACCTTCAACAGTGTGCGCTTCTCGAAGAAGGTCGCGGTGAAGTCCTTGAGGTCCCTGATCAGGCTGTTATCGGCCTGCGCCCAGTTCATCGTGAAGTCGAAGCTGTTCTTGTCGCGCTTGGTCGTATTGGCGAAATAGCGCGTGTCCGTCCCATTGGAGATCACGAAAATCTGCAGGTACTTGTAGAGCGAGCTGTTCGAATTGAAGCTCTCTTTGCTGTAGCGGTGGATCTGGTTGAACGCTTCGCGGATGGCGACGCCGCGTTTTTTCAGCTCGACCTGCACCAGCGGCAGGCCGTTCACCAGGATCGTCACATCGTAGCGGTTCGCATGCGTCCCAGCCTGCTCGAATTGCTTGATGACCTGAACCTTGTTGCGGCAGACATTCTTCTTGTCGAAAAGATAGATGTTCTGAATGCGGCCATCATCGAAGACGAAATCAAAAATGTAGTCGTCATGGATTTTGCGGGCCTTGTCCGTGGCGCTGTCGCTGGGACGATCCAAATAGGTCTCAACGAAGCGCGTCCATTCTTTATCGGTAAACTGAACATCGTTCAGCGCTTGCAGCTTGGTGCGCACATTGCCTAGCATGGCGTCGGTTGATTTCAGATCGTCCAGAAACTCATAGCCTTGATTGCGCAGATCCTGGACAAGCTCGCGCTCCAGGTCGGCCTCAGACTGATAGCTGTCCGCCGCTTCCCAATCGCGCATATACTTATCGAGCACGATGAAGCGATTGGTCTCTGCGATCGGCTTGGTTTGCTCAGGCATTCGGTGCGCCCTCCTGCCAATAGCTGTAATTGTTGCGCAAATGCTCCAGCAGCAGCTTCACTATCTGCTTCTCCTGCGGGGAGGGCTCGGCAACGGCCTCGTCGGAAAGCGTGCTATGGCTCGTGAATTGGATGATGCGGTTCAGATAGAGTTGCTGGTCGCCGGGCAGCAGATCTGACCATCGCGGATAGCCCAGAAAGTTCGACGTTTTTTCATAAAGATTGCGCAGCAGGGTGAAATGATACCGCTCGATCTTGTCCGCCGCGATCGCCTGCTCCAGCGTTTGCTTCAGGTAAAGGTGGTAGGAAAAGCTCTGGTTGGAATCTCCATTCTTCTCGTCCAGCTCGAAGGTTCCATCCTCAAGCCGGTTAAGCATGTAGCAAGTTTTTTTTCTTAAGCTCGTTGAACAACACATTGAAAAAGAGCGGGCTATGCGTCGTGACGATGAACTTCAGGCCATTCGTAATTTCGCTTTTCTTGATCAGGTCGGCCACATCGATGGCTAGCTGAATGAGATGGTTATCATCGAGTGAGCTGACTGGGTCATCGATGAAGATGTATTCGAGATCATTGAACTGATCTGTTTCGCGCTCATCAACTTCAGCAACGTTGCGGGTGCTGATGACCTGATCCAGCAGGCAGTAGAAAACGCTCCAGATGAAATTGCTTTCTTCACCCTTGGAGATTTTCAGGTTGCCGGTGCTCGTATCGGTTCCGCGTTCAAGCGAGAAGGTCACTTCTGAAAAATCAGGGCTGAAACGAGGCATCAGATTCGACTGAGTATAGCGCTGGAACGCGGTGATGACCCTAGTATCGAGTCCAAGGTCTTCAAAGGCGGATTTCGTGTAAGCATTAGGATGAATGCAAAGCTTCCGTTCCGTGTCGCCGTCCAGATCATTGTCCCAATAGAACAGGTCTTCGGTGAAGGCGTTGTAGTAGAGCACCTTGGTGCGATGATCGTCATCACGCTCGTCAGTCTTCGGGTCGATCAGTTCCCTGAACTCGCGAGACAGGCGCGTCTTGCCGGAGGCATTGAACGCATAGATCAGTTGCACCTTCTTGTCTGCGTCCCGCAGCGTTTCGGCGATCTGTCCTAGTGTCTGTCCCATCTACGCTGCCTCTGCATCGGACTTTGGAAAGCTCAAAAGCTGGTCCCGGTAATAGGCATATTGCTTCTCTCGCAGCGCGATTTCACGCGGCAGGCCCTCGGTCAGGGAGGTCGTCAGCGCGTCGAATTTGTCGAGGATGGCGACGATGCGGGCTTGTTCTTCTAGCGATTTTTTGGGGTCGTCGGGATATGGTACTGCGATCAATGTCTTCTTGATGTTATCGTTGTATAAACGCTTGATCACACCACCATCTGAAACGTGCCATTTCGCGATCTGATAAAAGTAAAAAAGGTATTTATTCAGAACCTTACTCTCATCGTTTTCGAGCCAAACGATGTTGCTGTCTTGGAAGTAAGCCTCTTCTCCATCGAAAATCACAGCCCTGCCGATCGTTCCGCTTGCAGATATTAAGACGTCGCCAATCTTCGGATAACTGTATTTATCCCTAAACTCCTCAAACAATGCTCTAGGGATGAATGCGTTAGTTTCTCGCCCAAAAGTTCCTATTTTGAAGAATGGAATATCTCCGACATCTGATGTTTGGTTCTTCATAACTCGTTTGCACATGCGTACTTCACCAACCCAGCCTAGAGGCTTCCATGCCATGTTCCCAGACGGGTGGCTTAGAAGCTGGTCGCGGTAGTGGTTGTATTGCTTTTTGCGGGCGGTAAGCTCGGTGGTAAGCTCGGTGGTAAGCTCGGTGAAGCTGTCGAGTATCCGAACAATCTCGGCCTGCACTGAAATTTTGGGTAGCGGTATTTCCATGTCCAAAACCGCAGCCATGCTCGGATGCTGAATCCCCGCTCCACGGTAAAACTGGTCTATAGAATCCGCCTGATGCATCAACCAATAATACAAGAACTTGGTGTCCAAAACCCGTGTATCATTTGAAGTTGCGATGCGATTGTCTCCAGTCACAAACTTGCCTTTGAAGTATTTTATAACTTCTCGAAGTGGGCGCGACTTACCCCAAGGGATTGTAACGACTTCACCTTCATGCACTAATGAACCAGCCTTGGCCTGAGTAGTCCAGCCAGTCCGTTCACCAGTAGAGAGAAGAAAAATGTCACCGTTTGGTTCGTCCAATTTGAACAAATCGACGGCCAACAAATGCGAAAAGTTGATAATCTTTGGCTGCTTGTGCCGCGCTACTGCATTGAATCTTTTGTCCCATGAGGTTACTTGCCAAAGCGGCACCCATTCCACCTTAGCCCCGTTCAACAGCTTTTCCAGAAAGCCCGCCGTGCTCATGCGCCAATCTCCGCAATGATGGCGTCGATGTCGGCACGCAGCTGATCGATCTTCTCAACCGTGGTTCTAATTTCTTCATTCAGCTCATCGATATTCACAACCTCGCGCGTGTCGCGCGGATCGACATAGGAGCTGACCGAGAGGTTGTAGCCCCGCTCGACGATCGTCTCATACGGCACCGAGGCGGCGACATGGGGCACGTCTTCCTTGTTGGCGAATATCTTCATGATTTTTTGGATGTGGCCCGGATTGATCGGATCATCAACATCCGTCATCAGATTGGTGTTGGTGGCCTTCTTGAAGAAGTCTTCGCCGGTCGCGTCGATGAACTGGATGGCCGTGTCGATCTTGTTCTTGGCCAGCACCAGGATCGTTACCGCGATGGTCGTGCCGTAGAAAAGGTTGGGCGCAAGGGCGATCACCGTCTCAACGTAATTGTTATCGACGAGATATTGCCGAATCTTCTTCTCCGCACCGTCACGATAGAAAATCCCTGGAAAGCACACTATCGCTGCGCGGCCCTTGGCTGACAGATAGCTGAGTGCATGCAGTACAAAGGCGAAATCGGCTTTGGATTTCGGCGCGAGCACGCCCGCCGGGGCAAAGCGGTCGTCATTGATCAGGGTCGGATCATCTGAACCGATCCACTTCACCGAATAGGGCGGATTGGAAACGATGGCGTCAAAGGGTTTGTCGTCCTGAAAATGCGGCTGGATCAGCGTATTTCCGCGCTGAATGTTGAACTTGTCATAATTGATGTTGTGCAGGAACATGTTCATGCGGGCGAGGTTGTAGGTGGTGTGGTTGATCTCCTGCCCGAAGAAGCCCTCTTCGATGATGTGCGCGTCGAAGTGCTTCTTGGCTTGCAGCAGCAGGGAGCCGGAGCCGCAGGCCGGGTCATAAATCTTGTTGACCTTTTCCTGCCCGTGCATAGCTAGTTGGGCGATGAGTTTGGAAACATGCTGCGGCGTGAAGAATTCCCCGCCGGACTTGCCCGCATTGGCGGCGTAGTTCGAGATTAGGAACTCATAGGCATCGCCGAACAGATCAATCTGGCTGTCATGGAAGTCCCCGAACTCCAGCCTGGCTACGCCCTTCAGAACAGAAGCTAAGCGGTTGTTCTTCTCTGCGACCGTATTGCCAAGCCGCGTGCTGGTCGTGTCAAAGTCAGCAAACAGGCCCTTGATATCCAGCTCAGAGGGGTAGCCATTGGCTGAGGACTCGATCGCCGCGAAAACTTGAGCCAGATCGGTGTTTAGGCTGTCGTTCGTGTTGGCGTTTTTCGCAACATTGGCGAACAGCTGGCTGGGATAGATGAAATAGCCCTTGGTCTTGATGGCGTCATCCTTGATGTCATCGGTGACAACATCGTCGGGGAGAGCAGCATAGTTGATACTCTCATCGCCCGCCTCAATATAGGCGGTGAAATTCTCGCTAATAAAGCGATAGAAGAGCGTGCCAAGGACATATTGCTTGAAGTCCCAGCCATCGACCGAGCCGCGCACATCGTTTGCGATGTCCCAGATTTTCCGTTGCAGCGCCGCGCGTTGCTCTTGCCCCGTCATGTCTTCTTATCCTTCTTCGGGCTGGAATCGCGATTGATCCAGTCCTCAATATCCACGCGCCGAAACCGCCAGGTGCCGCCAACCCTGAACCCAGGCTGTTTGCTGTCGACCGCTAAGCTGCTGGCGGCTCTCTTGGATTAAAGTATTTCTGAAATATTATGATTTGCCATTGTCAGCGTGCACCATCATGTTTTCATTAGCCTAGCATTGAAGATGCATCAAGACACTCGGATGCTACCCCAAAATTCATTCTATACACATTGGAGGCTCACGATTTTTCGTGATCCTTCTCCAAGGCATGTTTTTCGGCCCATTTGAACTCGTAAACGTATCCAACCCGCCAACAATTGGTCTCGATGAAGTCCTCTCCATGAAGTGGTCTGGATGAAATCCTCATGGGGGTATCGGGGGTAGCAGGAACGCTCCCCTGATCGGCCGTCAATCAAGCGGTTGATTGTGCAAGGTTCGGTGTAGGTGGAGAGGCAGTTCTCCAAGCCCTACGAGTGGGGTTCGGGGGGCGCGATAGCCCCTGATCTTCCTGAAAGGATCGATGGGTGCTGGGAGAGCGAAGTCTCCTGCGAGTGGTGAAACGGCGATACGTTTTTGGCTTCAGATGGCTCAATGCCTGATCGAAGCCACAGCCTGGGGGATGCAACGTGGCGCGCAGCGTCTCCCTTGCCGAGATTGCGGGGCCTACCCCGCACATCTTGCACTTCTGATTGGTGTCCATTCAGGCGTCGTGATCGCCGGCGTCATCCGCAAGCAGAAATTCTCCGATGACCTTTGGGGGAACACCGTCAACGTTGCCAGCAGAATGGAATCGGAAGGCATTGCCGATCAAATTCAGATCTCCACTGAAACCCGGAAATTGCTTTCCGAGCGTTACCAGACATCGCCACGAGGAGAAATCCTCATCAAGGGCCACAGAGCCCCAGAGCACCCTATCTGCTTGAAAGCCATGGGCTGCAACCTTGAACACACGGTCCTGGCCATTGCGATGACGAGGCGGCTACACAGACGCTAGATAAATAGGGCGCGGGTTGGCTCGACCTTCTCGGGCACCCAGTCAACGGGTCAGGTGAGGCATGGCGAAATTGCTATAACTCAAAATTTATGGAATTATGAGTTATAGAAAGAGGTTCTATCACTCATGACGTGGAACTGGGAGCAACCAGACTGGCCACATTTTACCTATGACAACGGCAAAATGGAGCCCTTGGAAAAGGAATTCCTGTTTCGTTCAGGGGAATTTCTAGGCGTTTTCCGTCATGTTAACGCCGACGAACAGAACCGGATCCGGATCGACCTGATCAGCGAAGAAGCCCTGAAGACCTCCGCCATCGAAGGAGAATATCTCAACAGGGAGAGCATTCAATCGTCTCTGCGGCAGCAACTGGGACTGGAACTTGTCAAGGATGCGCGCCGCATCCCTCCCGCAGAACGTGGTCTCACGGAGATGATGGCCGAAATTTACCTGAACTTTGCCAGGCCCCTCAATCATAACATGCTGTTTGCCTGGCACAGGATGGTCATGTCCGGCGAACGCCGCATCGAAGGCATCGGAAAATACCGGGAGCACGCCGAACCGATGCGGATTGTCTCCAGCCGACTCGACAATCCGAAGGTTCACTTCGAGGCGCCGCCATCCGACCACATCGCGGGCGAGATGGATGTGTTTAATGGTTGGTTCAACGATACCGCGCCGGAAGGCAGATCACCTTTGCCCGCGCTGACCCGCGCCGGAATGGCGCATCTGCATTTTGAAAGCATTCACCCCTTCGAGGACGGGAATGGACGTATCGGTCGCGCCTTGTCCGAAAAAGCCCTTGCGCAGAGCCTGGGTGAACCAAGCCTGATTGCCCTCGCCCATACGATAGAAAATCACCGCAAGCGCTATTATGAAATGCTTGAAGCCGCCACGCGGGGAAACGAGATCACACAATGGCTTGTCTATTTTGCCAAGACGATACTGGCAGCACAGTGCTTTACCCTTGAAAGGGTCGAGTTCTCCGTCGCGAGGGGCAAATTCCACCAGAGGTTCCAAGGTCAGTTCAATCAACGTCAGGAAAAGGCCATAGCCCGCCTGTTTCGCGAGGGCGTCGCCGGCTTCACAGGCGGCTTGAGTGCCGAAAATTATATTGCAATCACTGGGGCTTCCCGAGCCACAGCCACGCGTGACCTGCAGGACCTCGTCGCCAAGGGTGCATTGAACAGAACAGGCGAGCGCAGGCACACACGCTACAGCATCAATCTCGCAATTGGCATAAAGTGAACGATCGCAGCCCAGCTTCCGCGGCTGCATAACCATGCATATGAAAGATGTTCGTGACGGCTTTGATGCATCGGAATGGCACGTTGCCGCAATTTCAATGGATGCTGACAGAGCAAGACAATCAGAAATTGGAAACAGCGTCGGGGATCGACTGGCATTCGACTTTTGAAGAAATGGTGCGCTCGGAGAGATTCGAACTCCCGACCCCTAGATTCGTAGTCTAGTGCTCTATCCAGCTGAGCTACGAGCGCATAACGGGAGGCGAAGCCTGCCGCGTGGCGGTAACTAATCCTTTCACCGCAGGAATGCAAGCGCAGTTGCACGAAAATTGTCGCTTTTCGAACAAAGTTTGCGAGAGCCGTGAAACGAGGTCGCTGATGCTTCGCCAAACAGCGGGCGCAGGCTGGCGCATGTCTTGCTTTGATTGAATCACTGTGTTCGTGATCCCGTGCGTCGATCCGCCAGGAAGGCGGTAAAGAGCGATGCTCTCGCATCGCTCGAGACGCCAGACAAAACGGGTGACGCAGCGGGCGGCCACTGGT
>TARA_R110000751_G_scaffold47810_6_pt1 | contig 11817 bp, 9 predicted proteins | sample TARA_R110000751 | Tara Oceans TARA_R110000751 (sample SAMEA4398001) | marine metagenome | biome: Polar Biome; feature: [MES] marine water layer (ENVO:01000295) within the mesopelagic zone...; material: water (ENVO:00002006), including particulate matter (ENVO:01000060) such as...... | reverse complement strand
CGGGGGGGCAGGGCGGCATAAACCGTAAGGCCGTGTCTTTGCTGGCATTGGTTGTGATGCTTTTGTTTGCGGTCGTGATTTCGCTGGGCGTTGGCGGGGCCGAAATTGGTGTGGCCAAGGTGCTGTGGCATCTGGCCGATAAAATCGGCCTGGCCGGGAGCGGCGTGGATGATTTTAGCGCCCGTGTTTTAGATAGTCTGCGTTTGCCGCGCATCATACGTGCAATTGTGATTGGCGCGGCCTTGGGTGTTGCGGGAACGGTGATGCAAAGCCTGTTTCGTAACCCGATTGCCGACCCCGGCATTATTGGCGTGTCGGCCAGTGCGGCCTGTGGTGCGGTGGCGATGATTGTGTGCGGGCATGTCCTTTTAGGCCGCCATTATGCGGCCATCGGCCCTTACGGGGTGCCGGTGGCGGCCTTTTTGGGGGCCGGGCTGGCAACAGGAGTGATCCGGGTTTTATCGCGCCAGGATGGTCATACCGATGCCGCGATCATGTTGCTGATCGGGGTGGCGATTAATGCCATCGCCATTGCCGGGGTGGGGATTTTCACCTATCTGGCCGACGATGCCCAGTTGCGCAGCCTGACATTCTGGCAAATGGGGGCTTTGTCGGGCAATGGCCCGGCGGATGTGCCTGCCCTTGTGGTGATGGCAGCCGGGATGGCGTATTTGCTGATGCTGGGCACCCCCTTGAACCTGTTTTTGTTGGGCGAGGCCGAAGCCCGCCATTTGGGGCTGGAGGTAGAGACCTTAAAACGCCGGGCCACCATTATCACCGCCCTTGTTGTTGGGGCGGCGGTGGCGGTTTCGGGGATTATTGCTTTTGTCGGTTTGCTGGCCCCGCATCTGGTACGGCTGGTGTGCGGGCCGGATAATAAAATTGTGCTTCCGGCATCGGCTTTATGCGGGGCGATTTTGTTGGTTGGGGCCGACGCTGTGGCGCGGATTATTGTGTTACCCGCCGAATTGCCGATTGGTCTGGTGACCGGGATATTGGGCGGGCCGTTCTTTTTGGGGCTTTTGATGCGCGAAAAGAAAAGGCGGCGGATATGACCCTGTGTGCCAAGAACGTTACCTTTGCCGTGCGGGGCCGGGCCTTGTTAAAGGATGTATCGCTAACCCTTCATCCTGGCGAGGTTTTGGCGGTTTTAGGCCCCAACGGGGCGGGTAAATCGACCTTGTTAAAGGTGTTGGCGGGCGAGATTGCCCCAAATAAAGGGCATGTGACCCAAAACGGGGTTGATATTGCCCATGTGCCCGCCCTTGCCCTGGCGCAAAACCGGGCGGTGATGCCGCAGGCCGCAGCAATGGCGTTTCCCTTTATCGTGCGCGATGTGGTTTTGCTGGGCCGGGCGCCGTTTCGTAAAACATCATCCCGGCAAATCGACCGCGATCTGGTGGAAAAAGCCATTGCATTGGCCGATATCAGGCATTTGGCTGACCATGCCTACCCGGCCCTTTCGGGTGGGGAAAAACAGCGGGTGCATCTGGCGCGCGCTCTGGTGCAATTGTGGGGGATGCCAGACGGGGCTGGGGCGAATGCGCATATGGAGACGCATATGTCCGACGCGGTCGATACACGCGATACCCCGCAGAGTACCTGCCGCCCGGCGCGCTTTTTATTGCTCGACGAACCAACAGCGGGGCTGGATATCGGCCATCAGCATGGTTTGCTGTCGATTGCGCGCACGCAAGCACAAAGTCATAAAACCGGGGTTCTTATGATCTTGCACGATTTTAACCAGGTCTGCGGCTATGCCGATCGGGTGGTGATTTTGCGGCAGGGCCAGGTCGCGGCCCAAGGCCCGACAGATCAGGTCATGCGGCCTGATCTGCTGAGCGATGTGTTTGAAAGCCCGATCCGGGCGATCCCCGACCCGGATGGTGCAACCGACATTCTGGTCAGTCGGGCGCGGTTTGCCTAAGCAGGTTTAGTGCGGGGTGATGGCGCGGGCCTCGCTGGCAAGCTGGTCCAGTTTGTCCAGCATTTCGCGGGTGGCGGTTTCCATGCGGGCAAAGTGCTCCTGGGCGGCTGCCATGTCTTTTTTGCGACAGGCGGCAAGGGCGGCCGCCCCTTCGTCATGCTGGGTCTGGTGCGGGGCCTTTATCGCCTTATAGGCGCTCAGGTGGCGGAAGGGCTCGGATGCGGGGCCATTATACCATTTGCCAAACCGGCACGTGGTGGATTTGGTCATTGCCGGGTCGTGTTCGCTGGCAAGACCCACCAGTATTTCGGCAACTTGTTTGCAATAAACCGAATGGTCGGCCTTGGCACTGCGAATGGTGCGATTGGGGATGTCATATTGCACCAGTTCGCTGATTTGAACGCCGATCAGGCTTTCAACATTGCCAATCACGTCAATAATGGTGCGAATGGCGCTGACCTGATCGCCGGTCTGGCGGGCAATTTCGGAAATGCCGCTTTGCACGGAATCGGCGGATCGGGTCTGTTCGGCCAGAATGTGGGAAATATCTTCGATCCGGCGGGTCGAATCGCCCATTTTAACGCCGATATCCTTGATCCGGGTGGAAACCTCGCCAATCACGTGCTGGCCGTTGGTTACGGCCTGGGTGCCACGGGCCATGGCTTCGATAATATGGCGCATTTCTTCTTGCAAATTGCCGATGCGCTGGCGAATTTCCTCGGTCGCGCGGGCTGTTTGCTGGCTCAGCGATTTTACCTCGCCCGCCACCACGGCAAACCCCTTGCCGGCTTCACCGGCCCGGGCGGCTTCGATGGTGGCGTTTAAGGCCAAAAGGTTGGTTTGGCTGGCAATATCTTCAATCGATTGCACAATTTCGCCAATTCGTTCCGATGCTTCGGCCAAAATACCAACCCGTTCGGCGGCATCTGAAACGGCGGTGGCGATGTCGTTCATACCGGCCACAGCATCGGACACGGTTTGTTGCCCGTTGCGGGTGGCTTCGATGGCTTCGGCGGCATTGGCGGCAGCAAAGCTGCTGTTTTCGTTAATACTGTTGATCCCCGCAACCATTTCATCAACCGCACTGGAAATAGAGCGTGCCCGATCATCAACCTGTTGCAGGCCGCGCATCATTTTGGCATTGGAAACAACCCCTTCATTGATCGCCACCGACATATTCATGGTGCGGTCCATTAATTTGTCGGCAAATTCGGTTTCCGACAGGGCGTTTTGGGCATTGTTTTGGTGGGGGGCTTTGCCGGTATTTTGATGGTTCCGGTTTAGCAACAAATCCAGATCCAGCATCAGGGCTGCATTGGCCAGGGCAACCAGGTCGCCCGCCTGTGCAACATTCCAGCGGAATCGGCCAAAAATGGCACGGGTCAGCGATTGTTGCACTCCGGCCAGGGCAGATATGATTGCGCCGGTTGAAAGGGCGGCTTTGGCGTGCAAGTCGGCAAGTTCGGCGGCCTGGTCGGTCAGTTTGCGGTCGATTTTACCGGAAAAAAGGCGCGTCCAGTGGGTTTCAAGCAACGCGGCCATTTTGTCGAGGGCGGGGTCCGTCGTCGTCTTGCCGGATGCCGCCCCGATGATCTGATAAAACTGTTTTGCCCGTTGTCCCATCGGGGCAAACACAACGTCTGAAACACGTTGAAACTTTACGAAGTCTTCTGCCTCGATCTGAAAAAGATGCAGGCTATTGTGCACGACCGACAAAGTCATTCCCCTTTGTGCTACCCCATTTGACCAATTTCACGCCCCTGTTTGTTATATATGTGCTGCGGGCTGCAAAACATTAGGGGGGGCCGGGATGGCGCGCAATCAAAAACGCAGATTACCTGCGCACAGTTATCGTGCCGTCATATTGATTTTCGCGGGTCACCTGGTCAACCGGGCTGTTGCCGCTGGCTGTTAAGATCCAGTCGCGAAAGGCGCGCACGGCAAAGGTGCTTTCCTTTTCTTCGGGGTAAACCACGTAATAGGCGTGATGACTGGGGATGCTCAGATCAAACGGGGCCAAAAGGCGGCCATTATCAAGCTCCTCGCGCACCAGAAATTCCGGCATTAAGGCCAGCCCCAGCCCGGCAACGGCGGCCTGGATTACCATGTGAAAATGCTCAAACCGGGGACCTGCCAAATCATCGACCGCCGGTACACCGGCGGCCTTTAACCAGTCCTGCCAGGCGGTGGGGCGGGTGGCGTGTTGTAACAGGGTGCAATTGCGAATGCGGTCGCGCGCAATGGGTAAATCGTCATTGTCTTTTAGCAGTTTGGGGGCGCATACCGGGATCAGGGTTTCGCCCATCAGGCGGTGAAAAACGCATCCCGGCCAGTTGGCCTCGCCAAAATGAATGGCGATATCAATTGCTTCCTCGGCAAAGTCAAACGGGCGAATTTGCGTGATCAGGTTTAACTGAATATCGGGCCAGGCGGTGCGAAAATCGCCCAGACGTGGCACCAGCCAGCGCGCGCCAAAGGTGGGCAGGGTGCCCACATTTAACATGCCGCCTTCGCCGCTATAGGCCATAACCTGCAGGGTGGCGGCCTCGGCGCGGTCTAAAAGGTCGCGTACCTGGGCGGCATAGGCATCGCCAGCCGGGGTAAGTTTAAGACGCTGGCGAATGCGACGAAACAGGTCACGGCCCAGATATTCCTCCAACGACCTTACCTGTCGGCTGATCGCACTCTGGGTCACGTTCAGCTCCTGTGCCGCCTTGGTAAAGCTGAGATGGCGGGCCGATGCCTCGAAAAACTGAAGAGCCGTCAAAGAGGGTAAAACGCGACGCATCGGGGGAAGCTCCCACTGGCTAGGTTCATTCCAAAACGGAATGATATGGTGCCAATATATCGTTTGCGTCCGCCGTCGCCAAGTCCTAGCGTGTGAACGGCCCGGAAAGCGCCCTCGCGCCGCCCGCGTGATGATTGCAAGGTTTTGATGGCGATAAAATGGAAAGATACGGCGCACGGTCTGCCGTTATGTTTCCTGTGGGTATCGCATCTGTCATGGCCCTTTGGGCTTTTTGGTTTGGCCCCACCAACCCTATGACATACCGGGCAGGATCGCGCCGCCAGTTCGCTTTTCGGGTCGAAAAACGTGCGCCGTTTTACGACGTGGTCCCTCCGCCATAAGGGGGGCCAGATAACAACAAAACCAATGAAATTCAGGCAAATCAAATTTTGTTCTGAATTCGTTATCATTATCGGGAAGTTGGCTTTTATGGGTGCGAATAGCGAATTTTACGATGTCATCATTGTTGGCGGCGGGGTTATTGGCTGTTCGGCGGCGTGGCATCTTTTGGGGCGCAATGATTTTGACGGCCGGGTTCTGGTGGTTGAAAAAGATTCCAGCTACGAATTTTGTTCAACCGCGCTGTCTGCGGCCTCGATCCGCCAGCAATTCTCAACCCCGATCAATATTGAAATGTCGGGTTATGGCATCGAGTTTTTGCGCAACCTGAAACGCGATGTGGACAAAGATGCCGATATTTCCCTGCACGAAAAGGGGTATCTGGTGCTTGCCACCCCTGATGGTCGCGATATTTTAAATAGCAATCACCAAACCCAGCTGGCCCACGGGGCCGACATTGTCTGGATGGAGCCAGGCGCGTTAAAGGCGAAATATCCGTGGATGACTGTTGATGATTTATCCGCTGGCTGCTGGGGCCGCACGGGTGAAGGCTGGTTTGATGCCTATTCCCTGCTGCAAATTTTTCGCCGCCAGGCCAAATTACGAGGGGCGGATGTGATTGATGGCGAAGTTTTAGCCATTGCGCGCGATGGCAACCGTGTGAGTGGCGTGACCCTGGCCGATGGGCGACAGTTTACGTGCGCGACCGTTATCAATGCCGCAGGCACCGGGGCGACCAAAGTGGCGCGCATGGCGGGGCTGGATATTCCGGTGGAGCCGCGCAAGCGCTGCATCTTTGTTTTTAACTGCCGCGATGCCGCCGATATTGTTGCCACATGCCCGATGCTGATTGACCCAAGTGGCCTGTATTTCCGCCCCGAAGGCGACTATTTTATTACCGGCATTCAGCCCCCGGCAGATCGCGATGGTGAATGCTGGGATTTCGAAGTTGATCACAGCCTGTTTGACGACATCATCTGGCCGGGCCTGTATCAGCGCTGCGAACGGTTTGAAGCGGTTAAAGTGATCAATTCCTGGGCCGGGCATTATGCCTATAACCTGCTGGATCAAAACGCCATTGTTGGTCCGCATCCCGATTTGCCCAATTTTCTGTTTGCCAATGGTTTTTCCGGACACGGGCTGCAACAAAGCCCGGCTGTGGGCCGGGCTTTGGGCGAACTGGTGGCAACCGGGCGCTATCAAACGCTTGATATGTCGGTATTTGGTTATGAACGCATACGCGACAATGCCCCGGTGCGTGAACTTAATGTCATCTAACGTTACGATATAAAAACAAACCTTGTGAAGCAGGAAACAGAACGGTTTTAATTGTGCCGTTCATCCAAGATTTAACCGGAGCCACCGATAATGCCCCGTGATGATATTGCCGTTTCATCAAGCCTTGCCAACCGGCAGAAACAATCGGTTTCGGCGGGCATTCGCACCTTGCACCCGGTTTATATCGACCGGGGCGAAAATGCCGTGGTTTGGGATTGTGATGGCAAACGCTACCTTGATTTTATTGGCGGCATTGGTGTTTTAACGCTGGGCCATCGTCACCCGGTGGTGATGGCAAAGGTAGCCGCCCAGCTTGAACGTTTTACCCATAGCTGTTTTAACGCGCTGCCCCATGAACCCTATATTGCCGTAACCGACTGGCTGGCCGATCATTGCCCGATCGAAGGTCCGGCCAAATCGATGTTGACCAATTCCGGCGCCGAAGCGATGGAAAACGCCCTGAAACTGGCCCGTGCCTTTACCGGACGCAGCAGTATCATTGCCTTTGATGGCGGGTTTCATGGCCGCACATTGGCAACTTTGGCATTAACCGGCAAGGTTGCCCCTTATAAAGCCGGGTTGGGTGCCTTGCCCGGAAATGTGCATCATGTGCCTTATCCGTGCCGTGAAGCCGATATATCAGACGCCGATGCGCTGGCGGCTATTGCCCGGATATTCAAGGTTGTTGCCGAACCGCAATCAATTGCGGCGGTGGTGATTGAACCGGTGCAGGGCGAAGGCGGCTTTCGCGCCTGTTCGCCCGCATTTTTGCAAAGCCTGCGGCAATTGTGCGACCAGCATGGCATGATTTTGATTGCCGATGAAATTCAGTCCGGCTTTGCGCGTACGGGCAAATTGTTTGCCATCGAACATGCCGGGGTGTGCCCCGACATTGTGGTGATGGGCAAGGGCATTGGCGGCGGTTTTCCGTTGGCTGCCTTAACCGGGGGGCAAGACGTGATGAGTGCAATGGCACCGGGCGGCCTTGGCGGCACCTATTCGGGTAATCCGGTTGCCTGTGCGGCGGCAACCGGCGTGTTCGAGGTGCTGGAAACCGAAAATATCCTGTCCCGGGCCAATCAGTTAGGCCAGCGATATGTGGATCATGTTGAAAAACTGCGCCCCTTGCCGGGCGGACATGTGATTGGCGGTGTGCGGGGCATCGGTGCCATGCGCGCCTTTGAACTGATCGATGATGACGGTGCGCCGTCGCCAAAACGACTGCAAACTTTATTGCAACTGGCCCGTCAGAACGGGCTATTGTTAATGCCAAGTGGTGAATATGCCAATGTGGTGCGGCTGCTTGCACCCCTGACCATTCCGTTCGATCAGGTGGACGCGGCGTTCGAGATTCTCGGGCGTCTTTTACCGGCCCTTGCCGATGTGCAATAAGGGCGGTGGGATCCGACAGGACGGTGACGGTTATTTGGCACATCACCCCAACAGAACCAAAATGAAAGGGAGTTTATTGTGAGCCATGCAAAGATTTTAAGCGAACTCGGCCTGAGCGATGATGTCATTTCGGGCGGTGTCTTAAAGGTCCGGACCCCGGTGGATGGGTCGGAGATCGCCAGCATTGCCGAAACCGACCCGGCAGCGATGAGCGACATCATTGCCAATTCGAAACGGGCATTTGCACAGTGGCGTCAGGTGCCGGGGCCGCGCCGGGGTGAGCTGGCGCGTTTGCTGGGCGAAGAACTGCGCGCCGCCAAAGAACCACTAGGCCGCCTTGTTGCCCTTGAATGCGGCAAAATTTACCAGGAAGGCCTGGGCGAAGTTCAGGAAATGATCGACATTTGCGATTTCGCTGTTGGTCTGTCGCGTCAGCTTTATGGTTTGACCATCGCATCCGAACGCCCGGGCCATAAAATGATGGAAAGCTGGCATCCGCTGGGCGTGGTCGGCGTTATTTCTGCCTTTAACTTCCCGGTTGCGGTTTGGTCGTGGAACACGGCACTGGCGCTGGTGTGCGGCAATGCCGTTATTTGGAAACCGTCGGAAAAAACCCCGCTCACCGCCCTTGCCTGCCAGAACATTCTGCAAAAGGCGCTGGATCGGTTTGGTGACGCGCCCGAAGGCCTGCATCAGGTTGTGATCGGCGCGCGCGACATTGGCGAAGCCCTGACCGACAGCAATGATGTGGCCCTGGTATCGGCCACCGGTTCCACCCGCATGGGCCGCGAAGTTGGCCCGCGTGTGGCGGCCCGCTTTGGCCGTACCATTCTGGAACTGGGCGGCAATAATGCCATGATCGTCACCCCGTCGGCCGATCTGGACATGACGGTTCGCGCGATTGTGTTTTCCGCCGTTGGCACCTGTGGCCAGCGCTGCACGTCGCTGCGCCGTTTGATCGTGCATAAGGATGTAAAAGACGAACTGCTGCCCAAGGTGATTGCGGCGTATAAATCGGTTAAAATCGGCGATCCGCTGGCCGATGGCACGCTGGTTGGTCCGCTGATCGACAAGGACAGTTTCGATAACATGCAGGCCGCCCTTGCCAATGCCAAAAAGGATGGCGGCACCGTGCATGGCGGCGAACGTGTGTTGGCCGATCAATATGGTGATGCCTATTATGTGCAGCCTGCTGTGGTGGAAATGCCGGGCCAGACCGACACCGTCAAACACGAAACCTTTGCGCCGATCCTGTATGTCATGACCTATGAAACGCTGGAAGAAGCCATTGCGCTTCAAAACGGTGTGCCGCAGGGCCTGTCATCGTGCATTTTCTCGACCGACCTTCGCGAAACCGACCTGTTTCTGTCGGCTGTTGGTTCGGATTGCGGGATTGCCAATGTTAATATCGGCCCGTCGGGCGCGGAAATTGGCGGCGCGTTTGGCGGCGAAAAGGAAACCGGCGGTGGTCGTGAATCCGGTTCGGACGCCTGGAAAGGCTATATGCGCCGCGCAACCAACACGATTAACTATTCCCGCGAATTGCCGCTGGCACAGGGGATTAAGTTCGATATCTGATATGCCATGTCAGGTCGGTTCTATCGCGTGATCCTAAAACACCGCCGACAGCCATTGTCGGCGGTGTTTTGTATTCTGTATCGCGCTCGACCGGTGTTGAAATAGCTGTTATATTGCGATGTATTACATTGCAAACAAGGTTGCATCATGAGCAAAGAAACCCTTGCCGTTCGGGTGGATGACGATATTCGCACCCGACTTGATACGTTGGCCGATGCTTTTGGCAAAACCCGGTCATCCGTTATCAATGATGCCTTGCGGCAATATGTTGAATTTCAGGAATGGCAGGTGGATTTGATTAAAACCCGTCATGCGGCCTTACGTGATGGTAACGCGCAAACCATTTCCCATGAGGATGTTCTGGTCAAATTTGATCAACGTTTTCGTGACAAATCAGCGGGATGAAGATTGTCTGGGATGCACGGGCAGTTGCAGATTTGCAGGGTATTCTCGACTATATAGAAGACCGGAATCCTCCTGCGGCACAGGCGACGTATCGGCTGATAACAGGGGCGGTTCGTCAGCTTGGGTCGCACCCGTTTTTAGGGCGGGCAGGCAGGGTTGCAGGGACAAGGGAGATGATTGTAAATGGAACGCCCTATATGATTGCCTATGATATTGGGGATCAGATTGTGACAATCATTGCTGTTTTGCACACATCACGCCAATGGCCGGACGGTTTTTCGGTTTAAAGGAAATGTGCTTTAGGCATGAAAAAAGCGGCCCCCGCAGAAGCCGCTTTCATTCTTAACCGGTTATGTCGGGCGATTAGCCAGCTTTGGCGAAACGCTCTGCAACATATTCCCAGTTTACCAGGTCATTAAGGAATGCTTTGACATAATCCGGGCGCGCATTGCGGTAATCGATGTAATAGGAATGTTCCCACACATCGCAACCCAGAAGCGGGGTCTGACCATGAACCAGCGGGTTTTCCGCATTCGGGGTTTTGGTCACAACCAGTTTGCCTGATTTGTCCATTGCCAGCCAGCACCAGCCTGAACCGAACTGGGTAACGCCAGCCTGAATAAAGGCTTCTTTGAAGGCATCGACCGAGCCGAAATCTTCAATGATTTTCTTTTCCAGTTCACCGGGGATGGCACCCCCGCCCTGCGGCTTCATCATCTGCCAAAATTCGACATGGTTCCAATGCTGGGCGGCGTTGTTAAACAAGCCCGCCTTCGCGGCATCGCCATAAGAAGCGGCAACGATTTCTTCGAGCGACTTGCCTTCAAGCCCCGAACCTTCAAGCAGCTTGTTGCCATTCACAACATAGGCGTTATGGTGTTTGTCATGGTGAAACTCAAGGGTTTCAGCAGACATGACCGGTGCAAGGGCGTCATAGGCATAGGGGAGTGCCGGGAGTTCAAGAGCCATGATAAAGTACCTCGAAGTTCACTATCGTTAAACGGTGCGGATCGCACAAAGCTTCCGCAACATATCCTCATTTGGTGTTTGTGTGAAAGTTAAATTGCCGTGCAACCTGTTGTTACGCGGTAATTTTGCTTTCTATCCACTCAAATGAGGGGCGAAACTTGTCTGCCCGTTCTATCTAGGTCAAAGTTTGACTTCTGCAATGTTTTTTACAAAAGCTTAAAACCTGCGGCTGCAGGGCAGTGTGTTGTCCGTTTTGAATTAAAACGCGCCGGGATGCTAAGGCGTTCCCGACGCGATCAGAAATTTTACCTGATGGTTGCGAAAGCGACCGGTTTATTCCGGTGTCGGGCGCATCACACCATTTTCATCACGTTTGAGCGGCCAGGCCTGTTCCGGCAGGGGCGCACCCGGGGCATCGGCAATGGTGACACCATATTTCCAGTCTGCCGGGGCAATGGCGACATAGCGGGCATAGCCGCCGGTGCCACCCAGGGGCTTGGCAAAGCCAATGGAAATAAGCGCGCCCGATTCTGGTACTTTATCAAGGTTTGCAACCCCTTCGGCCTGAGTGAAATTATTGTGCATCAGCCAATATTCCCCTTCAAGATCGGGGGTGGCGTCGGTATCAAGCGGTTCGTGGCCGTGAAACAGAATGTGTCGTTTAAGATGCAGAAATTTAAGCGCCGCAAGCCCGACACCGGGAAACGGGGTTTCATTGAAACTTTTGATGTTATCCCAGCGTTTGTACCAGTCAGAGCGCACCATAACCACGGACCCTTCGGGGATTCGTCCGTATTTTTTCTCCCATTCCTCGATGTCGGAGACATGCAGGAAATAGCCCTGGTCCTTGGCAACCTTGTCGGCGATGTTGATTACCACAAGCGGGCGCAAGCTGTAGGTGGCAGGAAGGTCGCTGATGGTGGCACCAAGCGGGTTCCAGTGGGCGGGCGGGTCAAGCTGGGTGCCGTACTGGTCGGTTGGAAAATCATAGGCCGTGGCGACAAAACCGTGTTTTTCGTAGGTAAATTCCTGGCCGACATCGACATAACCGTCAATTTTCTGACCCGCCGTGGCCGCCTTGAATTTGGCATTGCCAAAACCTGGCCATACAGGCTGAACCGGGGCAAAGGCGTGGGTCAGG